>OHAU01002683.1_pt1 | contig 16095 bp, 17 predicted proteins | sample 1577181 | NCBI WGS metagenome assembly OHAU01 (sample SAMEA3541472, study PRJEB24748) | human gut metagenome | biome: human gut; feature: human-associated habitat; material: faeces | place: China | collected 2012 | reverse complement strand
TACGCTTCGCTTCCCTTGTAGCGTGAGCGTAGATATTCATTGTGGTACTGACATCAGCGTGTCCGAGAAGCTCCTGCACATCCTTTGGGGCAGCCCCATTTGAGAGCAGATTGCTTGTGAATGTGTGACGAAGCTGGTGGAAATGGAAGTCCTCCAACCCATCGACCTTTTTCCTTGCCGCCCTGCACATAATCCCTACCGTACTCGGCGATTCAAACGCCCCGTCCGGTCTGAGGCAGACAAAGGATATTTCCTTGTATCCCTCCGGGACTTCTTCCGTTCTCGGCAGACTGTAAACCTCGTAATAAGTACGGTCTTTTTCTTTGACCTCACTGTAATAGTTGAGGCTGTACAACTCTCCGTATCGGAAGCGGTTTTTATGCTGTTCGGCTTTGGCTGTTCTAAGAATTTCTGCCAGTGTGTCGCAGAAGTCCACAGTACGGATTTTCTTTCGCTTGGTCGCTCCGATTTCCGTCTTGTGCCTTGCCCCGTTGTAGCGCATACTGCGGCGTACTGTAAGGTACTGACCTTCAAGGTTAATATCCTGCCAGGTCAAGCCGCAAACCTCGCCGATTCGAAGCCCCGTGTAGTAGGCAATCTGAATGGGCAGCAACGCCGGATTGTCTTTCTTTTTCAGAAAGTCCTCCAGCTTCAGATACTGCTCATGGCTGATTGTGGGGGCGGAAGTCACATTCCCGTCCTCGTCTGAGAACAGTTCGTATTCTTCCTTTTTGCCCCTCCACACTACATACTGCATCGGGTTAAAGGAAATCAGCCTTTTCGGGAACACCGCAAAACGGAACGCCCCTTGCAGGACTGCCGAGAACAATCGCAGATACCCCTTGCTGAGAGCCTTTGCCTGTGTGCCATCGGGATTTGTGCCACCGAAACTGAGGAAGTCGATATATGCCTGTAAATGGTCAGCAGTTACAGTTTTCAGCTTGCGTTCCCCAATCGGGTACTGCTTGATACGGTTTACCGTACCCTGATATGCCATTACTGTACCATTGCTCAGATTGCCGGGCTTCAGTTCTTCTTCCACCCATTGATCCAGCAACGTTCCCACCGTAACATTTTCGGACTTGGCTACGAATTTCTTTTCCTCGTAGTCTTCCATTGCCTTTCGCATAAGGGCTTCTGTTTCAGCCTTGCTTTCAGTGCCGGGAAACTCCTTCTGCACACGGTTTCCGCTTTCATCTTCGATATAGAAGCGGTAGTACCACTTTTTGCCTTTCTTTCTTACAGAACCTTTTGCCATAGATAAAATTTCTCCTTTCTATCCGTGGCAATCGGAACTGTGACATATGGTGTGCGTAAAGTAAATAGTGTCACTTCTGCCGATTGGTTTCAATCGGCTTTTTTAATTGTCAAGGTGCCACGGAATTGTTCTTTTCGGATAGCCTTTTTTCAGCTTCCGTCACTATCTCGAAGAGATCGCCCATCTTTACAGCGGTACGACCTTCATCGTAGATATGTAAAATCCCGTCAAGAAATCGTTTCATATCTTCGATAGGTAATTCCATTTCGTTGCGATAGACCTTTTCGGTAATCGCTCCCGACTCGATAGCGTATCGCATAAGCGATTGCTTCAAGCCTTCATCGTTTGCCACACGGTCAACCTCTGTCATAGCATCGGAAAAGTAGTGGCAAAGCACAGAGTACAAATCAATTATCTTCCCGAGAAATGTAGTGAGCATCTGTTGGTGCGGCTCACCCTTTACGGTAGAGGACACCGTATCAAGATATTTCTTGATGTGCTGCTCAATGTCCTTTTGGCAGAGTGTATAGCTGTCATATTCCTTATCATCAGAAAGACCTGTCAGCCATTCGGGAGTGGTAAGAAGTGCTTCGGCAAGACCGTTGATAATCATTGTTCGCTTCGGATCAACGCCGTCAGCTTCATACCTTTGAATGGTAGACTTGTTCACGCCGATACGCTTGCCAAGTTCCGGCATAGAAAGTTTGAGTTCTATTCTACGCTCTTTAATGCGTTCCCCGACTTGTTTTGGGGTAAACATTGTTTCTTCTTCCAAGGTATTCACCTCCTGTTTGAGTACAGTATAGCACAAACAAGCTCAATTTGCAACCCATATTTCCGAAAAATATTAAAAATAATCCTTAAAAGGTTGCAAAACAGGTTGACAAGTGATGGCAAAATAAGTATAATGATAATACCAAAGTTGCATTTTGAGTATTTAAGAAAGGAGAACAGCACTATGAACGCAATCAAAATGGGAATGACAATCGAAGAAGCGGCAAAAACCAGCGGCATCGGCAGAAACACAATGCGAAAGTTGGTGGACTGGGGCAAGCTGCCTGTTCTGAAGGTCGGACGTAAAACCATTATCCGCAGGGATACCTTAGAGCGTTTTATGACCGTCAATCAGGGCAGAAACCTACTGTGTCAGGATGATGTCCGTAAGGTAGAGTAAACCGTTCTCAAAGCCCTCGGCGTTTGAGAGCGAAATACACCCCTCGCACAAATCTACGATTTGTTCAAGTGATATTTCGCCCTTGCAGGGAGCCTGTATCACAGCTTGTCGGCATATACCGCCGCTATGATACAGAGAAAATTGCTGCCGCAATTTTCATTGGCTGTCTCGTCAGCACCCGCCGCCAAAACAGCCGCAACCGACAAGTCGGTTGCAAAATGAGAACGCACCTTTACAACACAGAACGGAGATGATTTATGACACGCCACAGCTTTATTCAGATGTCAAAGCTGTATAATGTCAAGGGAAGAATATCGTATATTACAAGCCATGCAAGACAGGAAAACCTCTATGCCACTTACCGCACCGCAGACAATTCCTTTTGGCGAAACCTTGCAAAAGAATGTCAGCAGGAATTTAAGCGAAGCAACTCGCCGGGGAAGTGTATCGAAGCAAGGGAATTGATAATTGCCCTGCCCGAAGTTTACACCACCTATGAGCCGCAACAGGTACTTGAAGATTTCACAGAGGAATTTCGCAGACGGTACAATGTGGAATGTGTATCGGCACTCCACCACAACAAGAGAAAGACCAATTACCACATCCACCTTATATTCAGTGAAAGGCGGCTACTTGCCGAGCCGGATATAAAGATCGCCACCCGAAGCGTATTCTATGATGAAACGGGCAAGCGGGTACGCACCAAGAAAGAGATCACCGATGAAAGCGGCAAAGTCCGTGAGGGCTGTACCGTTATCCCCAAAGGCGGCATATACGAACAGCACCTTTTCACCGTAAAGGATGACCGCTTCAAAAGCGACCCTTTTCTTCGGGAAGTAAAGGAAATCTATACCGCCCTTATCAATCGGCATATCTCAGACCCCGAACAGCACCTAAAGGTGTTCAATCCCGACAGTATCTATCTGCCAACCAAGAAGATTGGCAAGAACAATCCCAAAGCCGCAGAAATTGAAGCAGACAATGCCGCAAGGCAGGAATGGAACAGAACGGCGGATATGGCACTCATATCAGGGATTGAAGAAGCCAAGATACTGGAAATCAAGAAAGATGAGATCCACCAAAAAGCAAGTCAATCCATTAAAGCGAATGGATGGCTGCCAAATCTGTTCCGCAGTATTGTGGGCAAGGCAAAGGAATTTTTGCAGAACCTGATAAGGCAGACGGCACTACCGCCCAAACCGGTACTCAATATGGATATGGCAGAGTTCCGCACAATGCAGAAGCTGATGATACGGGTGCAGGACAGGACAAGAGAAATCCGCAGCTTGCAGGATGAAGTACCCAAGTTAAAGGCACAGCTTGCCGAAACAAAGGGTATATTCAAGGGCAAGGAGCGAAAGGCGTTGGAAACGCAGATACAGCAGAGGGAAGAAAAAATCTCCGCTATGCTTGAAACAATACCCGATATTCTGAAAGATGACGGTTATCCCGACGTGCAAGCATTTATGGCAACCTACTGCAAGGCAGAAGTCATAGTTAATAACTACAACCGAGAGCTTGCAGAATGGGAACGCAAGGTCAAAGAAAAAAGCAGACCCGCCGAAAAAGAACGGTATGCACCGCCAGAAAAGCAAAGTGTCCGTGACCAGCTAAGACGGTTGCAGGCAGAGGGCAGACAGACCAAACCCAAGCATCGATCCCACGACAGAGAAAGATAACTTTAACACCGAAAACAACACCGCAGGGCAGTTTCCCTGCCTTGCGGGATTACATATTACGGGCGGCAAAGAGAAAGCCGCCCCTTTCAATTTGTATGAAAATCTTAGCGAACCTATTGACAATTATAGTCTCTATGCGTATAATATAATTAACAATTTGGTTAAATGTTAAGGGAGGATGTCAAATGGGACTGCAACAGACATTAAAAGCTCTTGCTGACCCAATTCGCCGTGAAATACTAAATATGCTGAAAAAGGGGCGAATGTCTGCGGGAGAGATTACCAACCATTTCTCTGTAACAGCACCTTCGATTTCAAGACATCTATCGGTGTTGAAGGATGCTGACTTAATCAGAGATACAAGAGAAGGAAAGTTCATTTTCTATGAAATCAACACCTCTGTTTTGGAGGAAACTATGCTATGGATTGCAGATTTGAAAGGGGATAATGATAATGCTTAAAAAGAACAAGATTAAGGTTATAATATCGTCAATTATTATTTTACTTCCGGCTTTATTCGGGATCATTATGTGGAATGATTTGCCTGACATTATTACAACCCATTGGGGAGCTGACGGCAATGCGGACGGATTAAGCGGAAAGGTCTTTGCTGTCTTTGGTACACCTATCATACTTTTGATTTTCCATTTTGTTTGTTTGCTTTTTACTTCATTGGATAAAAAACAAAAAGACCAAAATCAAAAAGCATTGGGAATGTTTTTTTGGATTCTTCCGATTATATCCCTTTTCGCAAACGGAATAATGTATCGTGCAGCTTTTGGCAAAGAATTTGATTTAGCATTTTTTATGCCGGCTATGCTCGGAGTAATGTTCATCTTTATAGGCAATTACTTACCCAAAGTTAAACAAAACAGAACGCTGGGTATCAAGATTTCTTGGGCGTTGAATAACGAGGAGAATTGGAATAAAACGCATAGATTTGGCGGTAAGGTCTGGGTAGTTGGAGGACTTATTTTATTGCTCTCCATTTTTCTTCCTCTAAAAGTGATGGTATGGGTTGTAGTATGTGTGATTGCTGCTTTGGCGATTATTCCTATAGTTTACTCTTATTTCATTTACAAACAGCATCAAAAGGAAGGAATTGTATATGCTGAAGCGCCCAAAAGCGGTGCGGAAAAAATTGCGCTTAGAATAACCGCAGTTATAGTACCCATCATTTTATTAGGTGTTGCTCTTTTAATGTTTACTGGTAACATCGAGGTAAAGTGCGAAGATACAGCATTAACGATCAATGCAACCTATTGGACAGACCTGGAGATCGATTATTCCGAAATTGAGACCATTAAATACCGTAAGAATTTAGATGTAGGAGTGCGAACAAGCGGTTTTGGTTCTCCCAAACTATCTATGGGCATTTTCCAAAATGATGAATTTGGATCATACACCTTATATTCCTATACAGGTGCTAAAGAGCATATTATCTTGACTTCCGGCGAGAAAACTCTTGTCATTGGAATGAGCGATCCAAAAGAAACACAGGCAATTTATGATGCGATGTTAGAGAAAGTAGACAAGTAACGAAAATGGGATGAAAAGCCATATTTCAAGCTATTTTCTGACCGCAAAAACAGAGGGGTAAGGTGTTTGTACCTTACCCCTCGATTTTGTGTATTTTGGCGTTACAGTCTCATTTTGCGAACTTTATCATAACCTCGTCAACGGCATCCGTATATCTGCCTTGTGCTATCAGTCTGTTGCGGAAAGCAAGCAAAGCATTGAAGATATACCGCCGCTCCTCTGCTGTGAGGTAAAGGTAATACTTCCGTTTTCTCATACGAAGATCACCTCGGCATTGACAGTTTCCGTAACCGCAGACCGCAGATTGCTCATTCTGCCAACCCATTCCATTTGGTTGTCTGCTTTCAGTTTTTCGGTAATGCCCTCACGCTCTGCCCGTTGTTTCATAAGATGGTCAAACAGTTCCTGTGCCTGTTCTTCAACATCGGCAAGGTGGGATTGCAGTTTGCCGCTTGTCAACAGCTTGATGTAGAACACTTTTCTATGCTCACGGATATACCGCAAATGCCGCTGTCCCCATACTCCGATATGCCTTTCTTCTTTTTCGGCAGGTAATACCAAACAGGGGATGTAATAATCTCCCTGTAATTCATACCATAAGCCGTTGCTGTTATCGTAAATGTACTTGTTCATTATAAAATCCTCCAGTATAATATATTCGCACATATGTCACAGTTTCCTGATTACCACATTTTGTTATATTGTGTTACGAGTTTTTTCTTCCCTTGATTTTTCCCTTATGAGGTCACGAGGGAAGCATAAACAATAGTGAAATCGTATAAAGGGATAAGGCGAGCACACAGCGAAAAATCCTTTATTTCCAAGGCTTTTGGAGGATTTTATTGATAACCTATAACCTCTGTTAAGAGGTCATAATTTATAGAAATTCAAATTCCGATTTACGTATAGTGGGCAAGAGTATGTTATATGGGCCTGGAAAGGGGATTATATAAATATGGGCGCCGGCGCCGAAATGGGAATATATATCGGTGGCGGACCACATTGGCGAGTAGATAAAAGTCTTGCAATGTCTATTGGTATGCAGCTGAAGTATAATGGCGAGGTAATTATAGACCACTACAGAGCCTATACCTGGTGGATTACTGGATTTCATCCTGGATATTTAAATAAATCTCAAAAAAGTCTAACAGCTACATTCTCTATATTGTTCAACGATTCAGGCATGTATTACGCTTTTCGTGCTATGGGATATGAAGGTTGGTCATTTGGCATTAGGCAGGGCTTTTATACAGCCATATTCTCATTTTAATAAATATTATTGAGGTTCTTATGAAAAAAACACTTTTGCTATTGCCCATTATTGGATTAGTTCTGGTATTGACCTCTTGCTCGTTAAGAAGAAACTTCTTGATGAAGGATGACAGCTCGGTTGCTAACGATAAATTTAGTGAGTTAATAGATGCAATCCAAACGCAAGATATAAATACGCTGAAATCGTTGTTTTCCAAAAACGCATTGAAGGAAGCGGAAAATTTGGATGAATCTATCCGGCATTTGTTTGATTATTTTCAAGGAGAGCTTGTATCCTATAATAATTGGGGCGGGCCTGGTGTTAAAGCTGAAATGGAATATGGCGATTATCAGGAAGTCTACGATGCTACTTATGATTTTGAAACAGCACAAGACAAATACCGACTTTGGATGGAAATTATAACGGTAGACACTACAGATGCGGATAATGTGGGAATACGGTCCCTGTATATCATTCGATTTGAAGATGACACGAGGACGGATTTTGCATACCGGGGCGACGGAGAACATACACCGGGTATCAACATTGGCAAAACTAAATGAAATGACAATTTAGTAATTCCGCTCTAAAAAGGGCACCGCGTGATTGCGCGGTGCTTTTTCTATGTCAAAACGGAAAGGTGATGATGCTATGACAACAATGATGGCACGGCTGGCGACCGCCGTGCTGACCAGCGAAAAGGGCCGCAGGACAGTCGGGTGGGTGCTGACGGCGATTTTGTCGCCGGTGATTTTATTGGTGGCGTTCTTGTGCTGTGTAGGTTCCGGCACAGCCGAGCACAACGGCGCTGTCGTATCGGCGGCGTTCTATGGGACGGAGCTGTCTGAAAGTGTCCCGACAGAATACCGGGCACAGCTCACGCAGATGCGGGGTTCTTTCGCCCATTTGGATGCGGCGGTAACCGAAGTCAATCAGAAAGCCGAGGAAAACAGACTTGACCCGATACAGGTCAAGGCTGTTTTCTTTGTCCTCTGCTTTGGAGAGAATGCACTGTCGCAGGCGGATGCAGAGGCGTTTGCGGCTTGCTTTTATGAAACGGAAACAAGGGTGCGGGAGGAGACGGATGAAACCTATGAGGTATCCGTGCCGCTTCCTATGGAAGAAGTCTATGCGCAGCTATCCGTGTGGCGGGGCCGTGCGGTCACGGCAGAGGAACGCTCCAATGCCGTGAAGATCTATTCCATGGTCATGGGCAGCGCGGGCAGCGGTACCTTCAACGGAGCCTATGAGCCGGGAGGCAATGCGCCGATGGAACTGGAGGCATCCGTGTTTACAGACCCTGCCACAAAGAACAGTGCAGATCTGGCCATCTATGCCGCCAACGCATGGAACTCCGGGTGGGGCTATGTATGGGGTACCTTCGGCCAAGTGCTGACGCCGGAGCTGCTGCAATATAAGATCTCGCAATACCCGGAGGGCGTAGGGGATGAAGCCGACTTCATCCGTTCCCACTGGCTGAACAGGCGCACCACCGACTGCGTGGGGCTCATCAAAGGATACGGCTGGCTGAACACCGTGACTATGGAGATCCAGTACGGCAGCAATGGTATGCCCGATGTGGGTGCGGACGGTATGTACTATAACGCTGGGTGCAAAGGCAGCATTGAGACCATGCCCGACACGCCGGGACTGGCCGTGTGGAAGTCCGGGCACATCGGTGTATATATTGGAAACGGTGAGGTCATAGAGGCCATGGACACCCGGTACGGCGTGGTAAAAACGAAGCTCCAGGGCCGGGGCTGGACCCACTGGCTGGAGGTGCCGGGGATCAAGTATGACTAAGGAGGAACTGAAATTGGAAAGTAAGAATATCACCATTGGATTTGACGCAGCCAAATTGGATGCGCTGGAGTTTGTACTCCGCAAGCAGCGGTCTTCCGTGCAGCGGCGCATGGAGGAAGTGCTGCAGCAGCTCTATGAATCGGAAGTCCCGGAAGCGGTGCGGGAGTATGTGGACAGTAAGTCTGCTCCTGCGGCCAGACCCAGGCGGCCTGCAAAAGCATCCGTAACGAAGCAGAAAGAGGGCGATGAGCATGGCACAGCATGAAGAAATCGTCCTGTGGCTGGACCGGAGGTGGAAGAACGCCATTGAAAAGCACCTCAAGGGTGAGACGCTGCAGGAGCATTTGGAAACTGTGCTGGATGCACTGTGCAACCAGCTTCCGCAGCGTGAGTATGAGCGCATCAGCCGTGAGATCTATGCCGAGGATGCCGCAAACCGTGAGGCGGAAGAAGCCACCCGCACTTATGCGGCCTACCATGTGATGGAAAACGGGAAGGAGTGGTATTACAAAACTACCCCCGGCGAGGAGCTATTGGGAACTGCACGGATGCTCCGCAAATATCTAAAAGGCACAGATCGCAGCACCAGCAAATTCATCTCTCTGTATTCGCAGGCCCAGCCGATCACGCCGGAGGAGTATCGGCACCTGATGCATCTGCGCATGGAGAATACGGGAAAAGTCACCGGCGTGTTTGATTTGAATTTTGACAAGCGGGAGTTCTCCGCTGTCCATACCATAGAAGGTTGGAAAACATGGGCTATGCAGGATGTGTCTACAGCCGTCTATCGTGCAGCACAAAAGCAGCTTGTTTCCGGGGATGTGATGCTGCAGAAACTGCTGGAGTGTCTGAACGGCAAAGGAATCACCTCGGCAGGACATCTCTCTGCACGGAATTTTTCTTTCGGTGAGGAGATCATCGAATCGGATGGCAAGCTCAACTTTTATCTGCAGGCGGACTTCGATGTGGATGCCGCCTTCGGTACATTCGTCTGCACCGATCAGAACGATGACTGGCTCAACATCTATGCCAACTACGACATCGAGAAGGGCCGCCCCTGTGATACACTGGAGCTGAATCTCTGCAAAGGAGATGGCACAGAAGAAAACTGGAGCTATCACCTCAACGCCGCTGAGCAGGAGGTGTTGGCACGCAAGATGGAGGCGTTCTGCCAGCAGCAGACCGGCATGAGCCTGCATGAGTACGCCCAGCAGCTTCGGGAGGAACAGGGGCAGGCTTCCCAAACACAGCTATAGCCCCTGTTTGCCCCTGTGGGCCGCTGTGTGGCCTCGTGGGAGCGCGGGAGAGTAAGGATAGCGCCCTGGCAGGTTGAGCGAGGTTTTGGGCCGATTTTCGGTGCGCCGAAATCGGGGCAGGAGAAAGCCTTTGGCGCTTTATTGCGCCATTGGCCCTTACGGCAGCCCGCAGTGCGGACTGCCACGGAGGTTTGCAGCACTTTGAAATTGACGCTGATCATGCGGAGACGAATATGCTTTGGCGCTATTTCTTGTAAAAATGCCTGTTTACCCCGTGTTTGCAGGGCCTTTGGGAGGCTCTGACACTCAATGGAAGGAGGTGCAGTTCAATGGATAAAAACGGAAAAAGCCGACACTCTGTCTGGCTGTCAGACGAGGTGTGGCAAGAGGTGGACGCATTCTATAAGCTGGATAACTGCCCCACCCGCAACGAGTTTGTGGAGAAGGCGTTGCGGCAATATTGCGACCGCCTGCACGCCGAGCGGACAAGTGCGTATCTGCCCCGTGCGCTACAGGAGATGCTGGAGGGCACACTGGGCGTGTTTGGTGACAGGCTGGGCAAGCTGCTGTTCAAGCTGGTGGTGGAGCACAACATGACCAACCATCTGCTGGGCGGAGACATAGACATGACCCGGGACGAGTACAACAAAATGCGCGGTAACAGTGTCCGGGAGGTGGCGGGTACGCATGGCAGCATCTCCTTTAGGGATGTGTTGCTATTTCACCGGGAGGAGTAACCGATGGCACGGCTGATACAGAAAAGCGGGTACATCCAAGGAGGTCGTGCGGCAAGATACATGGAGTATGTTGCCAAGCGAGACGGCGTGGAGGTCCTTCAAAGCACCGAGCCGGTGACTAAAAAACAGATGCAGTTCCTCACAAAACTGCTGAAAGATTTTCCGGACGCAGCGGAACTCTTTGAGTACAGCGACTACCTACAGACGCCCAACCGGGGTACGGCGTCTGCGTTTATTGTTGCTGCGCTGGACACGCATCTGCATGAATTGGAATCCGAGAGCGGATACATGGCCTACATCGCCAACCGACCCCGGGCGGAAAAGCGCGGCGGTCACGGGCTATTCAGTGCGGCGGATGTTACGGATCTCAAGGCGGCAAAGAATGAACTGGAGACTCACGCCGGAAAAGTGTGGACCTTCATTTTCTCCCTGCGGCGGGAGGATGCGGAGCGCCTGGGGTACAACAAAGCAGCCACATGGCAAAATTTATTGAAGCAGGAGAGCCACTCCATTGCGGAGGCCATGCGTATTCCACCGGAGAAGTTTCGTTGGTATGCGGCATATCACGACGAGGGACACCATCCGCATATACACATGATGGCGTGGTCGGACGATCCCAAGGTGGGGTTTCTAACGCAAAAGGGGATCGCATCGATTCGGTCCAAGATGACGAACGAAATTTTTCGGGACGAGATGACGGAGCTTTACATTCGGAAGGATGCCGCCTACAAGGAGAGTATACAAACCGCCAAGGCATTGTTACTGGAGCGCATTCAGGCGTTGGAAACCGGTGCCGCCGATGACCCCGGGCTTGCGAAAGAGCTGCAAGAACTCTCCCAAGCACTGGCGCAGGTCGGCGGCAAACATGTCTATTCCTATCTGCCAAAATCGGTCAAGGCACAGGTGGATGCCATTGTGGAGCGGCTGGCGCAGCTCCCAGAGGTGGCGGCTTGCTACGACCAATGGTGGCAGCTGAAAGACGAGATCGCGGGCTACTATGGGCAGAACACGCCACCCCGCCAGCCGCTGACGCAGCGGAAGGAGTTTCGCTCTCTTAAAAACTGGATCATCCGAGAGGCAGAGGATATCTCGTTTTCCCCGTCTGCTGACCGTGTGGAGCCGGAGGAAAAGCAATCGACAGAGAAAACGCCGCCTATCCGTGGCTCTGTTGATGTGCAGCCAGTGGGAGAAGCTGTGTCTGCAAGGCATATTCCGGCAAATGTGGTCATGCGGCTGCTGCATCATATGGGGCAGATATTTAGGACGAGTATGCCGGTCATCCCACCTGCGCTGCGAATCGACTCCAAGCGCCGCAGACGGCTGCAGGAGAAGCGCGTGGCCTTGGGACACAAGCGAGATGACCACGAGGACGAGCGGCTTCACCATGTCAATGACAACACCATGTAACAGGAGGCATAATGCATGGGTAAATTTGTATATTTCACATCCACAGAAAAACGGCAGGCCAACGAGGTTGACCTGCCATCTTTTCTGCGTGACCGGGGCGAAAAGCTCCTCAAAGCCGGACGGGAGTACCGGCTGGCCAGCGACCACAGCATCACTGTACGCGCCAACAGGTGGTATGATCATGCTGCGCGGAGGGGCGGCCACGCCATCAGCTTCGTGCGGCAGTTCTATGACAAGACCTTCCCGGAAGCCGTGTCCATGCTGCTGGGCCGGGACGGACAGGGCATCATTCCCATCGCAAAGCAGGAGCCGGAGCCGCAGGAGCCAAAACCCTTTGCCCTGCCGAAGCCTTACCTGACTATGCGCAGGATGTATGCCTATCTCACCAAACACAGGTGCATCGACCGGGATGTGGTCACGGCGTTCGTGCAGGAGAAGCTGCTCTATGAGGACGACCCACACCACAACTGCGTGTTTGTCGGGCTGGATGAAAACGGAGAAGCCCGGCACGCACATCTGCGCAGCACCGGCTCCCAAGGCAAAGTATTCCGCATCAATGTGGAGAGCAGCGACATAAAACACAGCTTCCACAAAAACGGGACGGATCGTTCCCTCTATGTCTTTGAAGCACCCATTGATCTACTGTCTCACATTACCCTCTACCCGGCAGGCTGGCTGGAGCACAGCTATGTGGCCTGCTGCGGCACCTCCATCCAGCCTGTGCTGGAGCGCCTGCGGCAGAACCCGAAGCTGGACACGGTGTACCTCTGTTTGGATAATGACGAGGCGGGTGAGGATGCTTGCGACGGTATGATGGACACGCTGGAAGATATGGGCTACGATGTGGAGCGCCTGCGCCCGGAGGGAAAGGATTGGAACGATGATCTGCGGGCAAAGCGGGGCAAAGCGAAAACCCCGACAGCATAAGGCTGTCGGGGTAAATTCATTCATCCAACATCAATTGCCCATCCAGCGCCTGCTGTTTTAGTCGCTGGAGCTGTTCTTTTTCTAGCTGGGCAATGCTCTTTTCGGGTGTAGGCAGATCTTCCGGCATTGTGCCGCCGATTTTTTCGATAGCCTCGCGGACCTCACTGCCGACTTTGTAATGCACGGCAGTGGCGGTATCAGCGCTATCCACGCCATCCTTCCGAAGCTTTTCCTCTGTTTGGGAAATACGGAACAGATTTGCGATCAGTTCCGTGCTGCCCATATAGTCAAGGATCTTCTGCCCTACTTCCAAATTTTTCTTCCGATGTATGTCGTCCACGGTCATGCCGCCGTACAATCCCATGTACCCGGCGTTTTGGAATACGGCAAACTCATCCGCTGTGATCACGCCGGCATTCCGTGCGGCCTCGGCCAACAGCTGATTCCACTGTTTTATATCGCCGCGAACGACCAACCGACGGCTGTCTTCGTCCAACTGATTAAATCGGTCCGCAACCTCCTGCCGATAAGTTTGGATAGCAAAGTAGGTTTGCCCCAAAGCAATGACCTCTTTGCGCGGATCGCCGTTCTGCACGATCAGATAACAGGCATAGCGGGACAATTCATAGTCGATAATGTTTTTTGTCGTTGCGCCGGCTTTAACGATTTTCCTAACCTCAGGAAAATCGGCAGCTGTGTCGTGGCCGCTGTTTTCACAGGCGATCATAGCGCGTTTGATGACCTTGGCAAAATTTTCCCATTTTGCATAATCCAGGACCGGAGCCAATTCTCTGGCACACCAGTATTCAGACCCGTCGGGACGGGTCCTGCGTATATCCTCAAAACATTTATATTCAGAGGCAACGAGATGACTCATGTACTGTCCCTCCCTTAGTTTTACACGATAATAGTAACATAGATCCATAAAAAAGGAAAGGAGAAAACTCGTGACAGATGCTCTATGGATCCTCCTTGCAGCGGGCGGCGTCATGGCGGCGGTCATAGGCTGCCTGACGCTGCTAAATAACCGCTACACCCTCAACAACATCAAGTCCAAAACCGTAGGCGACGGCCAGCATGGCACGGCGCGGTGGGCAACCGATGCGGAGATCCGCAAGGCCTATGCCCTTGTGCCGTTCCAATCGGCAAGTTGGCGCAGAGGGCAGCGGCGCCCGGAAGTGCAGGGGCTGGTGCTGGGCAGCGTCAGCCATAAGCGTGGCATCACTGCACTGGTGGACAAGGACGATGTGCATTGCCTTATGATCGGCGCATCTGGTGTGGGCAAAACGGCCTATTTTCTATATCCCAATTTGGAATATGCCTGTGCCAGCGGCATGAGCTTTCTGGCATTGGATACCAAGGGTGACTTGGCTCGCAACTACGGCGCCATTGCGGAAAAATACTACGGCTACCATGTATCCGTGGTGGATCTGCGAAACCCTACCCGTTCAGATGGCTACAACCTCATGACGCTCATCAACCACTACATGGATGCGGCGCAGGCCACCGGCAGTCTTGCCGCCCGTGCCAAGGCGGAGAAGTACGCCAAGATTTTGGCCAAAACCATCGTGTCACCGAATGGGGATACGGACTACGGCCAGAACGCCTATTTCTACGATGCTGCAGAGGGACTATTGACTTCCGTGGTGCTCTTGCTGGCAGAATTTCTGCCGCCGGATGGGAAACAGGAGCGGCGGCACATCGTGTCCGTGTTCAAGCTGGTGCAGGAGTTGCTGGCGCCATCCGGCGTTCGCGGCAAAAACTGGTTTGCGCTTCTGATGGACAGACTACCGGATGCACACAAGGCGCGGTGGTTTGCCGGTGCTGCACTGAATACCTCCGAGCAGGCCATGGCCTCCGTCATGTCCACGGTGCTGTCCCGGCTCAACGCCTTCCTCGACAGCGAGCTGGAGCAGGTGCTGTGCTTCGACAGCACCACCAACGCCGAGCAGTTTGCGGCGGAGAAGTCCGCTATCTTCCTCATCCTGCCGGAGGAGGACACCACCAAAAACTTCATGGCAGGCTTGATGATACAGACGCTGGCGCGGGAGCTGTTCGCCGTGGCGGACGATAACGGTGGGCGTCTGCCCGGTCGCGTGGTGTTCTATTGTGATGAGTTCGGAACTATGCCCGCCTTTGACGTGGAGGCGCTGTTCAGCGCAGGTCGCTCCCGCGGTATCACACTGGTACCCATCATCCAATCGCTGGCGCAGCTGGAGAAAAACTATGGGCGAGAGGGGGCGGAGATATTGACCGATAACTGCCAGGATACCATCTTCGGCGGCTTCGCTCCCAACAGCCAAACGGCGGAGCAGCTCTCCAAGGCGCTGGGCAGCCGCACGGTATTGTCCGGCTCGGTCAGCAGAAGTAAAAATGATCCCAGCCAGAGCTTGCAGATGATGGAGCGGCCCCTCATGACGCCGGACGAACTGAAATCCATCCCCAAGGGCAGCTTTGTGGTCATGAAAACGGGGACGCATCCCATGCAGACAAAACTGCGCCTGTTTCTCGACTGGGGCATTACCTTTGGTGAGCCGTATGCAACCCCGGAACACGCGGCACGACCTGTAACCTATGCCAGCCGACAGGAGCTATTCCTCCGCATCGACCGGGCCTACGGGAAGAAGGGCACCCAACCTACGCAGGTGCAGCAAGCACCTGTTGCCGAGCGGAGAAGCCCCTATTCGGCAATGGGACTTTACAATGAGGACGCAAAGACATGAGTTACTTTGGAAGCATCTATGCGGATCAGGAACTATCCCACCGGGCCAAGACGGTCTATATGTACCTCAAGGACCGCTCTAACGCCGACGACACCTGCTGGCCCAGCGTCCGCAGGATCGCGGAGGACTTGAAGCTGTCCCGCCGCACCGTGCAGCGGGCCTTGGCGGACTTGGAGCGACACGGATTCTTAGAGCGCACCCACCGCCGTCGTCCCAATGGCAGCCTGACCAGCAGCCTGTATCGCATCAAATGAACGCAGACAGAGCGCACCTCCCACCAAGGGGAAGGTGCGCTCTCGAGTTGTCACGAGGGTAGCGTCATCATGGCGCATCCAGAAGG
>OHAU01002678.1_pt1 | contig 16111 bp, 10 predicted proteins | sample 1577181 | NCBI WGS metagenome assembly OHAU01 (sample SAMEA3541472, study PRJEB24748) | human gut metagenome | biome: human gut; feature: human-associated habitat; material: faeces | place: China | collected 2012 | reverse complement strand
TATGACCCTCTGCTTGTAAGGCAGATGCTCTCCCAGCTGAGCTAAGATTCCATATTGTGCTTGTTTCAGGCGGCTTATTTGTTGTCCGCTCCGTAACTTGCTTTGCTATTATATAATGGATTTTGTCGGATGTCAACACCTTTTTTGAAACTTTTTTAATTTTTTTTATTTTTCTAATTGTTTATACATTTTAAAGCCATCTTATCACCTGAATTTTTCAAAGAAATACAGGTAAATGAAACCCGGAAACAGAATTGCTCATGACAACAACTCTGATGTACCGACAAGTTGATTCTTGAAACAATCTTGTCGGTACACTAATTCCGGGCTTCTTCTTCTGGAACTATCTTTTTATGTGTAGCAGAAATTTTTACTGATTCTGCCTCTATATAATTTTAACTGTATGGTTTTAGCTATATAATCTTTGTTTCTATTTCTTATTTTGTAATCTTTACAGAATTTTTCTGTCCTTTGCCCTTGAAAAGTTTCTGGTATGCACTTAATTTTGCTGCCGGAACTTTGATTACTGCCTTAGCAGAAATTCCCTTTAATGCAGATGCTCCTACTGTTTTGAGTACTTTAGAATTAACTGTAATGGAAGTCAGCGCTTTACATCCGTTAAACGCCTGTTTTCCAATTGTGGTTACTTTGGATCCTATCGTGACTTTTTTCAGTTTTGTGCAGCCATTAAATGCTTTATCACCAATTGCTGTTACATTAAATGTATAACCATTAATTTTTACTGTTGCAGGAACAGATGCACTTGTAAGAGATTTCTCTGCCGGAGCATAAACGCTTACTGTTCCATTCTTGTATGCGGATTTAGTTACCTTGTATTTCAGGTTTCCGGATGTGTATACCTTTCCTTTTGCCGGAATCGCCGCAATTTCGAAATTCTGGATCGCTGTGCCAACATAATTGCCTTTACCTGTAATAATCACAGATGCTGTGGAGCCGGCTTTTGTGTTATTTGCATAGGAAACGGTGTAATCTGTTCCGGCTTTCAGCTTCTTGCCGTTTAAGGTTACTGTTACTGACGGTTTAATCGCCTTACCTGCATAAAGTTGGGTCTTGATTGTAGAAATCTGTGCGGATGCGATGCTGTTCAGAGATTGACCTGAGAACTCATAGTATGCAGGAATCTCAACAGCTTTTATTTTCTCTTCATTTGTCCACCAGTCTACATAAAATAAACGGCGTTTATTTCCATCAATTCCGGTTGTTAAACCTTCGAATTCATCCAGATAACTGTATCGAGGAAGTACTACTCCATATTTTTTCTCACCATTTACATCAAATCTAAACTGCGCCCGAAGTCTGTTTGTAGAATATTCTTCATCCAGACTAGCATTGACCGTAACAAGTTTTATTTCTTCATTCTTGTATATTTTTGTAAAGTAAAACCAGTCATTATCCTCTGTCTCCTCCCAGGCATACCTATATGTTGGATCAAAACAGTCTTTCGATACAGGAACGCCTGCTGCCTGCGCTTCTTTTGTATCAAACTGTCGAACGATCAGATTTCTTGAATATGTCTCACCTTCCGCTTCATATGTACCAAGTTTCAATGCTCCGCCTATATACAGTTGCGCTGTCTGTTTTCCGTTTGTTCCAAGATAAATCTGCGGAATTGCTGTCTGAGAGTATTCTGCACTGTCAATTTCACCAAATTTCAGATAAGCTCCCGGCTGTCCATAAATGGTTATCTCCGGATTAATCACTGCTTTCTCAAAATTCAGATATTCAGATACAACCAGACATACACCCTCTTCTGATGTCAGTTCTTTACAGTCCAGGCTCTTCACTACAGCATCCGCAATCTTAATTTTATCTGCTGTTACATTTGCATTTAATCTGGCATTCATAAGTTCCACTTCTCCAGAGCCTGTAAAAGTTAAAGTATTTGCTTTTACAAGAATTCTGGACAGTGACAGTTTCTTGCCTGCCGGAACATTTACAGAAGAAATTGAAGCCGGAACAAAATTATCTGTATCTGTGCTTTCGTCATAATTATTCTGTCCCTCTATCTTCAGTGCTTTCGCAGCACTTGGAACAGTAAGCGTTCCACTGATCTTGGTGTTAGCTTTCATATTCATCAGATAATAGCCACTGGCATTGTTCTTCTTCTGATATGCATTTATATATCTTTCCGCCTGTGCTGTCGGTGCGACGTTAATCCACACACATCCTCCATCAGGGAATTCTGCCCTTCCGCATGCCTCGAAAATCTCCTGTGCTGACATTCCTTCACAATCCTGAAATTCCTGAATATCAACCGCATTATCTTTATCCGGATTCCAGATTTTTCCATTCATATCCTGAGTCGTACCATCTTCTGAATAGACCCAAATTCTGGAAAGCATTTCCACAATATCTTCGTCAGACATATCATATTTCACTGCCTGTGTACCAGCCGGAACAGGAATATCTTCCCATTCACCTTTCTCATCTGATGTCTTATATATAATTCCAATTCCGTAAGGACTGCTCCACTTCTCTCCATTTTCATTTTCAAACTCGCCAGTACCCCAGTCAAATGTTTTATGGAATACCGGAGCAGTCTTACTGTTTACAATGTGTATGAAAAAAGCATTTTCTTCCTGCGGATGGTTTTTGATATTATCCGTTTCATTGTAAATATTAAAAAATTCACTGGCACCAAATACCTGCAGATCATGGCTGTTATTTCTCAGATATATATTTTCTACTCCGGAAATACCACCTATCGCATTATTCTGCCCACAAAAGATCACTTTATCATCGGAACCTGTTCCTTTTAATACGCTTCTCATATCCTGACAGAAGAAAGTTGTCGTTCCTTTTCCTTCTTTGATTTCAATCGTCTCTGGCGGATCTACCATACCCCAGAATGCGATGTTTCCGTTCGGTGTAATACTTCTGGCTCTTGCATTCTCCACCAGTACTGTCATCCCTTCAGGAGCCACAAAGTCTGCTGCATCTTCCAGATCCTGGACGTTTACAAAACAGTATCCTGTATTTTCTCCTTCGATACTGTTTAACGCATTTGAAAAAGTAGTGTCTTCTACTGTTTTCATGTCCACTTCCGGACGTTCTTCATTCTGCAGGGCATTATTGTACTGTTCCTCTGTTATGTATGCCACTTCAAAAGATCCTTTTACCTGTTTAGCACCTGCTGCGTCTGTCGATGCCTCTGATTCTTCTGATGTAAATACGTCCACTTCCGGCGCTTCGTCCGTACCAAAATCTGATACTTCTTCCCCGGATGTCCAGATTTCTGCCGTATTCTCTGCTTCGGCTTCTTCCTCCGTGCCCTGCATCTCTACAGTTTCTTCCCCCGAAGAAAATTCTGCACCCATAACAGCTGCGCTTTCTGCCACAGGTGTTATGCACATAAGTGCTGCCAACAATAATGCGACTTGTTTTTTCTTCATACGTAAAACCCTCCTTTTTCTGGATTTGAGTGTATTAAAAAAAGCACCCTACAAGATGTAATCGCAGCTTGAACAATTTGCGGGAATGATTTTTTTATACCTCTGTAATTTTATACACTGCCATCTTCATTTTTGACAGCGTTCAGAATCCCTTCCGGGATATCTTTCAAAAATATTTTACAATAAAACCTCTTCCCCGATTTCATCCAGGAAGCTGTTCATCTCTTCCAGTGTCATCTTCTCTTCCAGTCCATAAATAATCGCTGCATCGTAACGTACGCGCGGATAAAGTCTCGGCTTCTGACCGATATCCAGAAGCCTTTGTGTATCCGACAGATCAAGAGAAAGGAGAAACGCACACTGCAGCAGTATTTTCCTTGTGGGGATTCGCTGACCGCCAAACAGTTTTCGTGCATAGGATTCTTCCAGATTCAGCTTTCGCACAATGTCTTTCTTTTTCATTCCACGCTCTTCGATTATATGCTCAAGATAAAGCCCTACCTCTACCTTGTTTCCTCGTTCTCTTGCAAAATATGCGGCGCCTTCCTCTTTTATCATTCCCATGATTTCTTCTGTTTCTTTCATTTCTTCTCACACCTCTTTCCTGTTCATATCTCCCTTCTGTCAAAACCCGAGGTTGTATTTTTTTTGATCTTTACCACTATCCGTTATCTGATGACTGATCCATAATTTAAAAGCAGATATGATACTGTTAAGTGTACCATATCTGCCCATTTTAGAGCGGGACAATTTTGTCCCTTTTTATGTATAAATTTCAAAATCAGGAGAAGAATCTATCTTCATGATTTCTTCTTTTTGTTCCTCTGTACAGTGTACCTCCGTCAATCCCGAATGTCCAAACAGCGGTCCAAAATTTTCAATATCTGCATTGGAAATATCTATTACCTGCAGATTCTTTGCTCCTGTGACAGGAGACAGATCTTTCACCAGGCTGAAACTCACTGACAGGAAATTTAATGAAGGAAACTGTTCGATTCCTTCCAACGAGGAAATCTGTGTTGTGAATGCAAGTGTCTCCAGCTGTGTCATCCCTTTCAATGGTTTCAGATTCTCCAGTATGGTACTATCCCCCCACATGAACAGCGCCTTTAAGGTACTCATATGCGAAAGAGTTTCGGCAGCCGTCTCATTTACATCACACATACACAGAGTATCCAGTTTCTTCATCTCTGTCAATGGCTCAAATATATTGTTTTCTACTTCCACATTACTCATATCCAGGTAATCCAGGCTCAGATTTTTCAGAAAGTCTATATCTGTCAGATTCATCCCCTGTATATTTAATCTTAAAATGCCTGTGCATTCTCCAATCACTGACAGATTCTCTGCTGGATTCTCCTTAATACAATGGAAATCCTATATGTTTTTGCAAAAAAAGATTCCCTCTCCAGTTTTACCTGAAAAAGGAATCTCCTGTTATCTTTACTTATTCAGCGTCTTCTGCTGTGTCAGTTGTATCTGCATTTTCTTCTGCTGTGTCATCTGCATTGTCTGCGTCTTTGCTGTCTGCATCTTCTGTATCTGCTTCTTCTGCATCTGAGTTTTCTTCAAAAGGAATTACTGCACCATCATATTTCTCATTGATAAAATCTTTAATCTCATCAGATTTCAGTACATCTACAAGTGCCTGAATCTTTTCGCTGTCTTCATTGCCTTCTTTTACTGCGATTACGTTTACATATGTCTTTGCTGCTTCAGAGTCAGATTTCTCATATGCAAGTGCATCTTTTCCAACTGAGAAGCCTGCTTCCAGAGCATAGTTTCCGTTTAATACCACATAAGCTGTCTCACCTGTAACACGTGCTACCTGTGCTGCTTCCAGCTCTACGATCTCCACATTGTGAGGATTCTCTGCAATATCCTTAACAGTTGCATTTAATCCTGCGCCTTCTTTTAGTGTGATGATTCCATTATCCTGAAGAAGAAGAAGTGCTCTTGCTTCGTTTGTTGTATCATTTGGTACTGCGATAGAATCTCCATCTTCCAGATCATCCAGGCTGTCTTTTGTTCCCGGATAAATTCCGAATGGCTCATAATGAATGCCACCTGCATTTACAAGGTGTGTACCTTTTTCTTCATTGAACTGCTCCAGATATGGAATGTGCTGGAAGTAGTTTGCATCGAATTCTCCACTCTCTACAACCTCGTTTGGTCTTACATAGTCATCAAATACAGTAACTTCCAGATCATATCCTTCTTTCTCAAGAATTGGCTTTGCTTCTTCAAGGATTTCTGCATGTGGTGTTGCAGACGCTGCAACTGTGATTGTCTTGTCATCATCCTTTGCGTAAACTCCTGTGCTTAAAGTTCCTGCTACTAATACTCCTGTTAAAACTGCTGCTACTAATTTTTTCATAATAATTGTCCTCCTGAATTTAATTTTATTGTTATTTCATTTTTATTTTCTTCTGTCTATCTTATTAGCGATCAGCATTCCCACTGACTGGAAAATCTGTACCAGGATCACCAGCAGGATAACTGTCACGATCATGATATCTGACTGATATCTGTAATATCCATAACGGATGGCGATATCACCAAGTCCGCCGCCGCCAACTGCACCGGACATTGCGGAATAACCAAGAATCGTTCCAATCGCAATCGTTGCTCCTGTGATCAGTGAAGTTCTGGCTTCTACCAGAAGCACTTTCACAATGATTCTCATATTACTTGCACCCATAGCTCTGGCTGCCTCGATCACACCTGCATCAACCTCTTTAATAGAAGATTCCACCATTCGTGCTATAAAAGGAATGGCAGCCACTACCAGAGGCACTACAGTTGCTGTGGATCCATAGCTCTTTCCCACTACTGCTCTGGTGAAAGGAATGAGCAGAATCAACAAGATCAGAAACGGAATACTTCTCACAATATTTGCAATTGCATCCAGTATCTTATACAACACTGCATTTGGTTTCAGTCCCTCTTTATCTGATACTGCCAGCAACACTCCCATGGGAAGTCCGAACAGGTATCCCAGAACTGTGGAAAGAACTGTCATGTAAAGTGTTTCTCCCACACCCTGGACAATCATCATTATTGTCTCATGATCCCACATATCCTGTCACCTCCCCGATTGCTAAACCTTTTTCTTTCAGATACTGTTTCATCATTTCTGTTCTGGTACTGCCCTCCATAAACTCCAGTATCATCTCTCCCTTGGCTACACCACCTACATTCTTGGTATCTGCCTTCAGGATATTTACCGGTTCTCCGAATGTAAGGATCAGATTTGCGATCACAGGCTCAAAAGCTGAATTCTCGGAAAATACGATTCGTATTTTCTCACCACTTTTAATCTCTGCCTGTCCTTTTTCCCTGCCGGCATCCAGTCTGCTGTCTGCGTCGATATCGGAGCCTGTATCCTTTCGGATCAATTCTTTGGCAACCTCTGACTGAGGATTTGCAAAAATATCTGCAACCAGTCCTTTCTCAACCACTTCACCCTCATACATGATTGCCACATGCGTACAGATCTCACGCACAACCGACATCTGATGAGTAATGATCACTATGGTGATTCCAAACTGCTTATTAATCTTTTTCAGCAATTCCAGAATGGAAGAAGTAGTCTGCGGATCCAGTGCACTGGTAGCCTCATCACAAAGTAAGATCTTCGGATCCGATGCAAGTGCTCTTGCAATAGCAACCCTCTGCTTCTGTCCACCGGAGAGCTGTGCAGGATAAGCATTCTGCCTGTCCCCCAGACCAACGATTTCTAAAAGCTCTGCTGCCCTCTTTCTGGCCTCTGCCTTCTTCTTTCCTTTTATATAAAGGGGAAAACAGACATTATCGATCACTGACTTCTGCATCAGCAGATTGAAATGCTGGAAGATCATACCAATCTCTTCCCTCTGTTTCCTCAATTCCTTCTCTGTCAAATCTCCAAGAGCCTTCCCATCTATCAGAACCTGTCCCTCTGTAGGAACCTCCAGAAAATTCATACATCGTACCAATGTACTCTTACCTGCCCCCGACATACCGATAATCCCATATATATCACCGGAATCGATATTCAGGTTCACATCCTTCAAAGCCTCGACCACGCCATCTTTCGTGTCAAAAGACTTCCGGACCTTTTCAATCACAATCCCAGACATCTCATTCTCCCTCTCTCTTATTCCCCGCTCCGTTGAGCATGAACATACTATACCACGCACTTTTAAATTACGCCAATTCATAATACCTAGTACTAGTTATAGTCTAAAACTATATTTTCATCGCTTTACCATGATAAAATTTATATCCGTTAAACTGTTGAATTAGAAAGGGATACCACTCAAGCAGTACCCCTTCAATTCGTTCATTCTTTAATTACTAAAGTTATATTCTGTAAAACCTAAATCTGCCATCGTAACACCTGAATCTCCTTTTTTCAGACAGGATTCAAATAATGGAAGTGCTTCTTGTAAACAACTATTTCCTTTTTCACTCATCTGTTCCAAAGTATAATCTTTCAAATAGTTATTATAGAATTTAACTTTTGATTTTTCAGTAAAGAAACTCGTCAAAATACTTCCTACAACCGAATTATCATTGCTATTTACTCTATAATCAATATTTACTTCGTTCTCCTTTGAATCCTTAGAATTATATTGATCTCCCCAAAAAAGTGTAACAACTTCTCTGTTCTTTGAATTTATCTCCAAATTCAAAGAATAAGACATCCAAAGCATGCTCTTTTGATCACCGTGAGCATTTTGATACTGCAATGTTACACTTCCTTTTCCAACTTTAAGATAATCTATAGTATAATTTGTTCCGCCACTTGAATCTTGCCATTTCATACCATTCTTTTTAAGATAACTTATCAGCTTCTGTGCCACTGCTGAATTCTCCCAAGTAGAATCTGGAGTTGAAATTGGTTTCGAATCTATTTTCTTTAATACAATACTCTTTATCTCGCTACTCGCACTCTTCACCGACTTACCACTAATTTTTTTGAAAGGAATTACTTTATAATAATATGTCTTTCCAAGTTTTACCTTTTTATCTGTGTATTTCAATGTTTTTCCACTGGTAATCGTTTTGATTTTGCTATACTTACCATTTTTACTTGTAGCGCGATAAATATAGTAGCCTGATGCCCCATTAGTTTTCTTCCAGCTTACTGAAACAGTATTGTTGTTAGTTTTCAATGAAACCGTCGTATTTAATTTTCCGGAGAGACCTTTTTTATTATATCCACTGTAAACCTTTTTACCATCAATAAATTTATATGCCTTAACAGTGTAGGAATATTTATAGCCAGCTTTTGTATCCTTGTCTTTATAGGCTGTTTCTTTTGTAGTTTTCACTGCCTTCCATTTACCAGAATTTACTTTTCGATAAACCTGATAACCATCAGCATCTGAAACCAGATTCCATTTAAATGTAATAACATTATGGTTTCCAATCACCGTCATCATCTTAGGCGTCTCAAGGTTCTTTATTGGTGCCATCGTAGGATCAGGTGTAACCGGTGTTACTGTCGGAATTGGAGTAATATCTGATCCATTATTCGTTACTTTAATTGTAATATCCACATATACTCCAGATGTTTCAACAGTTGTTGCTCTGATAGTCGTTGTTCCAACAGAAACACCCGTAACTACTCCATCTGCATTCACCGTTGCTATTTTGGGATTCTTTGATACCCACTCTATGCCTTTATTCGTTGCATTCTCCGGGGTAACAGATAGGTTTATAATCTTCTTTTCACCTGTCGTAATCTCCATTTTTATCGGATCAGCTTTAATAGAGGAAACTGCTATATATTCCTTTTTCTCTTCCTGAACAGGATATTCTTTCTTTTTTCCATCTTTATCTTCTAACCTACATACCGGAATCGAACCAGAAATATTATCAACCTGAATCTGGCTTCCTTTTTTCACTGGTATTTCACTTGCTTCCTTCCTGATGATACTACCATCCTCAGATATAGAAGAAACGGAAATATTAACCTTACCCAGATCATTGCCTGCACATTTTAAAGTATAACCGCCTTTTAATGGCAGATTAATAACCTTAACGTAATCTTGTTCTAACGCATTATAATATACATTATAATAAATACCATTTACCGTTCCTGAACTTGTCTTTCCGTCACTCACAGTCAATACATTATTGCCAGAAGAATCACAAACCATTACATCAACTGGACACGCCACCACTGAGTTCAAATATTGATTCATCAATACGCCATTACTTTTTAGTAATTTCTCCATACTTTCCAACGTAGCCGTTATCTCCAGTGAAACATTATATTGTCTGCTTCCTTTCTTGAATTTTATCAACTCCATAAATTTTCTGCAGCTTTCTTCGCCTTTCATACGTGTCTCTAACAACATATAATAAGCAAATACTGTTTTCTTCGCAGCCTCATTTTTAGCATTCCCTGAAGAGCTAATATAAGTTGCCTTATTAATTTTTAGCCACTCAGACAGGTAAGTTCCTATATAAGCAACGCATCGCATATTATCACTTTGCTTCTGTGCATCAGCCGTATCAAAAATTAAATTTGCAAAACCTACACTATATTTATAACTGTTATATATAACCGCTATCATCGGTATCTTGGCAGTAACTGCTTCCAGTATTATATCCACTGTTCTTTCTTCAATTTCGTCAATAGTCTCTTTTGCAAGATACTCACTCTGTGACTTAAGTTCATTATTAATTACATTATACAAATCATCCGCAGCCTGCTGAACAGGCACATATGAACAATTTTGTTTCAGATATAAAAGCATCTCACAGTATCTCTGATCTGCCCTGCTCAGAGCCTCAATTTCATAGTATTTCTTGATTGTAGAGTCAAATAGCTTCAAAACAGTTAATCCATCACCCAGAAACTTCATTTTCTTAGACAAACTCTCTATCGCTTCATCTGATTCTGTAAATTTTCGTATACATTTAATAATCTTTGAATCTTCTCCATATCCTCCAATCAAAGCAAGGTATTTAGACAGATCCGTATATTGCCCTTCCAAAAAGAAATTTTCAATATGATCTTCCGAACACAAATCATATAATTTTGCTATTTCCTCACTGTTCAGGCCATAATCAATCGCATATGCCCAGTTTGCCTTTTTTAATGCAGAAAGGTATGCATCGGCAAACTCTTTTGCAGTCTCAGCCATGGAAAGAGCCTTTATTTCATCGTCATAATTGGTTAACAGTCCTGCCAATATCTTTCGTGCTTCTTCTCTTTTCGTAGTACCATTCCAATAATTCTTCCAGCCCTCAAGACCACCAAACACCAGATTTGAAGTATTTTCCACAAGTTCACCCAGATAACTGTTTTCTGTTTGGGCGACCATTAGAGTATTGAGATAATTCTTATCACCTGTTAGATAATTTATTGAATTCTCAGTACCCTTATCATTCATCCATTTTTTCAAAACAGCCTCATAATTATAATCTGGTACTGTAACTGCACTTGATTTCTTACTAATCTGCAACCTGACAGTTTGTCCTCCCTTGCTAGTGCATAGCACATTTCCTTCTTCTATACCAACATTTACATAACCCGCAAATTCTGCTGATTTTCCATCCTCTGAAATAATATATCTGGTATCCCTGATAGTCACAGATCCTTCTACTGTAGTCTTAAGACTCTTCATAAAAGCTTCCAGATATTCCCTATTTGCCTTCTCCAATTTTACAAAACAAAGAGTAATTAACGCTTCCTTTGAAATACTTACCGAGTTCTTTATAAGACTCAGCTCCGGCTCAACTTCCACCTCCACCGAAGCCTTCCTGCCATCCACCGAAGTTCCAGTTATCACAGTTTTTCCTACATCATATGTCAACAAATTAATCCATGCGGAACCACTATTTCCATCCTGACTCACAATCAGTCCAGTACTCTTCTGGTCAATCTTCGCAACAGAAGGATTACTTGACTCCCATTTGATCTGTTTTCCTTCACTGTCAGCCTTACCAGTAGCAGAAGCTTCATATTCCATAAAAAGAGAATTTTCCTTGCCAAGTACAACTGCATCTTTGCTCACCTTGAGAGAGAAGTTCTTATCAGATGAAGAAGTGGAACTACTATTATAATGTATTGTTACATCATGATCAAAAGTTACATTTAACTTATTCCATTCAGCTTCTCTGCCAGAGTAATATACATCTTTTAGACTACTACATCCAGAAAACGCAGAATCATTTATACTTGTAATGCTATTCGGCAACGTTATTGTTTTCAATTTAAAACAATCCTTAAATGCTTCCGAATCTATATTCACTACGCTATCTGGCAGTATTATTGTTTCTAAACTACTACATCCTCTAAATGTGTTCATTCCTATACCCTGTACTCTATCTGGCAACATTATCGTTTTTAAATTACTACATCCATCAAACAAGGAGCATAGTACTGTCATACTATGTGGCAACGTTATTGTTTCTAAGCTACTACATTTACTAAATGCATATATTTCTATACTCTTTATACTATCTGGCAACACTATTGTTTCCAAACTACTACATTTACTAAATGCATACATTCCTATGTATATTAAACTATTTGGCAAAGTTATTGTTTGCAAACTACTACACTCTCCAAATGTACTACTTTCTATATTCGTTATACCATTTGGCAAGGCTATTGTTTTCAGGCTCCTACATCCATAAAATGCCCACGATCCTATACTTGTTATACTATTTGGTAACACTATTGTTCCCAAATTACTACATCCATAAAATGCATCTGCTCCTACACTTGTTATACCAGATGGCAATATTATTGTTTTCAAATTACTGCATCCTTGAAATGTACCATTTTCTATACTTGTCACACCGTTTGGCAAGGTTATTGTTTCTAGACTTCTGCATCCCAAAAATGCATCCATCCCTATGTTTGTTATGCTGTCTGGCAATGCTATTGTCTCCAAACTTTTGCATCCACAAAACGCACTTTTTCCTATATTCACTACACTATTTGGCAACATCACTGTTTTTAAATTATCAAAATAATTATAAAATGCATAATTTCCAATATTTGATATACCTTGCTCGATTACTACAGTTTCTATGATTGACTCAAATTTTTTCCACGGTGGAGAATAATCATACTTAAAACTATACATATCTCCATTTCCACTAATCGTCAATATACCATCTTTAAACGACCAATGTACATTCTCACCACACTTACCAGAATTATTACCAGAAGTTGCAACTTCTAATTTTTGTGTTTTTTCATCACCGTCATCCAACTCTTCCGCCTCTGGAATTGATGCTGGGGTTTCTGAAGATGACGCACCACCATTCTGTTCATCTGAAAATTGCACATCCTCTTCATTGGTTGAAAAGTCATCTGCCTGATTTTCTTCCGTATCATTTTCCTCTTCATTAAAATAACCTGCTACCCCATCAGAAAATTCTGCTGCCTGTACACCTGCAACTGGCTGAAGTATCATAATTCCTGATAAGAGCCACACCATTATCTTTCTCTTCATAAAATCTTTCCTCTCCCTTTACAAACGATAGTTGATTACTTTCGTATCAACAATATCTTTTTTCCCTATATTTAACACTTCCCACACCAGTAAAGATGTGGGAAGCCTTAATTTTTATTTATATTTTACCGTTTTCGATTCACCTTTTTGATCTATGATATATGCAGAATCCTTATAAAAGCTATATACTATACCTGAATATTTCTTTCCAACTGCCGATTTTTTTCCAGTTTTTATATTATATTTCCAAATCTGTGAATATGGCTTAGATGTTGTTCCTGAAAAGCTGGCATAGTATATCAGATTCTTTTCTTTTGTAGTTTCAGTCGTCACCATCTTGTTTACCAATTTAAATTTCTGAGAAACAGGATCTAATATGTATATACTATGAGGATAACAATTATATTTTCCCGAAAACTCAGAATACCCAGAATATGTGTCCCCTACAAAAATATATCTCCCATCTGACAATGATCCTGTTCCAATAACATCATTTTTGTTATAAACAGGGTAAGCAATTCTTTTGGATGTAATCTTTTTTGTCTTCAGATTATAGGCATATAAATATTGTTTTCCAGATCCCATTGTGTGTAAATAAAAATTATTCTTTGAATACCCCACCAGATCACAATTTTTATTTATCGTACACAATTTTTCTGTTTTTCCTGTTTTGATGGTATATTTATATAAACTTACCTTCGTAGGTACCCTCTTATTACCCGAAGCATAATAAAAAATCTTTCCATCTGTCCATGCACCGGTACAAATCTTTTGTGTAAGGCGAACAGTTTCTCCATTCATCGGTTCATAAAACAACTGAGGTGCTGAATTTGCATAAGAAAGATATGCCTGTCCACTTTCAACTTTTAAATAAGCCATTGTTGGCACTTGCTGATATGTGGGTGACTTTGCATTTACAGAAATCAACTGTAATCCCAGTACACTGATGATTGTTAAAAATAACACTACTGTTTTTCTTATAAAAGCATTCTTTTTCATATCTCTTGTCCTCTCTTTTCAAATGGATAAATGTCTGGCAACAGTACCATCAATCGTTTCACATAACACTACTGCCCTAATTATTATCTACTCTAATAGAAACATAGGCATTATTTTTAGTATTCTTCAATTTGATAAAAAGTGCCATAAAATCTTTTGGAAGCTTTTGTCCTTTTTTTATAGAATACATTTTTATGCTTCCGTTGTTAGCATTAACAAATCTGCTGTATTCTATCTTTTCTACTTTATATCCTGCTTTCAGACTATAAGTCAGTTTTCCGCTCAGTCTGCTTACAACTCCATATAAACTTGGTTCCGGCTCTTTCGCATAGTAGGAAGCCAGGTTCTTTTTCCCAATTTTCAGCGTTTTAAATGGATTTGCATATTTTACAAATGTATAGGTGCAGGTTTTTTTATATGTTTTTCCATTTACTTTTACAGTAACATTAACCTTAGCTGTTCCTTCCTTGATTCCAGTTACCTGGTAAAATGCATTTCTTTTCGCACCACCATCACTGCCGGATACACGTGAAAACACCATCATTACTTTAGGATTACTGCTTACCGCAGAGATTTCTATGTTTTCACGATTATAATATACCGGTGTAGAATAATTAATTACATTGTCTATGCTACACCCCAATGTAACTTTCATCTTTGTTGGCATCTTCGTCAATGGATTCTTCTGTGCTGCCCAGACATTTACGGACATGGCAAGCATCGCTACTACTGCCACAAGAATCATTACTAATACATTTTTCTTTCTCTGCATAATTTTTTCCTCCTTGATTTGTGAGTTTTTATTATGTGAATTGACAGTTACTTTCCAACTCTGTCAAGACCCCTCATATTTTTTCAGCATCCTGCTGAAGCATTCAGGTGTCATATTCAGATAAGATGCTATATCTTTTTTGTTCACCTTTTTTTCCAGCCCCGGATAGGTTTCCAGGAAATATTCATACCTCTGTACCGGATTACAGGTAAGAATCATTTTTCTGTATTCATATTCCCTCATAGATGCCACACTCTGCATCCGATTACAAACCAGAGCAATTTCTATATTCTCCATAGCCAGCTTTCGAAGAACATCCGCTGATATCCTTACAATTTCACAATCCGTTATCAACTCCACTGTCAGGAAAGAGGTTATCTGCTTGTCCAAATTCATGATCCCTACCAAAGCTTCCCCCGGAAAATGCGCAAAACAGTGAACCTGTTTTTTTCCATCCGATTTTTCATAATATGACTTTACAAGACCACCCTTTTTATACAAAAAAGAAATCGCATCTACCTTCTCATTCTCTTTCATCAGCAAAGTTTTTGCTTTCAACTTACAGATTTCCGAGTTCTCCGCCAACACCTCCAGCACAGCTTCCGATTTTATTCCTATCACATTATGAAAAAAATCTTTCAGTTTTTCCTCTTCATTTTCCCTTTTTCTTTCATCACTCATACTTTTTCCTTTTTACACGCCCAAAATCAACAGACAAAAACATATTATTTAAAGTTATCGTTTATCCTGTTCCTTTGCAAACAAGATTTTCTCTAATTATACTTTATTGTCTGACAAATAGCAATTTTCCAACTTGATTCAAATCAAGTAATCACAAATATTTTTCCCAAACATACCCTTCACAATTTTTACTGCTACACAAAAATAGCTATAAGACTTCATTTTTGAAATCCTATAGCTTTGCTATTGATAATATTACGTTGTATTTCTAATCATCAATTATTTTCCAGTAACCATTGGAACACGACTAATAAACCGAACAATACTTGTGTCTTTATTCTTTATCATATTCAAAAATAACCGAAATCCTACTCATTTCTAAAACATATTTCGATAAGTCAAAATTACAATTTTCACACTTTAATTGATATAATATTCAACAACTAAACAAGGAGGCCATTTAACCATGAATAATGTAAAAATTCTATGTATCGCAGGCAGTATCGTACTCGGTAGTATATTGCTATCCGGACAAGCTTTTGGCAAAGCCCCCTCAGATCTAATCACCCTTTCCGCCCCTAAGGAGCCTGAGGGGCAACATGTATCTTATGATATAGATGGTTCCGGCTCTTATTATGACAGTGAGTCAGATACAACTTACTATTTTGTCAAGGGGATTGTCACTTCTTATTCTAATCATACAAAAACCTTTTCACTGACTTCCGACGCCGGTGAAACTTATGAGTTACCGGCAGATACGGATATTAATATAACCGACT
>OHAU01002669.1_pt1 | contig 16167 bp, 9 predicted proteins | sample 1577181 | NCBI WGS metagenome assembly OHAU01 (sample SAMEA3541472, study PRJEB24748) | human gut metagenome | biome: human gut; feature: human-associated habitat; material: faeces | place: China | collected 2012 | reverse complement strand
GAAACGATAATCGTTCTTTGTTACCATGGAACGTCCGTCCTGTCCCATACCACCAACTTCCAGAGTAGCCCATACCGGGTCACCGGAGAACAGTTCTGTATAGGAAGTAATTCTTGCGAATTTTACCATTCTGAACTTCATAACCATATGGTCGATCAGTTCCTGTGCTTCTTTCTCTGTCAGAACGCCTGCTTTCAGGTCTCTCTCGATATAGATATCCAGGAATGTGGATACACGACCAACACTCATTGCTGCTCCGTTCTGAGTCTTGATTGCTGCCAGATATCCGAAGTACAGCCACTGTGCTGCTTCTTTTGCGTTTTTCGCCGGTACGGAAATATCGAATCCGTAAGATGCAGCCATTTCTTTCATTTCGTTCAGAGCTTTCATCTGATCTGCAAGTTCTTCACGAAGACGGAAATCAGTTCCTTTCATTCCATGTCTTTCGTAACGTTTCATATCGTAGTGTTTTTTCTCCAGCAGGAAATCGATACCGTACAGAGCTACACGACGGTAATCGCCTACGATACGTCCACGGCCGTATGTATCCGGCAGACCGGTAATGATTTTATTGTGACGGGCAACTTTCATCTCGTCAGTATAGATATCGAATACACCCTGGTTATGTGTTTTATGATATTTTGTGAAGATTTCATGCAGTTTCTCACTCGGTGTATATCCGTGTGTTGTGCAGGCTTTCTCAGCCATCTTGATTCCACCGTAAGGCATGAATGCTCTCTTCAGCGGTTTGTCTGTCTGCAGACCAACGACTGCTTCCAGATCTTTCATGCTTTCATCGATATATCCCGGGCCATATGCTGTGATACCGGAAACTACTTCTGTTTCCATATCCAGAACGCCGCCTTTTGCACGTTCTTCTTTCTGCAGCTCCTGCAGTTTTCCCCACAGTTTATCTGTTGCCTCTGTAGGTCCCTCCAGGAAAGTTTCATCTCCGTCATATGGTGTGTAGTTGCACTGAATGAAGTCACGTACATCTACGGAATTAACCCAGTTTTTACCCTGGAAGCCTTCCCACTGTTCAAACTTAGCCATTGCATATCCTCCTGTGTTTGTGTGTATTTGAATTGTTATCTTTTTGTCAAGTGTAGTATAACATCACTTTTTTCAAAAAACAAATAGAAAATAATCCCAAATCCATGAAATATAGGCATGTATGCAATTTTGTACAATTTGGGGCAGATATTGTATTTATTCAGGAACAATTTCCATATCTTGTGTTTTTTATCCTTTTTTTCTGTTTTTCTTCTCTGTTTCATAAGATTTCAGTGCCTTCATGGCGATTCCGGACATCGGATAAAGCATAATAATATTAAACACGGTCATCAGACCCACGCCGACGTCTCCAAGATCCCACACCACCGTGTATGCTGCCAGTCCGCCGATAAACATCATCACCAATGCAAGTACTTTATAGAGATTCTGCGGCAGCATTCCATCTCCAAACAGATATGATATATTTGATCTTGCATAATATAAAATACCGAGAAAAGTAGAGAAACTGAACAGCCAGAGTGTTGCTGCAATGAAAATCACACCAAACTGTCCCAGATGGTAACCCATTGCCACCTGTAAAAGTTCCATACCAACCGCCCCTTCGGTCAGACTTTCCGGCGTCAAAAGCATGATCATCGCCGTACAACTGCAGATTACAATTGTATCGATAAAAACTCCCAGTGCCTGGGTCAGGCCAAGTTTTACCGGCTGATCGCTTTCTGCTGCCGCAGCCGCACAGGGTGCTGATCCGGAACCGGCTTCATTGGAAAACAGACCACGTTTCACACCATTCATCACCACCGTGCCAAGTCCTCCTGCCACTGCCTGACGAATACCAAACGCTTCCTCAAAGATTCTGGAAAACACCCCCGGAAGGGCAGAAAAATTCATACAGATCAAAATCACAGTAATCAGAAAATAACATCCTGCCATAATCGGTACCAGCACATCCAGCACTTTTACCGTTGCAGTTTTTCGAAAAATGATCACTGCTGCAAGTGCCACCAGAACCACTGTGGTATAGATTGGCGGAATGTGAAAGGCATTATGGAATGCAGAAGTTACGGAATTGCTGATAACCTGACTGATTCCACACCAGCAGATCAGTCCGGACATTGCAAAGAGAACAGATATTCCCACATAACGTTTCTTTTTTCCTCCCCGCTTTTCCTGTATGAATCTGTGCATATAATAGGCCGGTCCACCACGGTAGCCACCATATACCGGGTCTTTTTCTTTATAGATCTGTGCAAGAGTTGCTTCCACAAAGGCCGTGGACGAGCCGATGAGTGCCGTCACCCACATCCAGAAAACCGCACCCGCTCCTCCGGCGGAAATTGCCGCAACCACACCGACTAGGTTTCCCATACCGACACGTGTAGCGGTAGAGACGATCAGTGTCTGTAATGCCGACAATGTACTGTTATGGCTCTCCCCTTCCGCCTTTCCCTTTTTTTCAAACAATGTATGCAGCATGTCCGGAAACAGACGGATGGGAAGAAATCTCGTCCGGATCGTAAACCAGATTCCTGCCGGAATCAATATCAGTACAAGCAGTGAAAACCGAAAAGAACTTCCTCCCGGAAGCGGAAGCACGATCCAGTCACCCCATAAAAACTGATATACTTTTTCAATTATCGCTATCATATGACTTATCCTTTTCTTTTTTTATTCTCCTGCTGAGAGGATTGGACGGATTACCTTGGAAGATTCCTGTGTTTTTCTGTTTTTCTGCGGATACTTCCGGTAATTGTGGTATTTTCTGTATTTGCGATGTTCCGGTTTTCTGATTTCTGCACCGTTATTCTCCTGACGGACTGCAACTTCTTTTACCTGCTGTTCCTGTTTCTCTTCTGTCAGCACCTTTTCTGCCACCGGAATCTCTGTGTTTTCCACATCCGGTTTCTGCTGCGCCGGATTCTGTGATTTTGTTTCCTGTTTTCTTGTGTGTACCTGCAGTCTTGTTGTCTGCCCCGGATGTGCATTTCCCTTCTTCTGCTGTTTTTTTCCATGGAATTTCTTCTGCTGATCAGGTTTTTCTCTCTCTTCACCGGATTCCTTTTCCGATTTTTCCATTTTTTCCGGGTTTCCTGGTTTTTCTTTCTTTTCTTTTTTTTCTGTTTTTGAAGGTTTTTCTTCTTCCAGATCTTCCTTTGCTGCTGCAATATCTGACGCAGTCTTCACATTTTCTCCACGTTCTGCCCAGTAACCTGTCAGAATCGCAAGACCTTTATCCTCAGACACAATATAATATGTCTCGTTTTTACCTTCATTTTCACTGATCAGATATCCCAGATATGTGGACAATTGAAAATCCAGTGCATTTTTCACACCGACTTCAACTTTTTGTAATACGATCTTTCCTTTTGTCTGATTCAGTTTTTCGTGAAGACCGAAGGTAAGTGTGGATGCGTTTTCACTGTAGAAAATACACACACAATCCTTCTTGCCAAGCTGATCCACCCCGTACATTCCGTCAGCTTTTACATTTTCATAATCTACGAGATAATATGCCATAATTTTTTCTCCATTTCTTCCATGTTTGTGAAGTACTATTCTTTCAACCGCACATTATTTTATTCTACCCTTTCCCGGCATTACTGTCAAACGCTCTCTGCATTTCTCTGTTACTTTTTTCTATTACACCTTTCCCAATGATCCCTTTGTAAATGCCCGTCTTATCATACACGCCAGATGTTTATCCAGATGTACGCACTTTGGAACAAAAATAGCAACTTCATGCACAAAAAAGACGAATCTACTGAAAATGTATGATTCGTCTTTTTCCTTTCTCATATTGGCTGTCGATGGTTTCCCCCATCAGAACTTTCCGGATGTTCCTCCATGGCTTCTTCCGGAAGAGCTTGTCTGTGTGGAACTTCCGCAGCAGTCTGCATGTTTATCTGATTTGTAGAATTTTTCTCCTATGATCTGAGGCTTTTGTCCCTGACTGTTGTTATTCTGAACACCTGTAACTGTTAATTTTCTTCACCGTTACGATTTCTTTTTTGCGGCCCGGATCAGTTCCTCCAGTCCTTTGTTGCATTCTCCGATAGGCACATCGGCACAGATCACTTTTTTGCATTTTTCCATAACCTGCAGTGCTTTCTGCAGATGCTCCTGAGTGATCTGGCAAAAAGGTTCCTCTGTGATCACCCTGGCGGCCAGCAGGCGGGCTAACTGATAATCCACATCGTTGGTGTACAGGATGCCTGTTGCAAAGGGGATATTATCCTTTTGTAATTTTCTGTAGATGGGTATTCCCCTTCCGCATCCGGCGATCACGAAGACCTCCGGCTCTCCATCAACCTTTGGAAGCTCAATGCTGCCAAATCTGGGATCATAGAATCCGTTTTCGATTCCGTATAATTCCCGGATGGTCTGTTCTTCAAAGATCTGTTCCGGAGTTCCGTAATAGCAGACATGATCTCCTTTTACACAAAGGATCTGATCTGCAATCTTCTGGGCCAGATCGATCTCATGAAGAGACATGATCACGGTTATGCCCTTTTCTTTTGCCATAGAGCGGAGAATGGATAACAATTCCAGCTTATGACGGATATCCAGAAAAGAGGTAGGCTCATCCAGCACGATGATCTCCGGTTCCTGGCAGATAGCTCTTGCCAGAAGGACTCTCTGACGCTGCCCGTCACTGATGGCATTAAAATCCCGGCTTCCCAGTTCTTCTGCATGGACGATCCGCATGGCCTCATCCACTTTATCCTCGTCTTCCCGGCTTAAGATACCCAGGCGACCTGTATAAGGATAGCGACCGGTTGCCACAATATCATGACAGGTCATCAGTTCCGGCCGCATGCGCTCTGTCAGAACTACTGCCATTCTGGTGGAAAGTTCCTTGTAAGAAAGCTTGTGCAGATCATTCTCCTCATACAGAACCTTACCGCCAAGTATCTTCAGCTGTCTGGTGATACTCTTTAAAATTGTTGATTTTCCGGATCCGTTCGGTCCGATCAGTGTGACAATCTCTCCTTTATGGATACCTACCTGAATCTGATCAATCAGAGGCTTTCCGTTGTATCCCACCGTCAGCTGATCCAGATGAAAATAATATTCTCCCATGTCAGTTTCCTTTCTTCCGGTGCAACATCATGAAAATAACCACCGGCGCACCAAATATCGAAGTCACGGTACTGATATTCAGTTCCAGCGGTGCAAATGCCATACGCGCGATCAGATCACACATCATACAGAAGACACCGCCACCCAAAAATGTGGCAGGAATGACGATCAGTGGCCGGGAAGTTCCAAGACTTCTCTTTACCAGATAGGGAACAGCGATTCCCACGAAAGAAATCGGTCCGGCAAATGCAGTCACACATGCAGAAAGCACACTGGAAGTCAGTATCAACATAATCCTGAAAAAGCGAATATTCACACCCATACTCTGGGCATAGGCTTCTCCCAGCTGGTAAGCTCCGATCGGCTTGGACATGAAAAATGTAATAAGGATCGTCACTCCGATGACAACTGCCGCCACCTTCACATTGCTCCAGTTCATACCTGAAAAGCTTCCCTGGCTCCATCCGTGAAGATTGACAATATCCGAGTCCTCTGCAAAAGTCACCACAAAATCCGTAACAGCTGAACAAATATAACCGATCATGATACCGGCTACTAACAGAGTTGCCATATGATGGATCCGCCTGGACACCAGAAGGATAAAACCTGTGGCGATCAGAGAACCGATAAAAGCTGCTATGATCAGCGTATAAGAAGATACCACCTGAAACCGTCCCAGAAAATAAATCATCGCCAGAGCTACCACCATTTTGGCTCCGGAGGAAATACCGAGCACAAAGGGCCCTGCAATAGGATTTTCAAAGAAGGTCTGTAATAAAAATCCAGAAAGAGAAAGTGCTCCCCCAAGGATGGCCGCCATCAGAATTCTTGGCAGACGGATCTTCCAGATAATGTTATATTCCATCTTATTTCCTTCCCGAAGAAAAATAATCTTTAAAATCTTTGGGATAGAGATATCCACATTTCCAGTATTGATATTCAAAACAGTGATCACGCAGAATGCCGCCAGCAGTACGAGAAATACCGATGTATACCGGCTTCTGCGCAGAAAATTTTCATAATGAAAATCGGTTGCCCCCTGAAGGGCTTCTTTTCGTTTTTTCATGATTTCTCCTGTTACTTATCACTTACTTTAGTAAGGAATGTCATGTCTTTCTCATCTCCGTCGGTTAACATCAGATGAAAATCTGTGATCAGCTGACCAACGATATCCGTTGCCTGATACATATATTTTCCTACACACCATACATTGCCTTCCTGAACAGCTTTGAAGTCCTCAAACAATTCGTTCTTTGCAACCAGTTCGTCTACGGACTGAATGGGATTGTCAATAGTGGCATTGTATACCAGATAATCTGCATCTGCTGCAGCTGCATAGAATTCCTCCATGCTCATGGATACGGAAGCACTGGTTGTCTCCACACTGTCCAGATCCTGGAATACGTATCTTCCGCCTGCCAGCTCGATCATGCTTGGAATATAATCCTGGGTTCTTCTCACTACAATAGAACCGTCCGTACTTACAAAGAAAAATGCCACCGTCTTTTCCGTATTTTTAAAGTCTTTCAGGTCGCCGATTACCTTGGCCTGTTCATCAAAGAAGCTATATGCCTCTTCTTCCTTATCTAACATAGCGCCATACAGCTTGATCCATTCTGTTCTTGCCAGAGGATGGGTCTCGTAGCTGGAGCGGTCGATAAATACCGGAATATCCAGGTCTTCGATCATCTCCTGTACTTTCGGTGTGTGGAGAATCATAGTGGATTCAATAGCCACATCGCAATCCTGATCTACCAGTATCTCATAATCCGGCTCGCTGTATTTTCCTGCAAACTGGATCTTCCCGTCTTCCATGGCCTGTTTGGCCTCTTCGATATACCAGCCGGAGGCATCGATTCCACTCATCTTGATGTTATCCATGGAATCCAGTGCACGGAAAAGCGCCATAGTGGAGCTGGCTGCCAGATAAATCTTATCCAATGGTTTCTGCAGCACGATGATACTGTCGTCCAGGCCTTCGGGAGCCTCCGCTCCCTCAGGCACCAGAAGATACTGAGCACTGTCATGTACATCGATCAGCTGATAATCATTCTCATAATAGTAGACATCATAGCACTCCGCATAGTCCAGTTTCAGTTTTCCCTGACAGTTCAGACCGGAAACTTCCGGAGCATCCGGAGCATCTGTCAGATAAGATGTTTCGCTGTCAGATGTACTCTCTGTTTCTTTGGCATCGTCTGTTTCTTCTGTATCTGCCGTATCGTTTTCCTGCTGTCCCTCTGTTTTGATATCATCTGCCTCTGTTGTCTGTGTTTCTTTAGAACCTGTGGAACTGCTCTCTCCTGCACCAGTTCCGCAACCTGTCAACATCAGGGCTGCCGCAAGGAAAATGGCTGCCATACGGCTGCATGCTGTATATGTTTTTTTTCTCATCTTTTTTCCTCGATTATGTACGATTACCGGAAAACGGTCAGCCTCCATTCGAAAAGGCTCACCGCTTCCGGTAATTCGTTTTTTTATGTTCTTCTTGGTGACTATTTATTGAAATTTACTTTGTCTTACTCTTCGCAGCTTTTACCGCTTTATTATATAATTGATCGGTCTTCTTGCTGCATCCGAATACGGCCCCGTATACTTTCAGCCATTCTGCTTTTGCGAGTTCGGATTTTTCATCTGCAGAACGGTCGATGATCAGCGGTATTCCAAGAGTTGCAAAATTATCTGCCAGAGAATCCAGTACAGAGGTGGCTTCTGTTTCGCTATCACCAGTAACATCGTTTACCGTCTTACTGTCTTTCTTTTTTGTAGTATCCACAGTTTTCTTATCGGTGCTGTCTGTCTTTGTTGTCTTACCATCTTTCCCTTCTTTTACTGCTTTCTCTGTCTCGCTTCCCGACAGGATCTCGGAGGATACAATTGCAAGATCAATCTTATTTTTTACAATTTCTCTAAACTTCAGATCGTCTGCCGATCCTGCATAGACCATATCTTCTTTTTCCAGTGCTTTGTTGACTGCTTCGATATCTGTCTCATCCTGATCATATCCAACTGCTGCAATCTTTTTCAGAAGTTTCAGGTCATCCATGGTATTCAGCGACTCCTCGGAATCCACATACGCATGTTTCACCGGCAGATGGATGACGATCATTTCTTTTTCGATTCCAACCGGCAGTTCCACATCAGAATCTTCCGGAACGATCAGGTATTTGACAACATTTGCCTTATACAGATCTGCAATAATTTCTTCCTGTGTCTGTACAACTGCCTCTCCCTCATCGTTATAGGTAATACTCTGTGTATCTGATTTCTTACTGTCTTCATTATCTCTTTTGATTGCTATCTTTACAGCTTTCTTTTTGCCACTCTTATTGTTTTTCTTGCTGTCAGTTTTTGTACTTGTTTTTTCAGAATCTTTTGTCGCGGTTTCTTCTTTCAGTTTCTCCGGATCTTTGTCTGTATCTTTTGTCATATCAATTTCCAGGAGTGTTACATCCTTATCATAGTGATAGATTTTGAAATATTTCGCATAGTCCAGTTTTGTTTCTGATTTGTATTCCAGACCGATGATATCCGGTGCTTTTTCATCCAGTTTTTCATTACTTCCGAAATTCCGTCCGCTGCTGCTTCCATCAGCAGATACACTTCCGTCACCGGCTTCATCCGCTGCTGACAGATAAACCAGGATACTGTAGGTGATCTCATGCGCCGTACTCATCTTGGTAGTCATACCGATGATACTGTTGTTCTTGTTCAGTTCCACCGGAATGACAAAAATGGATTTTCCGCCGGTATGGGTTGGCAGATATTTTTTGCCGTTTGCTTTTACATACTGATAAGCAGAACTGCTGAATACAATGGTAGCCAGTGCCTGTCCATTTTTTATCGTTACTTTATCACAGGTGATATTTACCCTTCCGCTACCGCCGGACCAGCTGAATTTGTCCGGTTTATATACGCCGTCTTTCAGTTTTGTCTTGCTGTTTACGGCTTTTGTGGAACCGCTGGTATCGGATTCATACTTGGATTCGGTATCCGGTTTTGTATCTACTGTTGTGGTAGTATTTCCGGTTGTATTTCCACTTCCGTTTGTATTATTATTTCCACCGTTTGTACTGCCGTTATTCGGATTACCACTGTTTCCGTTATTTCCATTATCACCGTTAGACACATCACCGAGCTTTTTCAGATCTTTGGAGCTAAATGTGATTGTTCTGTCATACCATTTATTATGGCTTTCGGAATGGGAAGCTACGGTAATTGGTTTATCCAGTGCGGATACCGGAATCTCATAAGTTCTTCCTGTTTTTGTTACTCCATCCAGTATGTAAGCAGCTGTTCCGTTATATTTGATCCACTGAGCTTTATTGTTTGCCGCATCTGCCGCGGTTCCCATATACAGGTAATCATATCCAACACCACTTAACGTGATCAGTGCTGTCATTTTACCATTTTTTACGGTCAGCTTTGTTCCAACCACTTTGAACATTGCTGCTCCGGTTACTGCACTTGTGCTGTAAATACCATCTGCAGGTGTTCCTTCTGCCGGAATATCTCCTGTCTTTTTCAGGTTTTTGGAACTGATCGTGATGGTTCGATTATACCACTTCTGCTGACGCTCGGAATGAGATGCTATTGTGAGCGGTGTATCCAGTGCAGATACCGGCATCGTATAAGTTCTTCCTGTCTTGGTCTCGTCGCCCAGTGTATAGGTATCTGTTCCGCTGTATTTGATCCAGTTGTCTGTATGCGTTGCTGCATCTGCTGCGGTTCCCATATACAGATAATCGTAACCTTCACCACTTAATGTGATGACTGCGCTCATCTTACCATTTTTTACAGTCAGTTTGACTCCGACCACTTTGAACATCGATGCTCCGGTCTCGGCGGTTGTGCTGTAGATACCGTCTGACGGAACGTTAGATGGGGCCGGTGTAGGTGTTTCAGTTGGTTTTGTATCAATATCCGGTGCTTTTGCATCCTTATACGGATCATTATAGCTTTCTACCGGACTAATGACTTCACCTACATCCGTACAAGCCTCTGTCATTTCACCCGGAGAAGGAATTGTCAGCGTATATGTGCCTTCTGACCATTTTCCGGTCTTTGTGCTATAAAGAACATAAGACATTGTCTTTCCTGTAATCTCATTGGTAAATCCATCATGTATGAATCCATAGGATTCATTATCTAATTTCCAGAGTGACAGATAGTTTCCACCATTTCCACTCTTGATTGCCTGACTAATTTCTTCTCTGGTTCCCAGGTACATTCTGTTATAATGAGTACTGTCTGTGGCAATTACCAAATGACCTAAAGCACCACTGGTAACAGTATAATAACTCTTTTCTCCATTGATGATAAAGTCTTTGGCCTTATTCGTAATATTCGCTTTGCGATAGGTAAGATCTTCCGGAATTTCCCCGATTTTTGTCATAAACTGCGGGATTTCCAGGTAATCCTGTTTTGTCAGCCATTTAGCAGTTCCTTTTGCGTTATGTAATACAAACGGAACTTTTGTTCCCAGCTGTGATTTTTTCAGTGAAAAAGTGTATACCCGATATTCCGGACGACTCGGATCCGATTCTCCCAGAAGTTTTCCTTCTACTGCATTTGCATCTTTAGCTTCATCACTGTCTCCAACTTTGCCGATATACATTTTATCGTAGGAAGTAGATCCGGAGTACAGGGTAACTGTGACTTCATCTCCCTTTACTGTGATCGTACTGTCATCCTCGATATTAAATACACTATTCTGTGTATGAGCATTGCCATAAGCGTCATAGATTCCGTTCGGATAAGTTGCCGCATCGAAGGTTTTTCCTACGTTCGGAATCTTGATAAACAGGTTTCTTCCACTGTTCAGCCAGCCTCCGTTGGTACGTCCCGGCGTGATCGGAACACAAATTCCCTGCTGATCTGCAGATACCTGGAAGGTAAATGTGGTCTGGTCATCTTTCTGTGTTCCCTGTACCACCGGTTCTTTGGTGCTGTCATCTTTCTTTCCAAGATAAATTCTGTCATAGATCGTTCCGTCTACGGTAAATGTAACGGTTACCTGATCGCCGGAGAGTTTCGCAGAAGAACTTACTACCTTAAATCCGTTTAATGTTGCCGCAGTACCGCCCTGTTCTACGGTTACACCTGCCTCCGGCAGTTCAACATCTTCGCTTCCCTTTACTTCCGGCACAACCAGATACAACTGCTGATTGCTGTACCAGTTACCGTTCGGTTTTCCGAGAACAACCGGAATGGCTTTTCCTGTCAGGCTCTTATCCACGCTGAAGCTGAATCTCCATACCCCGTTGTCCTGTGTTCCGCTGATCACCGGTGTCTTGTTTTCATCACTGTTTTTACCAAGATACAGCTTGTCAAACGATTTGTTTGTGGTCTCCACGGTCAGATCGATCTTATCTCCATTCACCTTTGCCTCAAAGGTTGAGATCTGGAACATCCCGAATTCTGTTCCGTCCGCTTTGATCACCTGTGCTTTGGAGGTATCTGACGGTGTCACATCCGGATCCGGTGTTTCGGTCGGTTCCGTGGTGGGCTCCGGGTTTTCCCCGTTATCTTTGAACTCCGGAATCGTCAGATACAGGTCTGCTCTGCTGAAGAATGTTCCGTTTGCTTTGATCGGTACAAACTGTAATTTTGTTCCTGCTTTGCTCAGCGGAATGCTGAATTTGTATACCTGATTGTTATCCTCGTTGATCGTTCCCTCAATGACCGGTGTTTTCTCTTCATCTTCTTTACTTCCCAGGTAAATACCGGTGTATGAGAACTTTCCGGATGCATTCGCTTTCAGGTACAGTTCAATATTAATGTTTTCTCCATGCACTGTTGCGGTGGATTTTTCCACATTGAACATCGTAAATGCAGATCCGTCTGCTTTTTCTGCTGTGATACTGTTTTCCACTTTGCTTCCGTCCGGTACGGATGGTGCCGTGGTCGGTTCCGGATCTGTATCAGTGCTTCCCAGTGTCGGCAGTTTCAGTGCAATTTTACTGGAACTGAACTTCTGTGTTCTTCCGTTTCTTGGTACAAAGATGACTTCCTGACCATTTTTCTCTGCCGGTACGCTGAACGCAAATTTTTCCAGATTATTATCTGTATTTACTTCGCCCATCACCAGAGGTTCTTTGGTCTCATCATCCCATCTTCCGATATACAGTGCATCATAAGTAAAACTTCCGCTGCTGGCCGGACTTACATAGATCTCGATATCGATCTGATCCCCGTTCAGCTTCGCACTGGATTTTGCGATTTTGAACATTCTGTAATCTGTTCCGGCTTTGTCACCTCCGGCTTCTGTGGCATACACCGCCTTGATTACATTTTCTGCTGTACTGTTGTCCTCTGATGCAACTGCAGGTTTTTCCTCTTCTTTCTGCGTATCTTCCTGTACCACAGTCTTTGTATCCTCTGTCTTTTCATTTTCAGACACATGCTGTGTTTTTTCCGGAACCTGGCAGAAAACATCTTCTTTTGTATACCACTCACCGGATGCTTTCACTCCCGGCACAATCTGTAATTTGCTTCCCAGTTTCTCCTCACTGACCGCAAACTGGAAGATATACTGTCCATTCGGACTTTTCTTTCCTTCCACTACCGGTGTTTTCTCTGTATCTTCTTTTTTTCCCACATATAACTGATCATAAACCGTGCTGTCCGTATAAACTGTCACCAGATATTCCTCTTTGGTTTCAATCAGTTCTGTTTTGGTCACTTTCAGATCCGGTAACTCTTTTGGCGTTTCTGCCTCCGCTGCGTTGTCTTTTGTTTCTGAAACTTCTCCGGCTACTTCCTCTGCTTTTTCCTGTTTACTTTCCGTTACCTGTTCTTCCCGTGTAATTTCTTCTGTTACAGGTTCTTTCGTTGTCTCTGCATTCTCTGTTATCTGTGCTGCCTGTTGTGTGACTTCCGCAGTTGTCTCCGGCTCTGCAGCCGGAACTTCCGCTTCACTCGTCTGTTCGAACGCTTCCGCGTCCGGAGCAGCTGCAAAGGCACCTGACGGCATACCAAGTGCCATCATGACTGCCAGGGATACAGAAAGTACTCTCTTTCCTGTTCCTTTCATCCTACATTCCCTTTCTTTCTTTTCATATATCATCTGTGACGGTCAGAAGAGAAGCGGCCGTAAACCTGTCAGTTATAAGTTTTCCCCAAAAAACTGCAGTCATATCTTTCTCAAAAGTCAGATACAACTGCAGGTATACCATTTCCTGTCTCAGACGTAAAAACATAAAAATGCTTTTCGATCTTTTGGAGTTCTGCTTTCTTCGGAAGCTCATCACCAACTTTTTCAGCAGGTTTCCTGGCTTACAGATCATTGTCTTGCCAAACCTTCTCACATATCCTCTCTATGCAATGGTATCCTATGACAACACTCCCTGTTTACAGTGACCGGATCGCTCAGGACTTTCACCTGATTCCCTATTATCCCCGCAGTCACAGCTGTTCCCTTGGGGCACTGAAAAACTCTGTCACATGTAAGTATAACAAAGTCAAAAAATAAGTCAACTCTTCTTTTCCCAAAAAATCTCTGCTTTTCTCCGCAATTCTTTATATCCGAATCCAGACTTCCATCTCATTCTCCCCTCTGTTTGCCCAGGTATAATAAGGAACAAACTTCAGTTCAACAGCTTCCTTCTCCTTTCTCTTATACACATGATACAGCTCTCCATCCTTTTTCGCTGTATCCACAACACGGAACCCATCCATCTCCACAACTTTCACCGGATTACCACAGATCTCACTGTCCTTGATCTCATACTTACCATCCGGATTCACTTCTAAAAGATGCAGCTCCTTGCCATTATCCACTTCTTCCAGACAGTACACGATCGGTCCACGTAATACTGCAACTTTTCCTGCATCCTCACGTACCTTCTCATCTGCCTCCATCAAAAGCAACGACATGGAAAAATGAAGTTTCAGAACATCTTTTTCACCCCATGCTTTCTTCACATACAGATAACCGTCCTTTTCAGACATTTCATCCTTCTCAATGCCATCTACAGTATAATTTCCACCACACCAGTCCGGAATACGAAGTGCCAGTACAAAATCTGTATCCTTTGCTTCCACAGCGATCTCCACATTTCCATCCCATGGCAGTTCCGAAGTAATTGCTACATTCGCATCCTTATCTCCCACCTTTTTGGTCAGTTCACTGCCCATATAAAGATGTACAAATAAAGTATCCTCTTTCTCTGTATATGCATAAGAACCGATAGAACTTACCAGACGAGCCAGGTTCGGCGGACAGCATGCACATCCAAACCATTTCTGTCGAACCGGTTTTACATGGAATTTTCTCTCATCTTTGTGGCTGGCCTCCGGCAGAACTTCCAGAGGATTTACATAGAAGAAACTCTTTCCGTCCAGAGCCATTCCACTTAGGATTCCATTGTACAAAGCTCTTTCCATAACATTGGCATATTTTGCATCCGGCTTGATCTCAAGCATTCTTCTTGCAAAGAAAACCAGACCGATGGAAGCACAGGTTTCTGCATATGCAGTATCATTTGGCAAATCGTATGGATAGGAAAATGCCTCACCGATCTGTGTACCACCGATGCCCCCGGTAATATACATTTTTTCATTTGCCATACTGTCCCAGAGTTTTTCACAGGATTGATACAAGGTTTCATCTTCTGTCAGTCTTGCAATATCTGCCATACCGGAATACAGGTATACGGCACGTACTGCGTGACCTACTGCTTCATCCTGCTGGCGTACCGGCAGATGAGCCTGGTTATAAAAATAACGCAGGTCGTTTTCATGGTCTTTTTTCACTTCTTCCGGATGCTCTTTATCAAAATAATAAGGTTGTTTTCCACGCTCATCGATAAAAAACTTGCTCAGTTCCAGATATCTTGGCTCTTTTGTCACCTCATAGAGACGTACCAGTGCCATCTCTGCAATCTCATGTCCCGGATATCCCTTGCATTTTCCTTCTTCCGGACCAAAATGAGCTGCTGCATAATCTGCAAAACGAGCTGCTGCTTTCAACAATTTGTCTTTTCCGGTAGCTTCATAATATGCAACGGCTCCCTCGATCAGATGACCCATACAATACAGTTCATGATGATCCTTCAGATTTGTGAAAATCTTATCTTTTCCGTTGATAATATAATAAGTATCCAGATATCCGTCATCCTGCTGAGCTGCACACACGATATCGATGGCTCCGTCTGCGATTGCCTCCAGTTTAGGATCCGGATGCTGGGTCAGAGAATAACCGACTGCTTCGATCCATTTGGAAAAATCTGAATCCTGGAATACAAAACCATAAAACTTATCTTCCGGATGATTGGGATCTTCCGGTAATAATTCAAATCCACGGAATGTATATTTTGGTTCTATAAAAGCTTTGCCCTGCTCTTTTCTCTCTTTATTCTGTTTTCCCGCTACTTTAAAGTTTCGCATACAGAAACTGGGAGCTGCTCCCTCCACCTGGTCATTCAGGGCTGCCCACTGGTACGGAATCACTTCCTTACGTACTACTTCCATCTCCTGCTTCCAGAATTTGTCATTGATCTTCATGCTGCGCAGCGACAGCGGACGAGAATACATATTTTTCTCCATTTGCAATACCGTTACTGAAAACTTATAAAAAGTTATAAACTTCCATGTTTCATTCCTGCTTCAACGAGTATGCTTTTGATGATATAAATATCAATCTACTCACAAGTTCTTGTACTCTCCACAGGCGTAAATTCCGGATTAACGTATCCGTACATATTTGCATTAACGTTTCAGTGTCAGCTTGCAAATCTTTCTCCATAAGCCTTGAGGTTTATAGATGCCTGGAAATCTCTGTCAATCCTATTCCCACACTCACATCTATAAATTCTGTCAGATAACTTCAGATCTTTTTTTATGTTTCCACAACAGCTGCAAAGCTTTGATGATGGATAAAACCGATCAGCCACTATAAGCTGGATTCCTTTATCACTGCACTTATATTCAAGCTGTTTTCTAAACCTGAAAAATCCCTGTTCCTGAACGGCTTTGGATAAATGTCTGTTTTTCATCATTCCGCTGACATTCAGATCTTCAATACATATAAATCTTGGTTTTCGATTTACGATCTCAGATATGGTCTGATTC
>OHAU01002655.1_pt1 | contig 16231 bp, 16 predicted proteins | sample 1577181 | NCBI WGS metagenome assembly OHAU01 (sample SAMEA3541472, study PRJEB24748) | human gut metagenome | biome: human gut; feature: human-associated habitat; material: faeces | place: China | collected 2012 | reverse complement strand
GGGAAGATAACTCAACGCCTACATCTAAGCAGCAACGAAAGTTGCTGCTTTTTCTATACTACTGAGAGGAAAACGCCGATGTATCAGTATATTTTATTTGATTTAGACGGTACGCTCACCGATTCCCGCGAGGGCATCACCAAATCGGTGCAGTATGCGCTAGATAAAATGGGCATCCACGAGCCGGAGCTCAAGCCGCTGGAGCGCTTTATCGGTCCGCCACTGTACGATGAGTTCCGCCGCAGCTATGGATTTGACGACGCGCAGGCCAAGCAGGCCATTGCGTTTTACCGCGAGCGGTTCGGTGTGGTAGGCTGGAAGGAGAACATGCTCTACAACGGGATTCCGGAGCTGCTGAAGGCATTGACGGACGCCGGAAAGACTCTGTCTACCGCATCGTCCAAACCAGCGTTTTTCATTGATAAAATCGTCAAATATTTTAATATTGACCAGTATTTTACCGTGGTTTCCGGCGCAACGCTGGATGGCACGATCGGCACGAAGGCACAGGTTACGCAGCAGGCGCTCGACCGTCTGCGGGTGCAGGATCTGTCACAGGCTGTGCTGGTCGGTGACCGACTGCACGACGTGGAAGGCGCGAAGCAATGCGGCATTGACTGCATCGGCGTGACGTTCGGCTTTGGCGACCGAGAGGAGCTGGAGGACGCAGGCGCGAAGCATGTGGTCGACCGTGTGGAAGAGCTGCTGCCGCTGCTGCTCTGAATTCCCATAAAAAGCTGTCTTTTGAGACAGCTTTTTTGCGTTTTAGGGCAGAGAAAACCGCGCAAAAATCTGCAAATTATGCAGGTTTTCTCTCCTATTATGGGGCACATTGTGCTATAATATAAGCTGAATAAAAGTGCATTGAAAGGAGTTCTCTCCGTGGCAGATATTACCGTACAAAACCTGACCAAATATTATGGTGACCGCCTGATCCTCAAGGACATCTCGTTCGACATTCAGCCAGGCGAAAAGGTTGCTATTTTAGGCGCAAACGGCGCCGGAAAGACCACTTTGCTTAATATTTTGACCGGCCGGCTGTCGTATGACGGCGGACACGTTGCGTTCGGACAGGGACGAACCGCCGGTGTCATTGACCAGATGCCGGATTTTCCGCCGGAATCGACCGTGGAGGACATTCTCCGTCTGGCGTTCAAGGAGTCCGACGAAGTTGCGGCAGCAATGGACGCGCTGACCGACGAAATGACGCGCAAGCCGGATGACGCATCGCTGCTCAAGCGCTACGCGCAGCTGGAAACGCGGTTGGAAATCCTCGGCGGCTACAACCGCGATTACGAGATCAACCGCGTGTGCAACGGTCTCGAAATCGCGCAGGAAATGCGTTCGCAGAAGTTTGACCTGCTCTCCGGCGGCGAAAAAACGCGCATTAACCTCGCCCGCATCATTCTCGAGCAGACCGATGTGCTGCTGCTCGATGAGCCGACCAACCACCTCGATATGGACGCTGTGGACTGGCTGGGCAATTACCTCGAGAATTACCGCGGAACCGTGCTCATTATCTCGCATGACCGCTGGTTTATCGATCAGTGCTGCGACCGCGTGATTGAAATCCACGATTGCACCTGCGATTTCTACAACGGCAACTACTCGTATTATGCAGTTGAGCGTGAGCGCCGCCGTGAGGAGCAGCTCAAGCACTACGAGCATGAGCTGGCCGAGAAAAAGCGTCTGGAGGCGACCGCGCGTTCCATGCACGAGCACGGCACCGAGCATCTGGCGAAGCGTGCCGCGTCTATCGAGAAGCGCATTGCGCGTATGAAGGTCACTGACCGACCCAAGACCGACAAAAAGATGACCGTCACGTTTGGCGACCCGAACTACGAGACCGAGGAAGTGCTCAAGGTCCGCGATATTACGAAAAGTTATGACGGACGAGAAATATTACACAATGTATCGTTCAACATTCGTAACCGCGAGCGTGTCGCGCTGCTTGGCGCAAACGGCGCCGGAAAGACCACTATGCTGAAAATCCTGCTCGGCGAGGAAGTGCCGGATGGCGGCGTCATCCGCAAGGGCGTTGGACTCAAGCCGGCGTACCTGCCGCAGCAGGTGTATTTTGCTAATCCGCACCGCAACCTCATCGACACGCTCATCTACGACAAGAACGTATCCATGCAGGTGGCGCGAAACCGGCTCGGTTCGTTCCAGTTTACCGGTGAAACCCAGCTGAAAACCGTAGATATGCTGTCCGGCGGTGAGAAAAGCCGTTTGCGCCTGTGTGAGCTGATGTACGATCCGCTCAATCTGCTCATCCTCGACGAGCCGACCAACCACCTTGACCTTGCATCCCGCGAGTGGATTGAGGAGGCGGTTGAGGCGTTCGACGGCACGCTGCTGTTTGTTTCGCATGACCGCTACTTCGTCGAGCGCTTTGCAACCCGCGTGCTGTATCTCGAAAACGGCCATCTGACCGACTTTATCGGCTCGTACAGCGCATTCCTCGACTGGCGCGCCAAGGGCGGCGGCGCACTGCCGGAAGCGGCTCCTGCACCGGCGCCCAAGAAGAAAAAGGCCGCTGTGCCGACACTGGACGATGTTCCCAAGCCGCCTGAGAAGCCCAAGCGCACCGGCGGCACCAAGAATCTGCAGAAGCTGTTGAACACGCTCGAGCGCGAAATTTCGCAGCTGGAAACCCAGTCGTCCGACCTCGAACAGCAGATGGTGGACGCGGCATCGGATTCCGGCAAGCTGCTCGAGCTGATGACCGAAAAAGAAGCCTGTGACGAAAAACTCGCCGCAAAAATGGACGAATGGGAAGCCGTTGCGGCCGAGCTGGAGGAACTGCAATGAAAGAAAAAAGGGTATGGATAGGGCTTGCGGTGCTGTTTGCTGTCATTGGCGTGCCGCAGCTGTTCTGGAAGCCGTCGCGGTTCGGCGGTATTTTTCTGCTGGCGCTCGCCATCGGCTGTATGGGGGAATGGCTGATGCTTTGCGGACGCGAAAAGCATAAGGCGTGCCGCATTTTGTCGCGCGTGGGACGCGTACTGTTTGCATTGTTCGTGCTGTCGTTTGCGGCGGTGCAGGTGTTTGTGATCGGCATAGCATTCGACGAGGATGACCCGTCAGCTGCGCCGCAGGCGGATTACTATCTGGTGCTGGGTGCGCTCGTCAATCCGAACGGACAGCCGTCGGCGGCTCTGGCGGCACGATGCGATACGGCAATTGCAGTGCTGAACGTCAATCCGGGCAGCCAGGCCATCCTGTGCGGCGGTCAGGGCGGCGATGAGCCGCGCACCGAAGCTGCAGCCATGCAGGATTACATGATCGCGCACGGCGCAGACGCAGAACGGCTGATCCTGGAGGACAAGTCGAGCACGACCATCCAGAATATCGCCAACGCAAAAAAGCTGCTGCCCGAGGGCGCAGCGGTTGCCGTAATTACAAATGATTATCATCTTGCCCGTGCACGCCGCCTGCTGGCGCATGCCGGTCTGGGCGACGTAGGCGTTCCCGCGAAAACGCCGTATCCGGGGCAGTGGATGGCGGTAAGGTGCCGCGAATACTGCTCCATCATGGGCTTGATGTTCACCGGACGCTGGTAAACGCAATTTTGATGAATTTTCCGTGCTTCACACGATTTGGAGATAGAATATGTTTGAAAAACTGAAAGTCTTAGCGGCGCGGCTGGACGAGCTGGAAATGCGGCTTTCCGCGCCGGATTTATACGACGACCCCGACCGGGCGGCCAAGCTGCTGCGTGAGCGCAACGAACTCGAGCCGATCGTCACCGCGTTCCGCGAATACGAGCAGGCACAGCGCACGCTTGCGGACGCGACCGAAATGCTGTCCGACCCGGACATGAAGGAGCTGGCGCAGGAGGAGCTGCAGCAGGCGAAAAGCGACATTGCCCGTCTGGAGGACGAACTGAAAATCCTGCTGCTGCCCAAGGACCCGAACGACGAGAAGAATATCTACGTTGAGATTCGCGGCGGTGCAGGCGGCGAGGAAAGCGCGCTGTTTGCCGCTGACCTCTACCGCATGTACACGATGTACGCCGACAAGCGCGGCTGGCAGACCGAGGTCATGAACAAATCCGAGACCGAACTCGGCGGCTATAAGGAAATCGTGTTCCGCGTGGCAGGCGATAAGGTGTACTCGCGGCTCAAGTTCGAGAGCGGCGTACACCGCGTGCAGCGTGTGCCCGAAACCGAAAGTCAGGGCCGTGTTCACACCTCGACAACCACCGTGGCTGTCCTTCCCGAAGCGGAAGAACTCGACTTCTACATCGACCCGAAGGATTTACGCATTGACACGTTCCGCGCATCCGGTGCGGGCGGTCAGCACATCAATAAGACCTCATCGGCTATCCGTGTCACCCATATCCCGACAAACACGGTCGTAGAGTGCCAGGATGAGCGCAGCCAGCACAAAAACAAGGACAAGGCGCTGTCTGTTCTGCGTTCGCGGCTGTACGAGGCCGAGGTGGAAAAGCAGCGTGCGGCCATCGCCGCCGACCGAAAAAGCCAGGTCGGCACCGGCGACCGCTCGGAGCGCATCCGCACCTACAATTTCCCGGAGAATCGCGTGTCCGATCATCGCATCAAGCTGACCATCTACAAGCTGGATCAGTTCCTGAACGGCGATATGGACGAGATTTTAGATGCGCTTATTGCGGCTGACACAGCGGAAAAGTTGAAGGAGCAGAGCGAAATGTAACCTTGGGGCAACACCGCACAATTAAAGCTGCGGTGCTTTGCGGAAATTTTGTGTCCTGACTTTGTTGCAGTTTCACGGTAATACATCAAGTATTACCGCAAAACTGTGCCTCGTCAGTACGCAAAATTTACTCGCAAATCACTCTTGTTCAATTATGCGGTATTGCCTTAGAACTGGATTTCGTCATCCTCATCGTCCCAATCGTCCCACTTGTCCTCGGTCTGGCTCTCCAGCTCAGCATTCAGATCGGACATATCGCCGAACTCTACGCGGCATATAATTTTCGTGCAGGTGGTGAACAGCACGCGGACGTAAAACCGCTTGGGCACGCGCTCGTAAATGCGCGATGCGCTTTCCGTGCCGCCGGCCTTGGTCTGCGGGCTGTTGGCAATGTAGCCGACCTTGCCGATGTACGGCAGAAACGCGCGGATGGCATCGCTGTCGTACGGATTGCTCGGCTCCTTGGCACAGCGGATGAGATTGCCGATCTGGAACGGCTCACGTCCGTAATAGTGCTGAAAACCGGTGATCGTGACGAAAATGTTCTTGTTCTTTGCCATGCGAAGCACTCCTTTCTTTTATAATTGGAGTATAGCATGGTGAATGTCCGATAAACCTCTCTTTGGTGGGAAACAAGGGTCACAGACCCTTATAATAAAAGGAGGATTTTCATGTTAAGAAGTGGTGTGATTTTACTTGTTCTGGGAATCGCCGTGTTTCTTGCGGCGAGCGTACAGCTGTTTCGGGGCAGGACGAAGAAGGTACACTGGTGCATATCGTGCGTGCTAGCGATGCTGCTTGTGGGAAACGGCATCTGGAACGCAAACCGTTATTTTGACCTCGGTATCGGCGTGCCAAAGACGTTTTCTGCGGAAAACTGGGCGAAAACCGCACCGGCACAGCGGCATTTCATGGTCAGCGACCTGCAGAACAGCACCGAACTTGTCGGCATGAGCGCGGCTGCGGTGCGCGAGCTGCTCGGCACGCCGGACTATACAGACACCGATACCTGCCTTTCATACCTCATTGCACAGCCGTTTGATGAGGTAACGCTCGACCTGACACTGGAAAACGGCATCGTCACCAAAGTGGAAGAAAAAGACCATTGATATCATAAATGGAAGTGTAAACTGATGAAAACAACTCTTTTGACACCGGAAACCGACGAAAACGCGGTAAAAACCGCCGCAGAACTCATTCGAGCGGGCGAGGTCGTCGGCATGCCGACCGAAACCGTGTACGGCCTTGCGGCGAATGCGCTGAACGGCGAGGCGGTAAAGAAAATTTTTCTGGCGAAAGGCCGTCCGCAGGATAACCCGCTGATCGTCCACATCGCGGATTTCGAGCAGATTTACGACCTGTGTCCGGCGGTTCCGCCGCAGGCAAAGCAGCTTGCCGAGGCGTTCTGGCCGGGTCCGCTGACCATGATCGTGCCCAAGGGCGACTGCATTCCGGACGAGGTTTCGTGCGGACTGGACACCGTGGGCATCCGCCTGCCGTCGCACCCGATGGCGCGTGCGCTGATTCGGGAGAGCGGCGTACCGCTGGCGGCTCCGTCCGCGAATACGTCCGGCAGACCGTCCACGACCACGGCGGCGCACGTCATGCATGATATGGACGGCAAGATTGCGGCTGTATTGGACGGCGGCGCGTGCGGCGTCGGCGTGGAGAGCACGGTAATCACACTCGCGCTCGAGCGTCCGCGTCTGCTGCGTCCGGGCGGCATCACGCTCGAACAGCTGCGCTCGGTGCTCGGCGAGGTGGATGTTGACCGCGCGCTGTACGAGAAGATCGGGGATGACGTGAAGGTGTCGGCGCCCGGCATGAAATACCGGCATTACGCGCCGAAAGCGCCCGTAACGGTCGTGCGCGGCAACCCGCAGGACACGGCGAAGTACATCGCGGAGCGTATCGGTGACGCAACCGGTGTACTGTGCTTTGATGAGTATAAGGATATGTTTCCGAACTGCATTGTGGAGTGCTTCGGCTCGAGGGACGATCTCGGTGCACAGGCGCGCGAGGTATTCGACCGCCTGCGGGCGTTCGATGATACCGAGGTAACGCAGATTTGGGCGCAGTGCCCATCGGATGAAGGACTCGGTCTTGCAGTGGCGAACCGGATTAAGAAAGCGGCGGGATTTTCGATTATTGAGGTGTAAAAATGGATATACAACTGGCTGATTTGAAGCGGGAATATGATTTGCGAACGGTTTGGCCTAATGAAGCATACGATTTTACACCTTGGCTGGAAAATAATCTGAATTTACTGGGCGAAGCTATCGGTGTTGATTTGTGTTTTCGTGAGCGTGAATCGGCCGTAGGCAAGTTCAGCTTGGATATATTGGCTTCTGAAGAAGGAACCGATAATACCGTTGTGATCGAAAATCAACTGGAAAGTTCCAACCATACACATTTGGGTCAATTGCTGACCTATGCGGCTGGTAAAAGCGCAAAAATCATTGTATGGATTGTCAAACAGGCACGAGAAGAACACCGTCGAGCGATGGAATGGCTGAATGAGCATACAGACGATGAAACGGCGTTTTTCTTGGTGGAAGTGGAATTGTGGAGAATCGGGGATTCGGCTCCGGCAGTTCATTTTAATATTTTAGAACAGCCTAATAATTGGGCAAAACAAGTAAAGAATATATCTGCAACCGAAGGACAATTGCAATCTCGATTACTAAATTACTGGACAGATTTTAACGAATATGCGCAAAGCAACAAAAAGTTTATCGAGTATTTTAAGCTGAAAAAACCTCCGGTCAGGACATGGTACACTTTTAGCATTGGGGCATCGAGATATTCGCTTTCATTGAATGTCAATACACAGACCAATGAACAACGTGTAGAATTGTATATCAGTGACGATCAAGAGTTTTTTGAATACTTAGAAAAACATAGAGAAAATATTCAAGCTCAAATAGATATGCAACTCGAATGGATGGCGCTGCCGAATAAGAAGGCAAGTCGTGTTCGCTTGCAAAGAAATATTCCGATATTTGACGAAACAAAAAAGGTAGATCAGTTTAATTGGTTTATCAAATATACCATACTTTTATATGATGTTTTCAAACCATATGTAGAGCAATGGAAGTGAAACTAATGAAAATCATCGGCTTGACCGGCGGCAGCGGCACCGGCAAAGGCACGGTTGCCGCGCGTATGCGCGCTCTCGGCGCGGGTTGGGTGGACGCGGACGCGGTGTACCGCACGCTCTGTGCGGAGAACCGCGAAATGCTGTCCGCACTCGATGCCGCCTTCGGCGGCGTAACCGACGCGAACGGCGTACTTGACCGTCCGAAACTTGCGAAAATCGTGTTTTCCGACCCCGCAAAGCTGCAAACGCTCAACGAAATCACCACTCCGTATATCCGCAGGGCGTCTCTCGACGCGATTCACGCACAGAGCGAGTGCCCGGTCGTGCTGTACGATGCACCGACTCTGTTTGAAGCCGGTGCGGACGACTTCTGCGACAAAATCGTCGCTGTGCTCGCGCCGCACGACACACGCGTTGCCCGTATCATCGAGCGGGACGGTCTGTCCGATGAAGCCGCACGCGCCCGCATCGACGCGCAGCCGAACGACGCGTTTTACCGCGAAAAATGCGATTTTATCATCGAAAACAACGGCGATCTCGATGCACTCTATCGGGACACCGATGCTTTATACAGTCAACTCATTAAGTGATTCGGATTAAAAAAGGAGAATGCAACATGACTTCCGAACAGCTTTTTTACGACAAAAAGACCGGCTTTGACCGTTTGACCGACGAGGACAAGCAGGGCATTCAGACCTACGCCGAGGGTTACAAAAAATTCCTCGACGAGAGCAAAACCGAGCGTGACGCCGTGCTGGAAATCGCCCGCATGGCTGAGAGCAAGGGCTTCCGTGCCTGGACGCGCGATGACACGCTTCGTCCGGGTGACAAGATTTACCGCATCAACCGCCACAAGGGCATTATGCTGGCTGTTATCGGCAATCAGAGTCTGGCCGAGGGCGTACGTCTGACTGCTGCTCACCTCGATGCACCGCGCGTTGACATCCGCACCGTGCCTCTGTATGAGGACAACGGCATGGCGTTCTTCAAGACCCACTACTACGGCGGCATCAAGAAGTATCAGTGGACCGCAATTCCGCTTGAGCTGCGCGGCGTTGTCTGCGTCTGCGAGAACGGCGAGGTCAAGCGCGTGCAGGTGCGCGTAGGCGACAAGCCGACCGACCCGAAGTTCGTTATCACCGACCTGCTGCCGCACCTTGCCACCGAGCAGATGACCCGCAAGGCGACCGAGGTGATCAAGGGCGAGGGTCTGAACATCCTCATTGGCTCGGTTCCGAGCGAAACCGTGGACGAAAAGTGCAGCGAGAAGATCAAACTCGCCATTATGGAGCATCTCAACCGCGAGTACGGCATGACCGAGGCGGATTTCCTGTCTGCAGAGCTGTGCTGCGTTCCGGCGTTCAATGCCTGCGATATCGGTTTTGACCGCTCGTTTGTCGGCGCGTACGGCCACGACGACCGCGTTTGCTCCTATCCGGCAGCAACCTCTCTGTTCGACCTGACCGAGACTCCAGCGCATACCGGCGTATGCCTGCTGGTGGACAAGGAGGAAATCGGCTCGGACGGCGTGACCGGCATGCAGTCCCGCGCGTTCGACACCTTTATGGCTGACCTCTGCCGTGCGCAGGACGTGCTGCTCGACGAGTGCTTCGAGAACTCGGTCTGCCTGTCTGCCGATGTCTGCAACGCCTTTGACCCCAACTATCCGGAGGTCTCCGAGAAGCGCAACGATGCGCGCGCAAACTGCGGCTTCGCGCTTGTCAAGTATACGGGCGCACGCGGCAAGTCCGGCACCTCGGATGCAACCGCTGAGCTGATGGCGCGCATCCGCTGCATCTTTGACAAGGCGGGGGTTATCTGGCAGACCGGTCAGCTTGGCAAGGTCGATCAGGGCGGCGGCGGCACGGTTGCCATGTACCTCGCAAACCGCAACATTGACACCGTAGACGCAGGCGTTCCGGTGCTCTCCATGCACGCACCGTTCGAGTGCATTGCCAAGCTGGATCTGTATATGGCATACAAGGGCTTTGGTGCGTTCTACCGCGATTAAACGAGATAAAACGGAGGTTTTACCATGCTGTTGATTCAAAACGGACGGGTTCTCGACCCGTATACGCAGATGGATGCGCTGCGTGATGTGCTGATCGGTGACGACGGCGTTATCGCGCAGGTGGCTGAGCACATCGACGCGCCCGCGGGCTGCACGGTGTATGACGCGAGCGGGCTGACCGTCTCTCCTGGCTTTGTGGACGGGCACGTTCACTTCCGCGATCCCGGTCAGACCCAGAAGGAAGACGTGCTGACCGGTGCGGCGGCGGCAGCCGCAGGCGGCTACGCCACGGTAATCTGCATGGCGAACACCGTGCCGACCTGCGACACACCCGAGATCATCCGCTACGTTACCGACAAGGCGAAGGACTGTCCGGTGCAGGTTTTGCAGGCAGGCTCGGTCACCAAGGGCCTGAAAGGGCAGGAGCTGACCGACTTTGACGCACTGCTCGAAGCGGGTGCGCCGTGCCTGACCGACGACGGCATCAACCTGACGAGTGCGGCGCTGTGCCGCACCGCCATGGCGGAAGCCGCTAAGCGCGGCACGCTGCTCTCGTTTCACGAGGAGGAGCCGTCACTCGTGCCGTCTCCGGGTGTCAACTACGGCTCGGAGGCCGCCAAGCATTTTGGCGTACCGGGCGCAATGGCGAGCGCGGAATCTGCAATGATCGGCCGTGACATTGCGCTGGCGCTCGATACCGGTGCGCGCGTGCTGTTCCAGCACGTTTCGTCCGCGCAGTCGGTCGCGCTCATTCGAGCGGGCAAGGCGATGGGCGCGAAGATTTACGCCGAGGTCACGCCGCATCATCTGTCGCTGACCGAGGATGATGTACCCGCCCACGGCACTTACGCCCGCATGAATCCGCCGCTCCGCAAGGAGGCTGACCGTCAGGCGCTGATTGCGGCTCTGGCGGACGGCACCATCGACATGGTGGCAACCGACCATGCACCGCACACCGCGGAGGAGAAGGCCCGCGAGTTCGCAAAGGCGCCGTCCGGCATCACCGGCCTGGAAACCGCGTTCTCGGTGTGCAATACTTACCTCGTTCAGACCGGCAAGCTCACGCCGATGCAGCTTGTTGACCGCATGAGCAAGACTCCTGCCGAGATTTACGGTTTGACCGACCGTGCTGTGCAGGCGGGCAATTTCGCCCGTCTGGTGCTGCTGGACTGGGATACTGAGAAAGTATACGAAACGTATAAATCCAAGGGAATCAACACACCGTATACCGGTAAAAAACTCACCGGTTCGCCGAAGGCGATCGTTACCGGCACGAAAGTTACCGAATAAAGCCTAAAAGGGACCCGAGAGGGTCCCTCGAGGCTGTCAAAAAACTATCGTTTTTCGAACAGCCTTTCGCTCGAAACCACGCTTTCGAGCGAATACTGAAGAAAAACCGCGCCCTGCGGGCACATTTTTTCTTCCCTTGTATAAATTCCGAGATACATGCTCCCGGAATTTATGAATTTGCTTCGCAAATTCTATTTTATGCGTGCTACCGCACGAAGCGTAAAAATTAAAATAATACTTTTTTTACAGACTGAAGGGACCCGAGAGGGTCCCTTTTTGACATTCTGCGCGGAAGCAAAAAACTTGCGAAAAAATTTTGCAAAACCTATTGACAAATAAGCTGTATCCGCGCTATAATATACAAGCTGATTGCGATAAACCATCCAAACAGCGTGTACCAGCATTTTATATTCCTCAATAGCTCAGTTGGTAGAGCATGCGGCTGTTAACCGCAGGGTCGTTGGTTCGAGTCCAACTTGAGGAGCCACTTTATAGGGGTATAGCTCAGCTGGTAGAGCATCGGTCTCCAAAACCGAGTGCCGTGGGTTCGATCCCTACTGCCCCTGCCAATGCTGCTATAGCTCAGTCGGTAGAGTGCATCCTTGGTAAGGATGAGGTCACCAGTTCAAATCTGGTTAGCAGCTCCATGAAGAACCGCTTATAGGCGGTTCTTTTTTTATGAAAAATTCTGCAAAATAAGGGAGAAAACAGGTATGAAGCTGCGAAACTCTTTGCTTCTGCTGCTGACGGCCACGATTTGGGGTGTGGCCTTTGTGGCGCAGAGCGTCGGCATGAATTATGTCGGCCCGTTCACCTTTGTGTTCGCGCGCAACGTCATCGGCGGACTGATCCTGCTGCCGGTCATCGCGGTGTTGGGCAAAAGCGGCGGCCCGCATCCGAAGCAAGCGCCCGAGGAGCACCGCAAAGCCCGCAAAACGCTCGTTATCGGCGGTATGTGCTGCGGCACGGCGCTGTGCGCGGGCAGCATCACCCAGCAGTTCGCGCTGCTGTATACGCCAGTCGGCAAGGCCGGATTCCTCACCGCGTGCTACATCCTGATCGTGCCGCTGCTCGGCCTGCTGTTCGGCCGCAGATGCGGTGTGAAGCATTGGTGCGGCGTTGCGCTGGCAATGGCCGGGCTGTACTTCCTGTGCATGGCGGGCGGTAGCTTCGGTTTCGCGATGGGCGACCTCATCGGTCTGTCGTGTGCGCTGCTGTTCTCCATCCATATCACAGTCATTGACCATTTTTCACCGATGGTGGACGGCGTGAAGATGTCCTGCATCCAGTTTTTCTTCTGTGCGATCTTATCGGGCATCGGCATGCTGATTTTCGAGCATCCCACCTGGGCGAACATCCTCGCGGCATGGAAGCCCATCCTGTATGCCGGTGCGATGTCGTCCGGCGTGGGCTATACCCTGCAGATTGTCGGTCAGAAGGGCATGAACCCGGCGGTAGCATCGCTTATCATGAGTCTGGAGTCGGTTATCTCGGTTATCGCAGGCTGGCTTATTCTCGGTCAGGCGCTGTCCGGCCGAGAAATTTTCGGCTGTGTGCTGATGTTTGGCGCTATCGTGCTGGCACAGCTGCCGGAACGGAAAAAACAGAGCGTATAATGCAAAAGACAGACGGAGAGACGGTTATTTACCGTCTCTGAGGCTGTCGAAAAACTAACGTTTTCCGAGCAGCCTCTCGCTCGAAACCACGCTTTCGAGCGAATACTGAAGAAAAACCGCGCCCTGACGGGCACATTTTTTCTTCCCTTGTATAAATTCCGAGATACACAAGGTGAATTGCCGCATAGCGGCAAGAGAGGGTGGTCTGGACCATGCTCCCGGAATTTATGAATTTGCTTCGCAAATTCTATTTTATGCGTGCTGCCGCACGAAACGCAAAACGCCAATCTGACTTTTTGACAGACTGAGAGACGGTTATTTACCGTCTCTTTTTTGCGTTTTGTGCTCGCCAATCATCGTATAGAGCGCTTCCAGCGCATCCGAAAGCGTGCCGACCTCATCAATCAGTCCGAGTGCGGCGGCCTGATTGCCGGAGATCACGGTGCCGACATCGGCGGTCAGCTGACCGGTTTCGCGCATAAGCTGCTGCAGACGCTCGGCGGTGATATGTGAGTGCGAGGTGATGAAATCCACAATGCGCTCCTGAATTTTCGCCAGATACTCGAACGCCTGCGGCACAGCAATGATCGTGCCGTTCATCCGCACCGGATGAATGGTCATGGCGGCGGAAACGGCAATAAAGCTCTTTTTGGCGGCAACGGCCAGCGGTACGCCGATCGAATGCCCGCCGCCGAGCACGAGCGACACGGTCGGCTTTTTCATGCCCGCGATCAGCTCAGCGATGGCAAGTCCGGCTTCCACATCGCCGCCTACCGTGTTGAGCAGAACCAGCAGACCGTCGATCTCCTCCGCCTGCTCCACTGCCGCAATCTGCGGGATGAGGTGCTCGTACTTGGTGGTTTTGTTCTGTGCGGGCAGTTCCATGTGGCCCTCGATCTGGCCGACAATGGTGATGCAGTGTATCGTTCCGCGCGATGTTTTTGCCGTAATCGAGCCGGTTTCCGCGATGGCATTCTGCTCCGGCGCGGCAATGGACGGGGTTTCTTCGGACATAGATGATCCCTCCTGAAGTGGTGAATTTGCCCTGATCACAAGTTTTCCACAAGGTGCGGTGGATTATGCAGCGGTGGTTTTTCCACAGCCGATATTACAATGCGTAGTCGAAAAACCGAGATATACGGCGGCTTGCGAGGGTGTATACAAAAAGTTATCCACTTTATGCACAAGGTTATCCCCAGATACCCTGTGGAAAGTCCTGTGGATAAAGTGGATTACCAGTTTTTGTGACAGGTTTTTACAGCGGTATCCTGCGGAGCGGTCGCCGCTCTCTGATTTGCGCCAGACTATCTAACAAGGAAAAGGTAGGAGTTCAAAAAGGAAGGGCACTCATTTAATCCGCGCACGGCGCGGAAACAAGGTTTAGCAGCCTACGGGCAAACCGCAGGTGTCCCTTCCTTTTTGTCCCCGCCGCGGACACGGCAATTCCCTGCTGAATTTCAGCGAAAAACACCATGCCCGGACAGGGTGAACCGTCTGCACGGTTCAAGTGCCCCAGTTGATCAGCGCAAAATAATGGACAGCTGCCGCTGTTCGACAAACACCACTTGCCGTTCCACTCCAAATTTGCTACAATAGAAGTACATATATGTACGGCTCGGCTGTGCATATGCTGCAAAATGACAAAAATTATGGAGTTGATACCAATGAGCAATCCTATCGTTACGATTGAAATGGAAAACGGCGGCGTAATCCGTGCAGAGCTGTACCCGGAAGTTGCACCGAACACGGTTCGCAACTTTGTTTCTCTGGTGCAGAAGGGCTTTTATGACGGCACGATCTTCCATCGTGTTATCCCAGGCTTTATGATCCAGGGCGGCGACCCGGAAGGCACCGGCATGGGCGGCCCGGGTTATGAGATCCGCGGTGAGTTTACCGCAAATGGCTTCCAGAACGACCTGAACCACACCCGCGGTGTTCTGTCCATGGCGCGTACCGCTGCACCGGACTCCGCAGGCAGCCAGTTCTTCATCATGACCGAGGACGCACCGCATCTGGACGGTCAGTACGCTTCCTTCGGCATGGTTATCGACGGCATGGACATTGTTGACGCCATCGTCAACACCAAGCGCGACTGGCACGACCGTCCGCGCGAGGAGCAGAAGATGAAGTCCGTTACCGTGGATACGCAGGGCGTAGAGTACGAGGCTCCGGAGACCCTGTAACAGAGGGAGAGGATCGGTATTGTACTATACCAATAAGGAGACTTTTGTCCTGTCTGCGGATGGCTGCATGGATACCGAACGCGGCGGACTGGAATCCATTCTGGCCGGCAACGACGAGGGCGCAAAAGGCTGCTGTTTTTCGGTTGCCATGTCGGCAGACGGTATTGCCGTGCTTTCGTCGGACGGCTGTGCTGCCGCGCCCGACGGCACGAGGCTGTCCGTCAGCGATTACAGCTACGCGGAGCTGCATCAGGCGGCGCCGCAGCTGACGCCGGTTAGTCAGGCGATCGAGCTGGCACGCACCTGTCAGGGCAAGATTGCCATCACCGTGCACGATCAGACCATGCTGCGGCAGCTGCGTATGACGCTGCGGTATGCGGATTGTCTGGATGACACGATCATCATCGGTCTGGGGCTGGTGGAAGCGGCTCGTGTTGCGTCTGCCAATCCGGATTTACATATCATGGGTGAGATGCCCAATCTGCCGAGCGAGGTTGACGCGCTGGTCAATGCCGCGCAGACAACCGGCCTGTTCGGTCTGCGGGCCGAGCCGAAGGATTTGTCCGAGCGGCTGGTTTCGGCGTGCCGACAGGCGGGGCTGTTCACCATGAGCCGGTGCACGGACGATCCCAATACGCTTGCGGAACTCATCCGCAAAGGCGTAAACTTTATCGAAACACACCGGCCGGACATCACGGCGGCGCTGCTGCCTGCCGGTGAGGCTGAACCGCACGGTATTCCGCTGAGATACTGATGAAATCCCGTAAAAGGACGCACATAGTGCGTCCTTTTCAGCTTGTCGAAAAAGTCAGATTTCTATTTTGTGCTTCGTGCGACAGCACGCATAAAATAGAATTTGCGCAGCAAATTCATAAAAACCGGGGGCGTGTACCTCGGTTTTTATACAAGGGAAGAAAAAATGTGTCCGGAGGACGCGGTTTTTCTTCAGCATTCGATCGAAAGCGTGGTTTCGATCGAGAGGATGCTCGAAAAACGATAGTTTTTCGACAGCCTCAAAGGACGCACATAGTGCGTCCTTTTAAAGTTAATTCGCGCGATAGCGCACATCAAATAGGATTTGCTGTGCAAATTCTAAAAATCCGGGGATATGTGCCACACAGCGCGGCCGAGAAGCCGCGCAAGGATAGCGTTTGGATTTTTGACCTATAGAGCGAGAAAATTTCGGCCGACAAGAGGAACGGTCTACGGTCCGTTCCTCTTGTCGGCAAAGCTGTAGTTTCGCGACAGCCTGAGGGCGGACCTTTGGTCCGTCCTTTTTCTATCCCTTTCTGCTTGAAATCCTGCAAAATTTGCGTAAATTTCAGTACCACACGCTGCCTGAATGTGCTATACT
>OHAU01002635.1_pt1 | contig 16348 bp, 17 predicted proteins | sample 1577181 | NCBI WGS metagenome assembly OHAU01 (sample SAMEA3541472, study PRJEB24748) | human gut metagenome | biome: human gut; feature: human-associated habitat; material: faeces | place: China | collected 2012 | reverse complement strand
TTGTGATGAAAAATTTTCTTTGAAAAAAAGTTGTTTCTACCTTTACATCAGGAGGCGATATGAGCATCGTAGGAACCCGGCCGCCGACACTGGACGAGTGGAATAAATATGAACTCCATCACAGAGCACGCCTTGCGATCAAACCGGGAATCACCGGAATGTGGCAGGTCAGTGGCCGAAGTGAGATCACGGACTTTGAAGAAGTCGTGAAACTGGATACCGGATATATCAGCGAGTGGAATGTCGGAATGGATATCAAGATACTCTGGAAAACAGTTGTCTCGGTGCTTAAGCGGGATGGATCGATGTAAGAAGAAAGATGCAGTTTGTTCCGGAAAGAAAGAACAAACTGCATTAGAATGTAAGTAGATAAGTTATAAATATATAAACAAATGCGAAAGAAGAAAACATCACATATTCGTGGTGGGAGAGGATATATGGAAGAAAAACTCAGGGTGGCGATGTTCGGACAGAAACGCCTTTCGCGAGAAGGTGGAATCGAAATCGTTGTAAAAGTTTGTAGTGTGAGGAGAAAATTTTATGCAGCAGGTGGCAAATAAAGAAAACTTTAAAATTTGTTTAGTGGGCTCGTCAGGTGGCCATTTGACTCATTTATATATGTTAAAGCCTTTCTGGAAGGAGAAAAATCGCTTTTGGGTTACTTTCAATAAAGAGGACGCAAGAAGTCTTTTAAAGGGCGAGAAAATGTATCCTTGCCATTATCCTACCAATCGCAGCCTTAAAGCATTGATTAAAAATACTGCTATTGCGTGGAAAGTACTGCATAAGGAAAAACCGGACTTAATCATTTCTTCCGGTGCTGCGGTTGCAGTTCCGTTCTTTTACCTTGGCAAATTGATGGGAGCAAGGGTAAGGCTGATCTGTTCAGTGATCTATAAAACGACGATGAAAGAAATGATTGATTTAATCGGAAAGATTCTCACAAACATCCTGACTGCTTTGTATGAGCCGTTTGGTTTTTCACTCCTGCTTTCCTTCCTTGCCATGTTTTTCTACCTGTATGCGTATGAACCACTACATGCTGGCAAAGGCTGGAAGAGTGCCATAGTGACGTGGTATCAGAAATTCAAAGAGAGTGTATTTTTCCGGAAGTTGTTTTTCTTATTTTTTGTGACCTCACTTATTCTGTTCCGAACCCTGTTAAACCGTCAGCTGTGGATGAATCCTTTATCCGATGTCATGGGCGGCTGGGGCATCTGGGAGACAGTGAATGGCGAACAGATGCTAACTACCGAGTGTATTGAGAATGTGATTATGATGGTGCCGTTTTCAGCAGTAGTGCTGTGGACATTCGGAGAGAAGATAGGAAACGGCTGGAAGAAGATACTGTGGCAAAGCGGAAAGATAGCGTTCATCTTCTCGATAAGCATTGAGATGCTGCAGTTATTGCTGCGGCTTGGCACATTCCAGCTTTCAGATATCTTCTATAACACAGTAGGTGGAATGATCGGCGGATTGATGTATTGTGCAGTGATGAAGGCAAGAAAGCGTTTGTAAAACTGGATGAAATTGTGATATGCTGGGAGCGGGAGCTCTCTACGCTGCTCTGACAATCGCACACCTCTTCGTGGTGAGCAGCAGGCAACGATCGGAGAATCAGGAATTCAATGATCGGCGAAGATATGAGAAAAGAATTATGCATTTGCATCACGACACCCGGTAGGTGTCAGGATATTTGAAATGCTTAAAAACTGGAATCATTTCTTCAGCTTTGAAAACATTACATATTACCATGCGAGATCATTAGCGTTAGGCGAACATGGGGTTTGCAATTTTGTCTTTTTTATGTTAATATAAACAGATAAGTTATAAATATTATATTATAGTATTGCCTGAAACATAAATGGATTGTTTGTTATATATAATTAACAATTCACCCAACAGACAAATGAGGAAGACTATATGGGAAAGAAAAAACTATTAGCATTGTTATTGAGCACAGCAATGATCTTGCAGCCGATGACATATGTGGGGGCAACGGAAACAACGGTAGATTTGGAACAAAATGGCTCGAGTGCTCAGACGGTTTCATATGCCTATAGTGAAGTATCTGATGCAGTAAACGGAGTCCAATTAAAGGTTGAATGGAATGAGTCGGTGATAGGGGAGCCAATGACATTCCATGTCTCAGGAAGTGGTGGCAGTGGCGCTTATAAATTTAGAATGGATGCGCCAAGTTATTCCAATCCGAATGAACTAAAATATGAATCTGTGGCAGATCCCAGCCGTGGGGAGTGGATGCAGTACACCGATGAGTGCGCATCCCATGATTACACATTTACAATGACTGCATCCGGAACTTATAACTATCGATTTTATATTATGGACACGTCATCCGAGGTTCACTATTTGCGTGTGAATATGTATATTACGGTATCCGATGATAATTATCCAAGCTTCACTTCACGCATTTTCAGAACACGGAGTGTTGGAAGAAAAGGACTGGGATATGATTTCTTATATGCTGGGAAGTGGTACATATGGAACGTTTAACAACAGAATAAAGAATTATTTGAAAAGATTTGAGGAGAGCGGTCTGAAAAATCAGAGAAAAGTTCGCTGGCAATACGTAAAAGCTCGTTTCCTGCCGGAGGAGAGTTTTATCAGGGAGTATTATCCGTTTTTTTATCGACACAAAGGTATGCGAATTTTACTTCCGTGGTACCGAATCTTAAAAGGCTTGTATATACACCCGAAAAAACTGTTGGCAGAATGGAAAATTTTAAATCAAAAGAGAGATGAGAAATAGGAGACAGAAGAATGAAAATTAACGAAGGATTTGTACTGAGAGAGGTTGCAGGCCAGGCTGTAGTGATTGCAGTGGGAGAAGCCAGTGAAAAGTTTCATGGTATGATCAATCTTAATGACACTGGGAAATGTATCTGGCAGGGGATTCAGGAAGAAATGTCAGAGAAAGAAATTGTGAAGAAGATTAAAAGGAGTCTGTTTCCTGCAGAGAGGCAGTCTGAATGAAATCAAAAGGATTACACCATCAGAAGCTATGCCGTTGCTGCTGCGACAGGTATATTATACATCTGATCCGCAGATGGCTGGAAAAATATTGGAATTACTGGACAAAATGTTTGTAACCGTTCCGTTCTATATGATGAAATGCAACATTTCAGAGGACGCAGTCCGCTGTAGTTTTGAGGCAATGACAGGAGAAGAGAGCAGGAAATAGCAATGAAACAGAGAAAAGAATCTGATCGTTTCACACTACAGTGGCTTGGCAGTGTATCCGGGAAGAAAAAAATATATATTATATTGTTAGTAATTGTTCAGATGGCATTGAGCCTTGGCAGTATTTCATACGCACTTATTTTTCGGGGAATCATGGATGCTGCAGTGGGAGGGATCCGAGGTGACCTGAAGCGTTGGATTTTGCTGTTTACAGTTATGGTTATCTTTCAGGTTTCGATGGGAGCATGCAACCGCTTTCTGCGGGAATATACGCAGGCATCATTGGAAAATTGTTTTAAGAATCGGCTGCTGTCTTTTCTGTTTGCATGCGACTATGAAAAAATATCCGGAAGACATTCAGGAGAGTGGATGAACCGTCTGACTTCGGATACAGTTGTCATTGCCGAGGGAATGACGCAGATGTTACCGGGGATTACGGGTATGTTGATACGTCTGATTGGAGCATTGATTTTGCTAATTGTGATGTATCCAATGTTTGGATATCTGATTGTACCTTCAGGTCTTTTATTGATAGGTGTCAACGCGATATTCAGAAAAATTCTTAAAAAACTTCATAAACAGGTACAGGAAGCAGACGGAGATCTGCGAATTTTTCTGCAGGAGAGCCTGACAGGTATGCTGGTGATTCGTGTTTTTGGAAAAGAAAAGCAGACAATTGAAAAAGCAGATGAAAAGATGGCAGAGCATAAGGCTGCCCGGATGCGGCGGAATCATATATCGAATCTGTGTAACAGTGGGTTTAACGGAGCCATGAATGCGGCTTATGTAGTTGGAACGGCTGTTGGCGGATATGGGATCCTGACGGGAACAATTACGTACGGGACGTTGTTGGCGATGATTCAGTTGATTGGTCAGCTACAGTCTCCATTTGCTAATCTTACTGGATTTTTCCCGCAGTATTATGCCATGCTTGCAAGTGCGGAACGTATCCGGGAAGTAGAAGAATATCCGTTGGATCAAACATGTAAAGATAAGAAAACAGAAGAACAGATACAGGAATTCTATCGAAACGATTTGAAAAGTTTGGTGTTGGAAGATGCTGGGTTTTCTTATATTTCCGCCGATAGTGACCAGGAGGATGTTCGTCCGGTGGTGTTGGAACATATAAATCTTGAAATTCCAAAAGGTAATTATATTGCACTGACAGGACCTTCTGGATGCGGAAAGAGTACGTTGCTAAAGGTATTGATGTGCTTATATCAATTGAATCAGGGGATTTATCAGATGAAAACTGAGACAGGAATAGAATTGATGCGCCCGGAATGGCGTAGTTTATTTGCATATGTACCGCAGGGAAATGCGCTGATGAGTGGAACAATCCGGGAAGTTGTGACTTTTGGAATATGTACAGAAAATGGTGAAGAACAGATCTGGCAGGCCCTTCAGATCGCAGAAGCACGAGATTTTGTCATGGAACTTCCAAAGGGACTGGATACGTTTCTTGGTGAAAGGGGTACAGGACTTTCGGAAGGACAGATGCAAAGAATCGCCATAGCCCGTGCCATATACGCAAACCGCCCGATCCTGGTACTGGACGAATCTACAAGTGCATTGGATGAAGAGATGGAAAAAAAGGTGTTGTCCAACCTGCGTGAAATGACAGAAAAGACGGTCCTGATAGTAACCCACAGAAAAGCTGCGCTGAAGATTTGTGACATGGAGCTGAGGTTTTCGGAGGGGCGTATCAGGGAAATTTCGCTGAAGCTTTTATAAAATAAACTGGCAAGGAGAAAACAATTAATTCCGCAGGAATTGGATTCCTTCCTTGTATGGGTAACTTGTAGTAACATATCAAAACAAAAACACCAGAAAAAGAATGATATTCCTAAAAACTCTGCAATCATAGTTCCATATGTAAATGTATATACGGCATATAATATGTAAATTGACATCGACACTGGGATATGTTAACCTAGTTGTATACATATCTGGGAAGCAATTCTTCAACCATTCGGTTATCTGATTCCCCGTATGAAAAAAGAAAATCTGGGGGAACGGAATGTTTGGGCAGGAAACTCTGTTCCTCTTATAAAGGAAAGGAGTATGCCTATGGGAAAGGTGGATACAGTCACCAAAGCCTATATGAGAAAAAATAACATTTTTGCAGATGCATTTAATTACCTGATCTATGAGGGAAAAACAGTTGTAGAACCAGAACGACTGAGAGAGGTTGATACAACAGAGATTGCTCTGCCATTTGGACCGTAGGAAAATGGCCAGTCGAATGACCTGGTTCAGAAGTATCGTGACATCCTGAAATCCGCAGTCGTGATGCAGGAAGATGAGGCAGCATATATCCTGCTTGGAATCGAGAATCAGACAGACATCCATTATGCGATGCCTGTTCGGAACATGATATACGATGCCCTGCAGTACGGAAAGCAGGTTGCAGATACAGCTGCAAATCACAGAAAAAATGATAAAAGTTTCAGAAAACGTACAAGTGGGGAATATTTATCCGGATTTTACAAAGAGGATGTATTGAAACCTGTGGTTACGCTTGTGATACATTTTGGAGCGGACGAATGGGATGCCCCGTTATCGTTACATGAGATGATGGGAACTCAAAACGAGAAACTGATGCACTATGTCCAGGATTACCAGATCCATCTGATTGACCCGGCGAAACTTACGGAAGAGGATCTGAAAAAGTTTACATCGAGTCTGCGGGAAGTGATAGAGTATATTAAATATTCGAAAGATAAAGAAAAATTATCGAGAATCTTAAAAGACAATTCACGGATGCTGATAGACCGTGAGGCAGCGCTGGTGATAAAAACAATCACGAATACAGCGATAGAGATTTCAGAGAAAGAGGAGAAAATAGATATGTGTAAAGCAATTGATGATATGCTGAGCGAGAGAGAAGTAAAAGGAGAGATAAGGGGGATTGAGATCGGAGAACTCCGGATGCTGGTTAAGCAGGTAAAAAAGGGACGGCTAACGATAGAAGAAGCGGCTGAAGATGCAGCGATGGGCGTGGAAGAGTTCAGAAATGTGACAGATGATATTGTTGTTGACTCCTTAAATTAACATAATCCTGACGCTAGTCCTCAAGGAGGATTTTGGTGTTTTTTTGTTGAGAGCAATGAGAACTTCCATATCTGTCCCGTCTGTCAGGAAACTCATTGTTACCGGGACTCCCGCCCACGCATCCGCAAAAAGGAAGGCGGCAGAAAGGAACATCTGATGATCCGGCGATTCCGTAACTGCCAGAGTTATTATGGAATGAATTTTAGGACAAAGCAATCCGTCGAATTATTTTGTGCTTACCCTGGTTTTGAAATAAATGGTATAGCTAAAATGCTATGCGGGGATAATGAAAAGAAAATTATCTTAAATATTTGCAGGGTATTTGCAAATATTTAAGATAAACTTGAATTGGAAATGATTTGAAAGTATAATAAAGTCATAAAAACAAAGAGCTGATATTATAAGCACTGTGCCAGGAGGGGTTATATGTTACTTCAATTTTCTGTAACAAATCATCGTTCAATAAAAGAGACTGCTGTCATTAGTATGAAAGCAGCAGCAGATAAGACCATGAAAGAAATACTGATTTCTCCAGATGGGAAGAAAGAACTCGTACCGGTCATGGCAATCTATGGAGCAAATGCAGCTGGTAAGAGTAATGTGCTCCATGCACTTTTACTGATGAGAGAGATGGTATGTGGAAGCTATGCAAAACCTCTGAAAGGAGCAACGTTGCCTTATGAACCATTTGCTTTTGTGGATGGAAAGATGGAACCAACAACATTTGAGATTATTTATTATAATGAGGGAATAAAGTACGCCTATGGTTTCTCTTTTGATAAGGCTCAGATTATAAATGAATATCTTTATCATTGGCCAAATGGAAGGGAAGCACTTGTGTTTTCCAGAGAAAAAAATAAGTATGAATTTCGAGAAAGCATTCAGGAGCAGATGACACTTTCCGGGCGTACTTCAGAAAACAGACTATATCTCACAAGCTCTAATGAGTGGAATTGTTCCCAGACAGAAAAAGCATACCTCTGGTTTCAGAAAAATCTTCGAGGGGTTATTGCGACGGGGACAACAAATGAAATAACGATTGATGCGATTCGTAGGGGTGGAGAAGAAAAACAGCGTATTTTGAAAGAAATGCTGCTTGCTGATCTTGGCATCTGTAATGTGGAATTATCGGGAACCATAGAAAATCCGATTGTTTCTACAGTGCATCAGTTGGTGGATAACAGTGGAATTTCGAAACAATATACTTTATTGCTTGGACAAGAATCTATTGGTACGCAGCGTTTCTTCTCAAGAATTGGTTTGTGGATGGAAGCTATAGATTGTGGAGCTGTATTAGTAGTGGATGAAATTGAAGCAAGTATGCATCCGCTTCTTACTAGGCATTTGATTGAAATGATACAGGATCAGACGATAAATCAGAACCATGCACAACTTATTTTTACAACACATGATACTGGATTGCTGGATTTGAAACTGCTCCGCCGGGATCAAATCTGGTTTGCAGAAAAAGACGAAAAGAGTATGCAGACGGATATTTATGCTCTTACGGAATTTTCACCGAGAAAGGAAGAAAATATTGCCAGAGGATATCTGCAGGGTAGATACGGTGCAATACCGTTTATTGAAGGAGCTATCTAAAGATGACCAGAATTAAAGAGATAGGACGAAAACCGTCAGGAAGAAGAAAAAGAAAACCAGTGGTATATCTGATCTGCGAGGGTTCAGAAACAGAGATTCGTTATTTTAAAAAATTTCGAAGCAGGGAATGTAACATTGATATTGTGCCAATTCCATCACAGTATAAATCAGCAGATAAACTGGTAAATAAAGCACGGACAACCATAGGGCATAGTCCTTATTATCCAGATGAGGGAGATATGGTCTGGTGTGTGTTTGACAGGGATGATAATACGAATGCAATGCTATCCAAAGCAAGACAAACAGCAATCAAAGAAGGATATCAAATCGCTTTCTCAAATCCGTCTTTTGAAGTATGGTTTTTATTACATTTCAATAATCAGACAACGCCTGTGGAAAATTGTGAGGCTGCAATCAAACTATTAAAGAAAAAGGGCAGATTGGAGCAATACGAAAAAAATAAAGATGTGTATGAACAGTTGAAACCGCTGCAGGATGCTGCTATTAATCGGGCGAAGAAACGTGTGTCTATGCTGCAGACTGAACATACAGAGATTCTTTCCAGGGAAAGCAATCCAGTTACAACAGTTGTGGAATTGGTAGAGTACTTAAACAGCAAGCAATAGGAGAGAATATGTTTGAAAATATGATAATATGGGCCCACAGGTAGCTGATGAACATGATACACTAATTCAGCTAAGTGAAGAGGATCATGAACTTCTGGAAAAAAACTTAAAGAACTTGACAATAAATGGGGAATATCATTAAGCAGGGAATCAAGTATCAATTCATATCAAAATGATGATTATTTATTTGCTGCGGGACTACTGCAAGAGGTTCGTGATATCCATAAAAAAGTATATTATAATACGTATACCTCAGAATGGGTTAGAGGTAATTCCGAAATTCCGTACATACATCTGGATTTTGTGGAACGACCGGCATTGAAAAAAGATGAATTTGGCAATTATGTTCCGGATGATAAAAAACTGAATATGGGTGTGAAAGTACCGCTGTTTAATGGAGCTTGTCGGCTTGAGTTCAATTATTATTGGCTGAAACAATATTTGAAATTTCTTCAAAGGATTTTTGATTCTAATGAAGATCTGGTAGTATTTCTTCCGGAAACAGTTCACAGAAGTGCACTGCAATATAAAACAAAAGCAGAAGTACTTTCAATGATAAAGAGTATTGAGAAATTTGGATTGAAGAAACAGATAGAGATATTACGGTTGTATGTTAATAATGCAATAAATCCAGAAAAAATACCGGAACCTTGTATGACGTTTCTGAGCGAAGCGGGTAAAACAGAAGAGGATACGGTGACCGATGATCCACAGTATCCAGTACTTGCTTATACAAGAAAAGATCTGGTATATCTTTGGTCAATTAGAATCCTGGCAATATATATCAGCTTGAGTTGGGTTGAAAGAAATGAAGAAAGAGGCTGGACGGAAGAAACCATATCAGAGTTTATAAAAAAATCAAAAGCGACACATCCTATTTATCAATTCCGCCTTTTCTGTACGTTGAATCATATCAAGGAACATCTTGACTATATGGCTGATAAAAGTAAAGAACAGGGCTATGTATTGCGAACAGTGGATGGTGCTCCACTAAAGGAAGAACTATTTGCAGAAGTTTGGGAACGTGCTTGTGATATGATTTTTTCATTTGAATATGCATTCAAAGCTTGCTGGAATGCGGACGAAAGAGGAAGTCTTGAAAAAATACGAGATGGCTTGAATATTATTAGAAAAGCGGCACCAGAAAATGATAAAGAAGTTCCATTTTTAATGGGATATATGGAAACAGCACAAAAAGAACTGGAAAGCTACGAAAAGCAATGGCCGGAAATCCTTGAAAAATTGAATAAATATGGGATGTTTTTTAAAATGGGAAAGTAGGTGAAATACGAATAGTTATAAAATATTCTCACCTGCGATGCCTGCAGATATAGTTTCCGATGGAAGACAATATTCGACAAAAGCAAAAAAATACCAGTTATACATTCCGGCAGCATCTGACACCGGAGATAAGGGTTTATTTGATTTGTTTGATGAGACAAGGAAAGAGGGGCGTTATCTCTATAATCATATAGATAATCACTATCCGGATCCGGTAAAACTTTCCCGGAAAATGGATCGGTATGTAAGAAAGCTAAGAGAAATCTTTTACCATCAGCATATTGACAATCGCAAATCATATTGTTATTGTAGATACAACATATCTGGGAAGCAATTCTTCAACTATTCGGTTATCTGATTCCCCGTATGAAAAAAGAAAATCTGGAGGAACGGAGACTGAAGGTTTAAGCGGTAAGCTCCGTTTCGTACACAAAGGAAAGGAGCATGCCTATGGGAATGGCGGATACCGTCACCAAAGCCTACATGAGAAAATACAATATTTTCGCAGACGCATTTAATTACCTTATCTATGAGGGAAAACCAGTCGTTGATCCGGAAAGACTGAGAGAAGTGGATACAACAGAGATTGCCCTGCCATTTGGTCCGCAGGAAAATGGCCAGTCGAATGAGCTGGTTCAGAAGTATCGTGACATCCTGAAATCAGCAGTCGTGATGCAGGAAGACGAGGCTGCATATATCCTTCTTGGGATTGAGAATCAAACAGATATTCATTATGCGATGCCTGTCCGGAACATGATATATGATGCCTTGCAGTACGGAAAACAGGTCGCGGATACTGCAGCAAGACACAGAAGGAACGATAAAGGTTCTAAGAAGCAGCATACAAATGGGGAATATTTATCCGGATTTTACAAAGAGGATGCATTGAAACCTGTGATCACGCTTGTGATACATTTTGGAGCAGATGAATGGGATGCCCCGTTATCATTGCATGAGATGATGGAAGTCCGCAGCGAGAAGCTGCTGCATTACATTCAGGACTATCGGATCCACTTGATTGATCCGGCGAATCTTACAGAGGAAGATCTGGTGAAGTTTACATCGAGCCTGAGGGAAGTCATGGAATATATCAAGTACTCGAAGGACAAAGATAATTTAGCCAGAATCTTAAAAGACAATCCACGGATGGTGATCGACCGGGAAGCGGCAATGGTGATAAAAACAATCACCAACACATCGATAGAGATAGCAGAGGGAAAGGAGGAGATTGACATGTGCGAAGCAGTTGAAGCTATGCTGAGTGAAAGTGAAGCGAAAGGAATAGAAAAAGGAATGCAACAAGGAATGAAACAAGGGAAAAAAGAAGGCATAGAGATTGGAGAACTCCGGATGCTGGTTAAACAGATAAAAAAGGGACGGCTAACGATAGAGGAAGCGGCCGAAGATGCAGCAATGAGCGTGGAAGAGTTCAGAAAGGTAATGGAAAGTAATGTCAGATAATAAAGCAATACTTTTATTACAGATTGGTTTTGCAACACAGGAATATTAAATATTCAGTAATCAAATTTAAAAAGGGTCAGCCGTGAGAGGTTGATCCTTTTAAAGTATTTCATAAACGCTCATTAGTTCAGCTGAGATTTTGCTAATGATTATTGTCCCATTTGTCTTGTCATGTTAAAATATAGTTATATGAAAAACAGTGGTTCGAAGTATGTGTGTGCGTGAATTTTCATGGAAAAAACATTCAATGTCATAAATATGGAAAGGATATAGAGCATGAGTGAAAAACTGAAGGATACAGCAATTGATCTGTTGTTAGACGGCGTAAAGAAAAAAATAGATGATATGAGGGATAACCATAAATGGCAGGAATTATTTGTTAATACCGGCCATTTTTTTATAAATAATTCTGATATGGTGACAAGATTCGAATCTGATCTGTATCTGGTATTTTCAGAAGATAATCTGAAGACATTAGCAAAAAAGTTAAAGGACAAAAGCGGATATGAATTTCCGGAACTGTTACATGAAGAATTATATGATTTGATGATACGTTATGAAATCCCGGTGATGCAAGCGGAAACATATATTCATCATTTTATGAAAGTAATTATCAATTATTTAGAAGAAAATGACCCAGATAGAGCACTGGAGCTTTATTTGGGTCATTTGAAAAAAGAAATTGATCAAAACTTTTCTACGATAGAAGAAAAATTAGAACTGGTATTAAGTAAAATAGCAGAATTGAACGAAGCAAAAGTGGTGTTATATTCGGTCTCGGATATTGATGTTCAGATTAGAAGAATGTCAAAGTATAAGGGAATGGGATTGGACTTTTTTGAACTGGATGATGAACAATTTGAATCAAGATTTCAAAGTGCTATCAACAAAGAGCTGATATATATTGTAGGGAAATCCAGGGAAGAGACAACATATCGAATATTGAACGAATTAAGAAAGAAATATCCAGATCGAGTTACACTTATAGTCAAGTCAGAAGCGGAATGGAGCAAATTACAGGAAACAGGTATATCGGGAAATATACTGGTTCCATTCTTTTATGCTGAGCAAATTGTGGCTATTCCGAATAACAATAATATTTTTGTATATGGTGAAGATGAACCATGTTATGCGAGAGACAAAATAATATTAAGGAGAAGAACAAAAAGAAACCTCACAAATGCGTTGGAAAAGATTGGGGTAAATTATAGAGAAGCATATAATATGGTAGATAACACCCATGGTTTGTACATACCATTAAGAAAAAAACTATTTAATGTAGCAGAGCATGATAATCAACTGGAATGGGTAAAAAATCATTCGGATGTAGTAATGGCTGCATTACTGTGTGGAAAATGGACGGAAGCGACCGGTGATGTACTGGTTTTTGAAGATTTGTCAGGAAAATCTTACGAAGACTGTAAGAAGGAACTGGAGAAATATTTGCATATGGAAAATCCATTTATTGTGCATAATATTAGTCGTAGAGAGCGTAATCTGCAGCTTGCCAGTATCGAGGATGCATGGGAACAGCTGGATATATATATAACGGATGAACTGTGGGATAAATTTATATCTTTGTTTAAAGGAGTTTTGATTGAATCAGAGCCTATTTTTGAATATCCGTTTGATAAACATTTTGAGGCATCCATTTATGCAGAAAAACCAGAATGGTCACAAACATTAAAGCGGGGGATGATTCGAACTCTTATCATGCGTGCGTTTTATAAGGGACATGAAAACAATCAAAAACAGATTGACCATGTGATATCACAAGTACTTGATACGATCACAAGTAAAGAAAGATGGGGATATATATCACAGTATATAACGGATTTATGTGAGGCTTCGCCGGAGAGTGTTTTGAAAAAATTAAAGGATGAATTGGAACATCCGCAGGGAATGGTGGAGTTATTTGAAGAAAATGATGGAGACATTATAACTGGCAGACATTATTATACGAATGTTTTGTGGGCAGTAGAGCAATTAATTCAGCAAAAGAAATATGTTGTACAAGCAGTGGAATGGCTGTGGAAAGTAGACTCATATAATCTGAAATATAGTATAAGCAATAGCCCAAGAACAGTGCTGGATATAGTGTTTTGTGCGTGGTTAAATGAATGTGCATTATCTGTTGATGAAAAAATCAGATTGGCAGAAAAAGCAATTAAGAATTATCCAAATGCATGGGATATTATCGTATCGAGATTACCACAGGGAACAGACTCCATCTGTTCACCGTTGAATACACCGAAATATAGGGCAATCGACGAACCAGATATATTATATAATCAAGATGTACATAAAATTTATATTAAGTATTTAAAAATGTGCGTTGGTTCAGCTGATGTGGATGTAGAGAAATGGGGAAAATTAATCCAGCGCATACAGTGGTATGAAATGTCGATTCAAAATGAAGTGCTTGAAAAATTGATTCTCAGTTGCAGAGGAATGGCTGATAAAGAAAAACTTAAAATTAAAAATCAACTGAGATTTGAAATCTACAGGCACAGGTATTTTTCCGATGCTGACTGGAGTTTGCCAGAAGAAGTGTTAGACAAATATGAAAGTACAATGAATGAAATTGTGTTTTCGGATAAAATATACGAATACATGTATCTTTTTTCGCCTGAATTTGAATTTCCACTATTACACCCCGTGTCTTATAGCCGAGAAAAACATAACGAGTCGGCTGACCAAAATCAAAGATTAAGAGAAGAAGAGATAAGGGTAGGATTTAAAGAATTCAAAGAAAATAAATATTCTTTAGATAAGCTGATCGAATTGGCTGTACAAGAAGATAATATATTGGGAGAAGTTCTGGCACAGTTTTATTCGGATGGTATGTTTGATGAAGAAGTATTTCATCTTCTTATGAGAAAAGATAAAGAAGGAAAGCATGTATTTGATTATGTAAGATATTTACACAGATATGGATCAGTAGATTTAAAAGACGTGATAGAAATGGTAAAAAGGATATCCGATAATAAAAATCTTCTGGTGAATTTGATTTCGTTAGAGTTTATAGAAGATGATGTCAATGCGCTGATTGCGAAGGAAGATGAAGAAATCAAGACAATGTATTGGAGCAGGAATACACGGGCAAGAATATCGGATCATGCAGGACATCAGGTGTTTTTATGGGCGTTGAATGAATGTGAAAAATATGGAACATGCGATAACTATTTTGAATTATTGTATGATGTAAGAGAAAAAATATCAATTTCAGAGTTATATGATGCAACACTTAAGATGTTTAATCTGAAGGGTGGTATTGCCAATTCTATGACAAGATTTTATATTAGGGAAATCTTGAAAGAGTTACAGGATGCATTTATCACAGATGACGAGAAATGTGCCGAAATAGTTTCAGTGGAATGGTTGTGTAGAAATATACTCGAATGGAAACAAATGAGATGTCTGCAAAAAGAGATGAAGAACGATCCGAAGATTTATGCAGATCTTGTCGGTATTGTTTATAAAGCGGAGGATGATGAATCTGAAGATAAGGAAAAATGTGAATTGGCAAATGCCGTGTATTCAGCATTTGACAAAGCAAGATTTTGTCCTGCAGAGAAAGATGGAAAAGTATCCTATGAGGTTCTGAAAAAATGGGTAGAAGAGCTTAAAGGATTGTTGATCAAGCAAAAACAAGAAAATTTGTTTGGACATTTAATCGGACGATTACTGGCATATTCCCCCATTGGTGCGGATGGTTATCATCCGTGTGAAGCTGTACGAGAGATCATAGAAGAATATGATTCTGATTCATTGCGGAGCTCTTATATTGTAGCAGAAGAGAATAAGCGTGGGGGTCATACCGTCGATGCTGGAAAATCAGAGTTGATTTTACATCAGAGATATCTAAACAATGCGGAAGGACTACAGGCAGAATATCCTAAAACAGCAGAAATATATTTTACCTTAAGTGAAGACTACAAACGTGAAGCAGAGTATGAAAGAAAGCGTGCAGAAGATGAGTGGTAGGAAAAAATATAAAGGAGAGAGGTATAGTTTTTTCAGAGATAAAAAGCTTGGACATGGTGGAAATGGTGCGGTATATGATGTGGAACTTGAAGAAAAGGATGATCTAGGTTTTCCTGTAGTTGCTAAATTTTTTGAATATAGTGGGGACGATAAAGAAAAAAGATATAATAGTGTAAATTGCAATAGAAAATAGGAATTTTCTTAAAAAATAGCAATATAAATAAAAATGCAAAATTGAAATATGCAAAATGCATAAAAAAGGACAGACTCATATATGGAGGTAAAGCATGAGTGTAATTAAATGGATTCGTTTTTCAGATTTGAATTTAACAAAACTAACATTAATACAAGATTGCTAAGAGGCAGTATTCGTTCGTTTCTGACAGAGAATTAGATCAAATGTGAAGCTGTTAATGTGTCACCGACTCATTTTTTATATAAGGTGACTGTCATTTGGTAATTATATAGAAATGTCATAAAGAGAAGCAACATAGAAATTGACTTTACTCTCACGATATGTTACCTTAACCATATACATATCTGGGAAGCAATTCTTCAACCATTCGGTTATCTGATTCCCCATATGAATAAAAAAACTGGTGGAACGGAGGATCGATGGAGAGTACTCCTTTCACCGCATACAGAAAGGAGCATGCGAATGCAGCAAATGACAAACCACAGACCCCTGGCGGAACTGGATCTGCTGGACGATTTTCTTTTTAATGCCTTATTGGCTTATCCGGAATATGGAAAGAAATTCTGTCGAAAATTTCTAAAGATTCTTTTCGGAAGAGAGTTCAAAAATCTGAATATCGTAACTCAGAAGTCCTATGGCGGAAGTGACTTGACAGTGTGTCGCCCAGGGTGTTCCCTTCGCCCGCGAATACGGCGCCGACTGGACGTATACATCGAAGAGGGAGATGAGGTAGAGATTGATTCGTCAAATGTCTCTGCGATTTATGATATTGAACCTGACAAGAACAATAAGAGGAAGGATATAGATTTTATCGCACAGAGAACCCGGTTCTACCATGCGATCATCGACAGTCGGAGTCTAAAAAGCGGTCAGTCATACGACAAGCTGAAGAGAGTCTTTCGCCATTTATAATCTCCATCATAACCTGCAGTAATAATATCCG
>OHAU01002634.1_pt1 | contig 16356 bp, 12 predicted proteins | sample 1577181 | NCBI WGS metagenome assembly OHAU01 (sample SAMEA3541472, study PRJEB24748) | human gut metagenome | biome: human gut; feature: human-associated habitat; material: faeces | place: China | collected 2012 | reverse complement strand
TTCCTACACGATTCTACTATAAGAAGAAGTGGAACAAGGGCTGGATCAATGTAGTCAATCCCTTCCGTGCCTCGATGGTGCTCGGCACACCGGGTTCGGGTAAGTCATACGCTATCGTGAATAACTACATCAAGCAACAGATAGAGAAAGGCTTTGCGATGTATATCTACGACTACAAGTTCCCCGATTTGTCCGAGATAGCCTACAATCATCTGCTTCATCATTTGGAGTCCTATAAGGTGAAACCGCAGTTCTATGTCATCAACTTTGACGACCCACGCAGGTCTCACCGCTGCAATCCCATCAATCCGGCCTTTATGACGGATATATCGGATGCCTACGAGAGTGCCTATACGATTATGCTCAACCTTAACCGCTCGTGGATACAAAAGCAGGGAGACTTCTTTGTGGAGTCACCGATTATCTTGCTGGCAGCCATCATTTGGTTTCTGAAAATCTATGAGAACGGAAAGTATTGCACTTTCCCTCATGCCATAGAGTTTCTTAACCGTCCCTACGCACAGATTTTCCCGATACTCACGTCCTACGATGAACTTGCCAACTACCTTTCACCCTTTATGGACGCTTGGGAAGGTGGTGCACAGGACCAGTTGCAGGGACAGATTGCCAGTGCCAAGATACCGCTATCTCGTATGATTTCACCTGCTCTTTATTGGGTGATGACAGACGATGATTTCTCGCTCGACATCAATAACCCTAATGAGCCGAAAGGGCTTGTAGTGGGTAATAATCCCGACCGCCAGAATATCTACTCGGCAGCCCTCGGACTGTATAACAGCCGTATCGTGAAACTCATCAACAAGAAGAAGCAACTTAAATCCTCGGTGATTATTGACGAGTTGCCGACTATCTACTTCCGTGGCTTGGACAATCTCATTGCCACTGCCCGAAGCAACAAAGTGGCTGTATGTTTGGGGTTTCAGGACTTTTCGCAGCTTACCCGTGACTATGGAGACAAAGAAAGCAAGGTAATCCAGAACACGGTAGGTAATGTATTTAGTGGTCAGGTCGTAGGCGAAACTGCTAAGACGCTTTCCGAACGGTTTGGAAAGGTTCTGCAGCAGCGGCAGTCCATGACCATTAACCGTAATGACAAATCGACCTCTATCTCCACACAGATGGACAGTCTCATCCCAGCATCCAAAATCAGTAACCTCACGCAGGGCATGTTTGTCGGTGCCGTATCCGACAACTTCGATGAGCGCATCGACCAGAAGATTTTCCATGCAGAGATAGTAGTTGATAGTGCCAAGGTATCTGCAGAAACAAAGACCTACGAACCTATTCCTACAATTGCAGACTTTACAAACGAAGATGGCTCCGACAATCTCAAAGAGACTATCGAAGCCAACTACCGTAAAATAAAACAAGAAATCCTCTCCCTCGTGGATTCTGAGATAGAACGAATAAAAGCCACTCCGGAACTTACCCACTTAATTAAGGAGTAGGTCTTGGTAGAAAGATTGTTTCTCTAATAATTTGCCTTGAGGAGTGACTGCTTCTTGAAGCGGGACAAACCGTAATGTACTGTCCTTGTAAACCGGGTAGTAGTTTGTACGTACAATGTCCGAAAGTTGTTTCATCTCATACGGTAATTCCCTTAAACGCTCCAACCAAACTTCCTCCAAAAACTTATCTGTGGTCAATACCGAAAGTGTTTTCTCTAATTTTACTAACTTGGTAGGGATAGAACGTGTGCGGACTTGAGACAGATAGTTTACTGCTTCTGGGGTAATGCCCTCACTGCGAGCTATCGCTTTGACAGCCATGAGCAGAATCTCTGCATAACGATAGACACCGACATATTGCTTTGGCTGTGCAGTTATCTCCGTACCGGAGGAAAGCCAATAGTATGGAGCTGGAGAAAAGATTTCAAAAATGGTCTTACCATCATCCTTTACCTTGAAAAAAGTATGGAAAAACTAGTGATTTTTTCCTCTCAAGTCTTCATCACCATAACAAGCTAAAAGAGTACGTGTCGGTCGAAAAGCGTTAAAAGCCACATGCTCTTTGACATTATCCCAGTTCTTAGCTATTTTCGGAAATGCAAAAGAAGCCCGTGATAGCCTATCTTCTCCATAGATGACATATAGATATTCATCATTAGTAGGAGTTGTGCGGAGCATATTGAAAGCGAATTGGTCTTCGCGGACGCCATTGGAAGCAAGTTGGTGCTTGCCTGACTTGATAATAGGGCGCAGTATATCTGCTGCCTGAACATATTTGTCCTTTTGCAACGGTCTGAAATTTGCACTTGCTTGTTGAATTCACGCTTTCAATGATAGTCATTGTTATCAAAAAAGATGTAAATTCCCGCACAATTTAAACTTTCTGCTGATATTTTTTGCAATTATAGAAATAATTACTACCTTTGCACACAGCTTTATAAAAAGCTGATAACTTTCTACTGTTGCGCTCACAGTGTTGACGACTTACAGACTTCAGGAAACCATGCATTCGGACAGAACGGCTGGGATGCAGGCAAAGAGTTGCCCATTATGTTTTTTTTAAAAGAAGAAGTATCAGACCGAGTAAGCTGCGCATTTCAAATGGAAATTAATATTAATAACATAAGTATGAGAAAAACAAAACTGCTATTGCTGGCATTGGTCCTGACAGCAATACCTAATTTCCTTTGGCATACACAAAGGATCAGATAGTTTCGTTTGACAACGAACAAACGCACTATCAGGTGATTCAGCCCGACGGAACATCTGGCGTACAGCCTACATTAAGATTCTTATCAACCAAGAATGCTGGTCCGTTGGTTATCCCTGAAAAAATAGATGACAAAAAGGGCATAACTTTCATCGTTGTAGAAGTGGGTTCCAAAGGTGGCTATACCAGCAAAGATGTAACATCCGTAACCCTTCCGAACACCATTAAAGAATTAGGTATTAACTGCTTCAGTGGGGCAACAAAGCTGGAGAGTATAAACATTCCGGCAAGTGTAGAGAAAATAAACCCCGTTGCTTTCGGCGACTTACGAACAGTTCCTGTCTTCACTGTTGATCCTGCGAACAGCCACTTTTCGTCAGATGCTAATGGAGTGCTTTATTCAAACGACAAGACAAAACTGTGGAACGTTCCAACAGCTATAGCTGAAAAGATTAACAGCAACACATACACTGTTGATCCTGCGGTGACAAATATTAACCGCGGTGCCTTTCCTGCCCATGCCAACCTTACGAAAGTGATTTTGCCAGAGGGGCTGAAAGAAGTTGATCAGGTTTATCCTCCTATCGCTACAACCAACACCTTGTTGGAATTTGAAATTGCAGAAAGTAACCCAAAATTTAAGGTGGTAGCAGGTGTACTTTTTGACAAAACAAAAAAAGAATTGGTCTGCTACCCAAGAGCAAAAGCAGATACCGATTATAAAGTTCCCGATGAATTTACAAGTATTGGTCAGTATGGTATCATGAATGCTGATAACATAACCTCTCTTGACTTGAACAAAGTTGTGAAAACGACCAGTAACTCCGTCTATAGCGACAAAAATCTTCAAACAATCACAATTCCTACAGGATTGACAAAGGATGGTTTGAAAGAAGGTGCTATCGTAGCATGTGAAAAGATTAATGAATACAAGGTTGCTAATGACAATCCTGACTTTATTGGTATTGATGGAGTTGTCTTCAACAAAGAGAAAGACAAGCTCTTTTTCTATCCACCCAGCAAGGCCGGAGCTACCTATGCTATTCCTGAAACAGTCAAGGAAATTGCAGCACAGTCCTTTCAGGCAGCCAGCAACTTAACATCCATCACTATCCCTAAAGCTGTAGAGAAGGTTGGTAAAGCTGCATTCCGTAACATGTCAAATCTTGAGACTGTTACATTTGAAAAGCCTTCTTCTACGACAACATTGGAGCAAGCAGCTTTCAGGGGTTGCGAAAAACTGAAGACGGTGACACTGCCTTCGACAATCACTGAGCTTAACGATGTGTTTAATGGGTGTAAGGAATTAGAGACAGTCACCATGCCTGCTGACTCCAAGCTGAAGACAATCACAGCCAATGTATTCACAACGAACAAGAAGTTGAAGACCTTTAAGTTTGAAGGTAACTGCGATTTGGAAACCATTGAAGAAAATGCCTTTGCCAATGCAGAGAGCCTCGAGTCATTCAACATGCCCAAATCTGTAACAAATATCAAACGTAATGCCTTCACAGGATGTAAAAAGTTGGCTACAGTAACCTTTGACCCGGAAGCCGTTATTGCAGAGATTGGAGAAGGAGCTTTCGCCGATTGCGGTCTGCATGGCATAAGCATCCCTAAGAACGTGACGAAGATTGCAAAAGAAGCGTTCCGTAAGTGTAAGGACCTCAAAAAGATTGAAGTAACCAAGGCAACGACCGACATTGACCCGCTGGCTTTCCAGTATTGTGAGAACCTGACCGACATCAATGTTGAAAAGGAAAATACAAAGTATTCAAGTGTTGACGGTTATCTGCTTTCACACGACAAGAAGGAGCTGATTCTCTTCCCTCCAGGAAAGGCTAACAGCAAGTTCACACTGCTTCCTCCATCCATTGAAACGATTGGTGAAAACTCTTTCTTCAACTGTGAGAAGCTGACCAATGTGACCATCCCTAACAAGGTTAAATCCATCGGTAAACGTGCTTTCGGTCTGTGCAAGAACCTTAAGGTTATCACTTTCCTTTGCGATGACATGATTCCGGCAGCAAATATCAATACGGCAAAGAATGAGATGTCATTCGATGACGGTACACAGGCTGGTGACATGTTTAAGAATATCACAATCAATGTCCGTAAGGAGTTGGTTAACAAATATAAAGATGAAGACTTCTATAAGAAGTTCAAAGGTGGTATCAAGGAATCATTCACCATCGGCACAGAGGAATATATTGCGATGTCAGAGGAGAGTGTGAACATGCTTAGCACAAAGCGTGAAGACCATACTTTCGTTCTGCCAACAAGCATTGAACATAACGGTAAGAAATACGGCGTAAACCTCATTGGCGACTATGCTTTCCAGCACGTAACAGCCAAAGTGAAGGAAGTTGTTGTGAAGAAAGATGTATCTTATATCGGTGCCAAGGCTTTCATCACTTCAGATGCAGCAAATCCTATCCAGAGTATATTCTTCATTGAAAGCGCACCTACCGATCAGATGTTGAGTACAACCCGCTTTGAGCTGGATGAGACAAAGGAAAACTATAACGAGTTTGCCAAGACAACCAAGATTTACGTAAAGAAGTCTGCCCTTGAAACTTACAAGAAGGAATGGAACAAGCAGGTATATGATCTTACCGCACATGCTTACAAGACAAGTGAATTCAACTTCATTGACCAGCTTGACTATAAGATTCCGGGAGTATCCATCAAGAACAAGTACGGAACATTCGCACGTGAGTTTGATACGGACTTCGGTGTTTACAATGCGGAGAAGCATACGCATGACATCGGTGCTTTCGTTGCCAAGAACAGCGACGTGAAGCAGGGTCCCGGCGACTACGGTACATCAAACTACCACGTAAGCATGACGAGTGTTGATGTCAACGGGGGTGTAAACGGCAAGTACGGATATGTACCAGCCAATACAGGTGTGCTGTTGAAGGTGCTCAAAGAGGTTTCTACCCCGACAGACTTCTATTATGCTATCGGTGAGGAGGACAACGTGGAGCGCACGGTTACCAACAACATCATGACGGGTATCACGGTCAATGAAGGTTCTGCAGAGGCAAGTGCCGCTGCTCCTATCTACGTGATGCAGGGCGGTCTCTTCAGAAAGGCTGTGAACACCATCAAACCTTTCCCGATCCACAAGGCTTACGCCAAGATTGACGGTGTGCCTGCAGGTGCAAAGATCATCTTCTCTTTCTGGGATGACAATACGGCAACAGGTATCACAGCGATTGAGACAGAGAAAGAGGCAGACAAGGTCTACTACAATCTCAACGGCCAGCGTGTAGAGAAGCCACAGCGTGGTGTCTACATCCAGGGCGGACGCAAGATAATCATCAAATAAAACATGAGGTAATTATGGAAAAAAGAACATATTTAGCACCCGTCACAAAGACGGTTCACATCAACAGTGAAAACCTCATGCTGATTGCCAGCCCGGGTATTGACGGAAACTATGATCCAACTAAGCCGATTGAAGCCAAGGGTTCTGACTTCTTCGAGGAGGACGAGGCTGGCGGCACATGGCCAGCAAACAATTTATGGGATGAGTAAGTAAACGCATCCACATCGCACACAGCAAGAGGGTGTGTCAGAAGTCCACAACAAGACTTCCGACATATCCTCTTTCCTTTTCCCTGCGAACAGCGCAAGTTCAACATAGAACTTGCGGACGCAGCAAACATTTTCTTCTTTATTTTTATATATCCATCTTTTTCCTGTTATTTCTTGACTATTCCCGCTAATTCCTTTACTCTTAAATCTTTAATAATGTTACTATAACTTAGCTGCTTGATAACAGTATTCATCATTAAAATTATCAAGCAATGGAATCAAACAGCAATGACAACTATGTACTGGTCTTGGAAGACCGCACAGAAGTAGAAGACGAAAAGGAAGCGGGTAAACTTTCTGTTGTATCGGGTATTGACGACAAGGGAAACCTCAAAACTGCCGAACCCATCGTTGCCAATCAAGCAGCGTTCTTGAAGTTCAACAACAGGGATGGACTTCTCAAAAACTTCATGACCAACTTCCTCAAACAGTTCAATAACCCGACTCGCTTCGGGCTGTACAAGGTCTTGGCGGACAATGTGGAGCAAGGCGTGGACAATCTCCGTACCATGCTCCAAACCCGAGAAAAACCCGAAAGCAAACAGCAACTGGAAGAGGTGGGCGTTCCCTTTGGGGACTATCTGCCCCAGCAGAAGAATGCCACCACCATCGACCCCGAAAAGGTGGATTGGAAGATGCTCGACAATCTCGGTCTTTCCCGTGAGCGATTGGAGCAGAGTGGAGAATTGGAAAAGATGCTCAATTGGCAGAAGAGCAATCTCATCACAATTGCTGTTCCTATCGGCGACACCACCATCTACACCGAAGCCCGCCTTGCTTTCCGCACGGACGATAGCGGTAATATCGGGTTGGCTATTCATCCTCTGAGAAAAGAGCCACAGCTCGACTTTCCTTATATGGGACACAAGTTCTCTCCCGAAGAAAAGGAGCAACTCCTCACTACGGGTAATCTGGGCAAGACCATCGAGGTAACACCCAAGAACGCCGAACCTTTCTCTGCATACGTTTCCATCGATCCGCAGACCAATGAGATTATCGCCCTGCGTGCCGACCGTGTGAACATTCCCAAGGAAATCAAGGGCGTAACCCTCTCCGATGCACAGTACAAAGAGCTTGTGGAAGGCAAAGCTGTGAAGGTGGAGGGCATGACCGCCAAGAGTGGTAAGACTTTCAATGCCACGTTGCAGGTGAATGCCGAGCGAAAGGGCATTGAGTTTATCTTTGGTGACAATAAGAGTCTGCAAGAACGGCAGCAGCAAAGACAGACACAGCAGCAGGGTGCACCCCGTAAACTCTGTGGTTTGGAACTATCCGACAAGCAGCGTGAGGCACTCGACAGCGGCCGTACGCTCTATTTGAAGAACATGGTCGATAAGGAGGGACAGTCCTTTAATGCCTATGTTCGTATGGACAAAGAACAGAACCGCCCGCGCTTCTATAAATGGAACCCGGACAAGAGCCAGAAGACCGGTAAGGTGGAAGCTGTGGCAGAAGAACACAAAACACAGGTAGCCGTGAATAACCACGGTAAGACGAATGAAGCCACCAAGAACGTGAAAGAGCCCTTGAAGACGGGACAGACACAACCTACTGCCGAGCAGAAGCAAAAGCAGGACGAGAACAAACAAAAGAAGTCCCATGGACGTAGAATGTAACCTTAAAACCACCCAGCACTATGACAACTTGTATTATTGCCGAGAAGCCCTCGGTAGCCAGAGATATTGCCCGCATCGTAGGGGCAAGCAACAAGCAAGAAGGATATTTGGCTTCCACTCCGTCCGCCGATTTTCAATTGGAAGGTAACGGGTATCTTGTTACATGGGCAATGGGACACCTCATAGCCCTTGCCATGCCCGATACCTACGGTTTTTCTGCCTATAAAGCTGAAGACCTGCCCATTCGTCCCAATCCTTTTCAGTTAGTGGTACGACAAGTACGTAAGGACAAGGAGTATGTATCAGACCCTGCAGCATTGAAGCAACTCAAAGTGATACGCTCCTGTTTTGACAAGGCAGACCGCATCATCGTTGCCATCGATGCAGGGCGTGAAGGTGAACTCATCTTCCGCTATATCTATCAATATCTTGATTGTAAAAAGCCTTTCGAAAGACTTTGGATTTCCTCGCTCACGGACAAAGCTATCCGTGAGGGACTCTCCAATCTCATGCCTGGAAGCCATTACGACAATCTCTATCATTCTGCCAAGGCAAGAAGCGAAGCCGACTGGCTCGTGGGTATCAATGCAAGCCGTGCATTGTCTATCGCCCGCAAGGGAGGTTATTCCTTGGGGCGGGTACAGACCCCAACATTGGCTATGGTCTGCCGTCGGTACATAGCGAACCGTGATTTTTCTTCCGTACCCTATTGGAAATTATCCGTTCACACAGAAAAAGAGGGCTTGTCGATAAAAGCTGTTGGCTGTAAAGACTATGAGAGTGAAGCATCGGCACAGGCTGCTCTCGCTGCACTTCGCAGTCAGAGCCGGCTTAAAGTGGAGTTGGTCGCAAGACGAGTTGATGAGCATGGGCGAATAAAGGTGGGACATACGTCGCCACCACTCTTGTTCGACCTTACTGCCTTGCAGAAGGATGCCAACAGACGCCACGGCTTTTCTGCAGACAAAACCCTCTCGATAGCCCAAAGCCTCTATGAGAAGAAAATCACGACCTATCCCCGCACAGGCAGCCGATACATTAGCGAGGATGTCTTCGAGGAAGTACCCGTCCTGCTGTGCAAGATAGGCATGCCACTATCAAATCTACTTAACCGCCATTCTGTGGATAATACCAAGGTTACTGACCACCACGCCATTATCCCCACAGGTGAAACACCATCAGGATTGTCGACAGATGAAGCGACCGTCTACCAGATGGTGAGCAATCGCTTTGTCGAAGCCTTTTCCCCCGATTCAGAGGAAGAACGCATGCTGGTGCGATTCACTGACATAACAAGAAACGGAAATAGCCGACCTCCTTCTATACCGACACGCATATAGTTTCTGCTATCTCAGACGCACTTGCCTCCACAAACCTGCAGGTAAGACGATGCTTAGACCCATCTATGGGCATGGGTGCGCAACTTTTGAAGTTAAACAGAAAAAGGCTGCTCCAGCAATCAACTTGCTAGAGCAGCCTCTCTTTTTACTCACAAAGTTTGTGATTTCTTTCCAAGAAGCATTAGCACGCTTTACGGATGAGCCTCAGACTCAGGTTCCTTTTTCCCGTTGCCATTCCCTTCCTTCTTCTTAGCCTCCTTCTTCGCTACCTGCTCATAAGTAACATCGGTCAGCGTAAAATACTTGTTTGATACCACCAGTCGCACCACAGGCTTTTCAATATGCACCTGTGCACGGAAAGGTGTGCCAACTTCAACGGCTTTACTCTTGAAAGATGGCTTCAACGTACCGAGGTCACCAAAGTCCACGATGTCGCCATTAGCCACAATGTCGCGTGCCGTTTCAGTAGCAAGATTAAGAACTGCCGCTACTTCCTGTGGATTGAAAGTAGTAGACTTAGCCACCCGTTCGCAGAAGTTGCGGAAATCCACACGGTGTCGTCCTGTAGGCTGGGCAATCTGTACGGTTTTCTCACCCGCCTTGCCCACATTGAGCTTGCGCTCAGTCAAAATAAATTGTAAAGGCTTGTTTGCCATAGTATATACAAAGTGGTCTGCTTTGTTAGCCTTGTGTGAGTCGAGACCATAAGACCCACAAAGGCAGCTGTTATGGATAACCAACAGCAAAGGTAGTAATAAAAATTCACAAGTACAAGAACTGACAGGAAAAAGCTCCTAAGCTTTTTAGAAAAAGGTTAGGAGCTTTTTGAAGAAAGCTTAAGAGTTTTTTGAATATTACTTAATAGCTTTCTGAAAGAATGGTAAGAATTTCCCAAGAAAAACAATTATTTCTTTCCTTGATAAATCTCCTCAATGTCCTCCCAACGTGGAATAGTTATCTTTCGTCCAGAAAAAGCATTATAGCTATCCTGCATCTTCTTTCGCCAGCCGATGGACAATGCTCTTGTGTCGGGATAGTCAACCAGCGTCTGTTCTAAGGCTGAAAGATAATGTTCCAAGCTTTGGAACAATGGGAATTTTGCCTTATTGGCATACCATGTTGCAGGACGTATCTTGTTTATCTGCTCATTCTTGTACTGCACATTGAGTGCCCATTTGTCCGACGAACGACTTATTTCCCAAACGTTCTTTATCCACAAGTCTTTGATAGTAACAATTCCCTCGTCCGACATGTTATAACCGAATATCAAATACTTTGTATCCAGTTCCCATGGTTCTTTCAATATAGCTTTAGCATAACCCGTAAAGTCGGCGAGATCAAAAGCGGGCGAAGCGTCTCTGTTGAATGCCTTGACCTCTAAAAGAGAGTGTTTCTTGTCATCAGGGTCGAGGTAGAAATCGGGTGGAAGTTGTGGATTATCACTTGGTAGGTAGGCTATTTCACGTTTTTTAAACCAGCCCTCCAGCCACTCTTGAACAATATTTCCCACAACATCTTTCTGTTTTACGATAATATCTACATCGCCAAGAAAGAACTGAATTTTCCCATCAAGGCTTTTAATGTCGTAATCATCTAATAGTCTGTTATAGACTTCTTCTGGTGTAAGTTTTTCCATATATCTGATATTTTAAATTGCATCTAATAGTCTTGCTGCAACTGCCTTGATGACAGGTACAACCACGGTATTACCCAACAAGTCGAAAGCTTCTTTCTCTGGCAAATCAAGCCTGTAATCCTCAGGATAGCCGAATAGTCTTAACCCCTCTCGAATAGTAAGCCGTCTTATTCCTCCTGTATCAGGAACGTAGAGTTTCTGCATATCCATAGCAACCAGAGTTGGGGCGACATCATTTGGGGATAGAATCTTGTTTACTTCAAAGCTTAGTTTCCCTGAAACAATATTATAACCTTGTGGTTTGGTTGTGTCATATTCCCTGTAACTGGATTTATTGCCGTTTTCATCTGTCACCCAAACTTTTTTCTTTGGGAACTCATACTTCAAATACCCTTTCTGCTCAAGACTACAGAGTAAAACGTGTAAATCATTTCCTTTGTAGAACGAAGCTATCATGTCAGCGGTTAAAGGCATTCCGTCCATCCAGTCAATACCATATAACTCTGCCCATTTTTTCTTACGGCGTTCTGTCAGGATTTGATTCAAGAGCGCACGCTCTGCCTTATTGGTGAAACCTTTTATCTGCAAATCCCAACTATGGATATTATTTTCTCCCCCACGTTTGTCTTTGATGGATTTCCCATAAAGTTCTTCCACCTTGAAGTTTTTCAAGAGTAAGCGGGTAAATTTTGTATCTGCAACAGGTTTCCCTGTTTCCATTATATCACGCATGCAACGACGAACAATTGGAAAATTACTTAGGTCAGGTACTTTCCGCAATGTCCCGACAATGTAAATTCGTTTACGTTCTTGCGGTACACCGAAATCCTTTGAATTGAGAATGCGATGACTGACTTTATAACCTGCAGAACGAAGATGGTCTAAAATAATCTCGAGAGTCTTTCCCCCATCATGATTCACCAGTCCTTCAACATTCTCGAGAATAAATCCCTTAGGGTTCTTTTTTAATAAAATACGTTCAACATCAAAGAATAATGTTCCTCTTGTGTCAGCAAATCCTTTTCTGTTACCAGCAGAACTGAATGCCTGACAGGGAAAGCCTGCGCAAAGTATGTCAAAATCAGGAATGTCGGCTGCGTTTACTTTGGTTATATCACCTGTAATCGTATCTGTGGGGTGATTCTGTTCGAGTACTTTTATGGCATGAGGCTTAACCTCCGAAGTGAAGACACACTCAGAAACCCCTGCCCGCTCTGCGATTGCCTGCTCCAATCCTTTGCGTATTCCGCCAATCCCTGCAAAAAGGTCTATAAATTTTATCTTCATCGTATTGTCTCGCTAAATATTGGTTTGCAAACTTACGAAAAAATAACTATATACACAATAAAGCACAAGCATATATTAAGTTTACGTGAGAAACTTCGTGTATTCAATAGCAACAATCCTAATTGAGGACAGACATGCCATACAGATGGCAAATGCCAAGATAGAGGAAATCAGACAGGGCTTTGTCGATTGGCTCGGACGCACACCAGACACGTTCAAGCAGCAGTTATCCGATCGTTATAATCGTCTCTTTAATTGTTTCGTGCGTCCTAACTTTGACGGAACGCACCAGACGTTCCCGGACCTTAACCTCAGACGGTTGGGCATTGCCGACCCCTACAAAAGTCAGAAGGATGCCGTGTGGATGCTCAAAACCAACGGTGGCGGCATCTGCGACCATGAGGTGGGTGCGGGCAAAACGCTCATCATGTGTACGGCAGCCTACGAGATGAAGCGATTGGGACTGGCAAACAAGCCGATGATTATCGGACTGAAAGCAAATGTATTCGACATTGCCAATACCTTTAGGAAAGCTTATCCTAATGCTAAGATACTCTATCCAGGTAAGAACGATTTTAATAAGCAGAACCGCCAGCGTATCTTCAACGATTGGGACTGTATCATCCTCACGCATGAACAGTTCGGCATGATACCGCAGGCACTGGAGATACAGGAAGCGATTATGCAAAAGGAACTGGACTCCGTGGAAGAGAATCTCGAAGTCTTGCGACAACAAGGAAGAGACATCTCACGTGGGATGCTCAAAGGACTGGAAAAACGCAAGCAGACACTTGAAGCCAAGTTACAGAACATACAGGACAGCATCGCCGAGCGCAAGGACGATGCCGTAGATTTCAAGATGATGGGTATCGACCACCTCTTTGTAGATGAATCGCACCAATTCAAGAACCTGATGTTCAACACTCGCCATGACCGTGTATCGGGCTTGGGCAATCCTGATGGTTCACAGCGTGCCTTGAACATACTCTTTGCCATTCGTATCATACAGGAGAGGTCCGGCAAGGACTTGGGAGCGACTTTCCTTTCGGGAACGACCATTTCCAATAGCCTGACGGAGTTGTATCTTCTGTTCAAGTATCTCCGTCCGCAGGCATTAGAAAAGCAGGGTATCAACAGTTTTGATGCATGGGCAGCCGTCTTCGCCAAGAAATCAACTGACTATGAGTTCTCCATCACGAACGACATCATTCAGAAAGAGCGGTTTAGGACATTCATTAAGGTGCCCGAACTTGCTGCTTTCTATGCGGAAGTATAGGAGTTGGAAGCAAGAAAAGGAGAAGAATGCGTATCTGATTGAAATAGAGGATATATTGCCTTCTTACTCATTGAGTTGCATCAAAGGAAATAGGCTAAGAAAGGAGTGAAAAAGCAAGAGTTCAGTTACCAAATCGTTCGAGAAACGATGAAAGGAAAAGAACAGCTAAAAGTAGTAACTAAAACGGTGATTCCTCTTTCATTATCAATGTTTTGCATCACTCAAAGTTTCTCTAAGAAGTGTAATTTTGCAAGCAAAAAACAATGGAAAAAGAAAAAATGAAGCTGCTTTTCTACCTCAAGAGAGGTACGCAGGACAAAAACGGGAAAAGTCCCATCATGGGACGCATCAGTATCGGTCGCTCAATGGTTCAGTTCAGTTGCAAATGTGCCTGTACACCCAATCTATGGGACAGTCGCAAACAAAGACTTGTGGGCAAGAGTTCCGAAGCCGTATCAGTGAACAGGGAACTTGACCGACTGCAAGTAAGTGTCTGTAAAGTTTATGAGATACTTTTAAAGAAGTCTAATGTCTCAGTAAGGGCAGAGCAGGTAAAGGAACTTGTTTTCGGGTTGAATAGCGGATCGCAGGGACTACTTCATCATACGGACGAGTATATCAACCGCTTCCGTGAGCGGGTGGGTATAGACCGCAGTGAAAGAAGACTGAAATGTCTGCTGCTCTTCCGTAAGCATCTGGCAAAATTTCTCAGACATCGCTACCACGTGGACGATATTCCCGTGCAAAAAGCCGATACTGCCCTTATCAAAGACTTGGAGGAGTATTTTGCCAAAGAAAAGGGTTTTAAACTCAACACTTCGGCTGGTTATCTTACTATGCTGGCATCCCTACTCAAGGACCTACACAAACGGCACATCATAGACATCTATCCTTTCATTGCTCACTCTATCCGCTGGGACGTGGGTACACCCCGATACATCACAAGGGAGGAAGTAAACAAAATAGCGGCATTAAGCGATAACGAACTGCAAGGCTACGAGCAGGTATCAAGGGATATGTTTCTCTTTTCGTGCTATACCGGTCTTTCCTATACGGATGTATACCACCTCACGGCAGAGCATATCATCCACGAGTCTGGTATGGATTGGATACGCAAGTCGAGAGTGAAGACGGGCAACCTATGCTACATTCCGCTATTGCCCGAAGCATCCGCCATCATCGAGCGGTACAGGGGTATCCATACAAGGGCGTTCCGTCACGAACCTCCCAAAGGGTATCTGCTGCCCATACCGGGCTGCGATACGGTGAACATACACCTCAAAAAGATAGCACGGCTTTGCGGTATCACAAAGACACTGACCTTCCACATGGCTCGCCACACCTTTGCTTCGCAGATGACACTCTCTGAAGGCGTGTCTATCGAGAGTGTGTCAAAAATGCTCGGACACAGCCAAATAAAGACCACACAAGTGTATGCAGAGACTTCTCCAGAGCGTCTCTTTCGGGATGTGGAGAAGATTCTCCCTCTCATCGCACAATATCGTTTAATCAACTAAAAGTCCAAGAACAATGAAAAGTACATTTTCAATTCTATTCTATATAGACAGAAGCAAGACAAATGAGAATAACGAGTGCATTATACGCTGCCGTATCACCTGCAACGGTGCGTCTGCTTCATTCTCAACAGGATTGCACACCTCTCCCGATGATTGGCAATCAAAGATAGGACGTATAAAAGTGGCAGCTAACAGAGCGAATGATGTCAATCATCAACTGGACTCAATAGATAAACGACTTCACGCACTCTATGAACTCACGTTAAGAGAAGAGAACTACATCACGGCAGAATATCTTAAGGAGCAGTTCCTACATCAAGGAAAACCTACCCCTACACTCATAGAGCTTTACCAAGCTGTCTGCGAAAGTAAGGAGGAATTGCAGGGTAAGACTATAGGAAAGGCTACCGTCAGGGCTTTTAGGGACAGCAGGAAGAGCTTTGTTCAATTTCTGAAAACAAGGGGGAATGAGGATTGTCTTCCCAAAGAAGCCGACAAGGACCTAATAGAAAGCTACCGTCTGTTCATGCTTAGGGACTTAGGAAACAAGGAGAGCACCGTCTCCAACCGTCTACGCCACCTGCATCAGGTTATTAGAAAGGCACAGCAGGAGCGATATATCCATGCAGACCCTTTTGAACTGATAGATATAGAAACGCCCACCTACGAGCGCAATACCCTCACTTCTGACGATTTACACAAACTTCTCTCATATCGCCCTCACCGCTCGGTGGACAACCATTGCAGGCTCATCTTCCTCTTGGGCTGTTTCACGGGGCTAGCTTTTTCTGATTTAAAGAAACTACGGTTGGACGATGTTTACACACTTGACGATGGGCGCAGGTACATATCGCTCTGTCGCACAAAAACTCAGAACAGAAGCATTGTTCCTTTATTGCCCATTGCCGAAGAGATACTCACCATTGTCAACGATGGACGAAAGGAGGGTTTGCTCTTTCGTGAGTTTCCCACGAATAGCCATTTCAACCGCAAGATAAGGGACATCATCATCAAGGCTGGACTCCCATCTCATACCGAAGCCACCTCGCACACGGCACGACATACCTTTGCCACGACCATCTGTCTGGAGAACGGCTTACCGATAGAAACCGTCAGTAAGATGCTCGGACACCGCTTCATTTCCACCACTGAACTCTATGCAAAGGTTAGCAAGAGCAAGATTGCACGGGAAATGCAGCCACTCATGGGTAGCAACACCACAAGGGAACTGCGAAAGGCCTTGCGTGTTTGTCCACCAAGAAAGCCAAGAATATGATAAAATGATTTTTCTTAGACCGTTAAACAACCATCATTAAGTATCAACACTGAATAAGGACAAAATGAAAAAGAACAACAAACAGGAACTTTCCTACTTTCGGTTGAAATTAAGAAGTTATATGAG
>OHAU01002616.1_pt1 | contig 16514 bp, 18 predicted proteins | sample 1577181 | NCBI WGS metagenome assembly OHAU01 (sample SAMEA3541472, study PRJEB24748) | human gut metagenome | biome: human gut; feature: human-associated habitat; material: faeces | place: China | collected 2012 | reverse complement strand
TCGCCTCCGGATATCTCTTCCAAAGCTCCCGGTAGGTTTCCGCCAGGGCATGATGTGCCTCGTCAATAACAATCAAATCCGGCTGTCCGTTCACAATCTTCCGGTTTCGTGACAACCACTGGATGGACATCACCCTCACACTTCCATCCTCCCTCCCCATTCCATAACGGGAAACCGTCTCCTCTATCTGCTCCACCAGTTCCCGACGATGCGCCACAATCCATACCCGGCTACCGGAACCACACAAGAACTCCCTCACTATGGCAGCCAGCAGGTGTGTCTTTCCCGTGCCTGTAGGCATCTGTACCATCACACTCCGGTGAAGCTCCCACTCTTCAAAGAGCCTGAGCTTCATCTCCTGCTGGTAGTCACGAAGACAATCGTTCTTGCAATACATTATACGGATGCCAGTCGCTACCGACAACAAAAACAAGGAAAGGCCGCATACGTTATCGCATACAGCCTATAGTAAATATTCTATCTTTATAAATTTATTTTATCGGCGGTTATGAACTGTTCCTCCACCGAATTCAGACAGGACCTATTATTGTCTATCCCTCTATAATCCAATCACTCAAAGTGTGACTTTCCGAGTCAAAGTTTATCCCCACCTTCACTACGGGAAGTCCGCAAAACGGAAAAGAATAAAGGTAACGAACGGTAACCGTCATATTATAAGTATCCAACCCCTATGGCAATAGTCCTTATCTCCTGTATTCACTGGGGTTTAGGATGTATCGTAAGATTGAATTGTAAATATTTGATTTTAGCCACTGAAAAGTACCTAAAAAACATTTGAGCTAATAATTTAAGCGATTTCTCAACGATTGGCCCATGCCAATCCGATATTATGGAGAAGGGTAAGATTAACAAAATGAAACATACTATTCCACCAACGATAATAAACTTTTCATCTTTTTGATTAAAAGTTCAGTTCGGTTAAAAAGAGGTTTTACATCTTCTTCAGCCCAATCGAACATGTCATCATAATCACCGGCATGACGCATATTCTGTAAACGAGAGACCAAACGCATCTCATCTTTGTCCAACAACTCTTTAGTTGCAAATTCCTGCCCCAACAAACAAATTACACCGTTATGGGTCTTAGATGTAAAACCTTTATCTATCAATAATGCGGAAGCCATGTGGAAGACAGCATAATACAAACGATTTGCAACCAAATTCCAATGATTCATGGTAGCATTGTCCGAAGCTTCAATAAAAACGCTATCAGCCTTTTGAACACGGTAAGCAATAATAGATTTCTTTTCTTCTATACTTAGTGGCATAATTCAATTCCCTCCTGTTCTACATTCTTATAAAAAAGAGTGAAACTCCGTCTTTGCCAATCTGTATAAGTATATATCAATGGATTGATATCCGCACCGATTTTCCAACCTAATTCAACCAGTGGATAAGCTACACGGTCAAAATCTTCATTATATATGCGAGATTTGTCCAATAAAATAAGAATATCCCAATCGGACTCATGATGTGCATCCCCACGAGCCTGAGAACCGAATAAAATGACACGACTCCCTGAAGGCATCACCTGACGAGCCGTTTCACGAATGGAATGGATAATCTCATTTTTTTGCATAATGGTATTAGCTTAATATATTGTATGACAAAGAAACAAATTATATTCCGCTTATCCAATAATGAAGCAATTATATTTTAGTTTTTTTATGTTATAGTCCAATTTTGACGTGTACCCCAAGGAAAGCCGCCACAAGGCAGTTCTCCAATAAATAACGTCAAAAAAGATACTGATTTTTAACATTTGTTATTACTCCAGTCCGATTGTCAAGGGTAACAAATATTCATAATCCCTACGTCCTTTAACAATTTCACTGAAAAATCTCTTGAAATAATCAAGCACAGACACACCCTGCATCCTGCAAGTGGAGATGATGGCATGATATACCGCTGAGACGCCGGCCATCTTGTCACTTCCGAAGAATAACGAATGCTTACGCTCACCAACCAATGGACGAATAAAACGTTCGGCACAAACTCTATTGTCGGCACTCATAGTACGACAAAATACTTTCAGCACCATTATAGGTTACCTGCATAAACTGGTATCCGAGTCTAAAACGTCTCTCAAACATACTGTAAGACCGTCGGTCATAGCTGAACAAACGAACCAGACGTAAACCTTTAGACATCACGATAAAGACATCACCATCTTCCGGCTCACGGTTCAACTGCTGATGGATGATGGATAAGACCTTATCATATTTACAGCGCATATCATGAAAATCACGAACAAAGAAAAAACGGTTTAGTCCTGTAATATTCAACATAAGACCTCCAGTTTCTCCACCAAGCTTTTCAAACCTTCGTAGCTTAAATTTTTCTGACTAATATGAACACCATTGCTCATGCGGATATCCACCAGGATTCGAAGTTCGGCAGGCGAAGAAAGCCGAGGAGCCGATTCTGGCTTTTGTTCCGGGATTAGCGAAGGACTTTCCGGCATTTCTGATTCCGTGGAGGGAGCACCCAAAACCTGAACAGGAACTATCTTCCTCCGGATATCCTTGTACCATTTGGAAAATAGGTTATAAGGAACTTGGCTGGACATACAAAATTTCTCAATAGAAACACCCGCAGGGATACCTTCCAATTTATAGCGCAAAAATAGACGCTCAAAATCATTGTAACTATACATAAACTTTGCTTTTGATTTAACGAAAGCAAAGATCTAACTTTTATATCGGTTATCCTATACGTCATTTTTGGACGCTAACGATAAATCTGACGGGAATTCCTATTAATGAGTACTTTTTATTATTTTAAATGGATTTTGAAATAAATGCCTCCGGAGAAGTATTTTCCATCATTCAATTCGGCAATCAGATTGATGTGGTCTTTCCAAAGCTGGTAGTGTGCCCCGATGTTCACTGTGCGGGCGTCATATTCGGCCATCAGATCCAGCCCGTTCAAAGCTTTCACTGCCAGGTTGTCTTCCGGCAATAGATTGAATTTGAAATTCACACCCGCGGCAGGCCTTCTGTAATGAGGAAACCAGCAGGCACGATAATCCACGTATGCGGCATGAACGCCCAGTGTCCCTACCCCGGCGAAACTGAAATGCTTGGTTGCCGCCAGATAATATCGTGTAAAATGATTGTTCTGCATACCGTCCTCATCGAACTTGATGGCCCCACCGCCGTATGATTCATGCGAGGTGGGATCGTCTAAACCAAGGACTATCTGCGGAGTCCAGGGCTTCCACCAGCCTTCCTTCCACAACCGCAAACGGGCGTTGAAGGCACGGTCCTGATTGGTGTACTTTCCCCAAGACTGCTCCGGAAAATAAGTGGAGCCATGATTTGCATAATTGATGGTGCAGGTGTATCCCACTTCGAGCCAAGGGAAGATGGTTATGTTCAGATAATAATTGAATGTGTATTTTATCTCATTACTACTGATATACTGCAACGGAACAAGATGCAACACATTCCCACCCACCATAAATGTCTTGTCTTTTTGCATCTCTGCAGTGGGGGCATGAAGTAAACCAGTAGTTCCGTATAACGCTTGTGAAGAGACATATAGAATACTTTCTATAAGAAAAAGGATAATTAAAAGAAGCCTTTTCTGCACATTCTTCCCTCTTCTAATCATAATCTATTCCTATAATAAGCCCATAGAAACTGCAAATATACAACTTGGCGCTTATAGCGGCTAGGATGAGTTATAAACCGATAGAACCATTCCATCCCTATATTTTGTATCCATTTAGGCGCGCGGCTTACTTTACCCGTAAATACATCAAAACTTCCACCTAAGTTCAAATAGGTTGCTACATGAACCTTATATAATTCATCCATTAATAATTCCTGCATCGGAAAGCCCATAGCTACAAAAACGAAATCAGGTTTCTTGCTTCTTATGTCATCCAACAAGGCATTCTTCTCCGAAGCTTGTCTGATAAAGCCATTACGATATCCCACAATCTGAATATCTGGATATTGCTCCTTCAATTTCTTTACAGTCGCACATATTATATCTTCCGTGCTTCCTATCAAATAAAAAGTTTTCGATGAATGATATCTCTTTATCAGTTCAAGCCACAATTCACAACCGGGAATCCGCTTTAATTCTTTTCCACCCTTGCGGCACATCGCTTTTATAGCTCCATAACCATCCGCATATCCTATATTGGAATTGATTATATCAGCCACTTCCCCTTCTGCTTTCATTATAATTTCTGCATTCAGGGACAATAACAATTTCTTGTCGTCGGCTGTATAATCCATCAGTTCCTGCATATCCCGAAACGGGAATACATTGACATTACCCACTTTTATCGGTTTCATTTCATTTATTCTTTAAGAAATCTACAATACGTTCACAGGCTTTACCGTCACCGTAAGGATTAACCGCCTTGCTCATTTGGCTGTAATAGGCATCATTAGACAACAATGTCGAAACTTCGGTTACTATTCTGTCATAATCAGTACCCACCAGTTTCACAGTCCCTGCCTCCAATGCTTCCGGACGCTCCGTTGTATTACGCATCACTAAAACAGGCTTCCCAAGGCCTGGAGCTTCTTCCTGAATACCACCACTATCAGTAAGAACAATTGTGGACTTTTCCATCAAATAGACGAATGAAAGATACTCCAATGGTTCTATAAAGAACATATTTCCCAACCCTGTCAGATTCTTGCCAAAAACCTCATGAATCGGTTTACGGACATTGGGATTCAGATGCATGGGATAAACAAAGTCCACATCCGGGTATTTTATCGTTAATGCTTTTATTGCCTGACACATTGAAATAAAACCATCACCAAAATTCTCGCGCCGATGTCCTGTTATAAGAACCAACTTTTTGCCATTGACTAGACGCCCTACATCATAACCGCTTCTTTTTAAAACATCTTCCAAAGAGGCATCCAGTTCTCCATCATTCTTTATTTTATCCACTACTATATGAAGTGCATCAATCACGGTATTACCTGTAATTGCTATTTTGTCTTCTGAAACACCTTCATCCAATAAATTCTGTTTACTCAATGAAGTCGGAGAGAAATTATAGCTGGCAATACGTCCGGTAATCAAACGATTCATTTCTTCCGGCCATGGACTGTAAATATTATGTGTACGCAGACCTGCCTCCACATGCCCTACCGGAATCTGTTGATAGAAAGCAGCTAAAGCTGCGGCTGTAGAAGTTGTTGTATCTCCATGCACCAAAACCACATCAGGTTGAACTATTTTAAGAATGTCACGCATACCTATCAAAACACGAGCCGTCACATCATATAAGTCTTGTCCTTGCTTCATTATATTCAAATCATAATCCGGCTGAATTTCAAATATTTGAAGAACCTGATCCAACATTTCACGATGTTGTCCTGTTACACATACAATGGTTTCAAATTCATTAGCATGTAACTGAAATTCCTTGACTAAGGGTGCCATTTTTATAGCTTCCGGACGTGTGCCGAAAACTAACATTACTTTTTTCATATATACGAATTTTATATTATTGCATGAACAGTCTAGACCAATTTTCAGAAATTGCATCCAAAGAATATTGATTACTTGTTTGCTTTGCCGCTTTAGCCATAAGCCTTAAATGGACATTGTCACACATTAACAGACTCATTCTTTCAGCCATACTTGCTGCATTGAATTCATCCTTCTGTGGCTCTATTATTATTCCATTTATATCATCCTTTACAATATCATATACTGCTGAATAACTACCATAAACGCAAGGGACAACTCCCCAAGCCATTCCCTCCGGAATGACAAGCGGAAAACCTTCATATTCAGAAGTAAGAATCAATAACGAAGCGTATTTATAGTACTCCAATGGATTTTTAAAACCTTCAAAAACAATATGCTTCAGCCCTAATCGCAAACTTTGTTCCTCAACCCTGTTTCTCTCCTCACCATCCCCTACAACAATCAACTTCCAATCCGGAAATTTCTTTTCTAAAAGTTTCCAAACCTCAATGACACGATATGTTCTTTTTTGATTGTAATCAATACGACCAACATAAATAATCTCCTTTCTTTTACAAGCAAAAATTCTATTACATTCTTCTATATATGAAACTGTTACAGGATTTGTTATTACAGCTAATTTCGAAGCATTCTTTATTCTTGTAAATGATAGAAATTCTCTCACATAACTATCTGAAAGTAGTATATACTTATCACTATTGCCATAAACATATCGCATACTATAACTAGTGACGTAATAAGTCAAGACTTTTTTCACATACAATATCAAAGACCTAAACCTATTATTTGTTCCTGACATAGCTATCTCTATATCTTTCAAACGCCCATTTGTTTTTGGGGAATTATGATGAACTGAAAATATTTTTAATGATAAACCTTTTGATGCTTTCTTCAATACATACATAGGAATATATGGTAACCCCCATTGATTAATTACAATGTTTGTTTGTTCCTTAATGAGAATATCATGTAATTGACCAACATTTTTTTTTGATATATTGAAACCCGATAATAAGTAATAAGATATTCTAGGGTCTTTCCTATGTAGAATTTCATCAGAAGGCTCTATAAAACTAACTATGGTAACTTTATAACCACTATCTAAAAATCTAGAAGCTAAAGTATTAGTAACCATTTCAACGCCACCAAGATTATAGAACTTCATTAAAAAAAGAATGTTCATGGTATTATTCTGACGTTAAACCTATCCAATGAGCTGGAAAAATATTAGGATAATAATCTGCATTTATCCATTTTTTTGGATAAATTACAGTGGAATTATTCTTATTAAGATAAGCACCCCAATAACTAAAAGTACTATTCGCTATTATATTTGCTTGTACATGAGTCATTAGATATAGATCTATATAGCTATCCTTGCCTACATTCCAATCAATATAGACAGGCTCATTCGGTATAGATAAATGAGATTTACACCATTCTATGTCATCTGAAAAAACAAAAAAATGAGAAGCAGAGAAGCGTTTCTTTATTAGTTCAATTGCTTTTTGATAATAACTGGGAGTAGCAATGTCTGCCAACATATCACAATATTTAGAGGACAAGAAATCTCCTCTTCTCACATGAATAGCAACAGACTGAACTGAAAGCATTAAATTTATAAGCTTTTGATTCCTTTCATTCAAATATATTGGTCTAAAAATAAGCCAATCTTTGCGATTTTCATAAAAAGATAAATCTGACTTGAAAGCATTAAATGCTATTGCGTTCCAATTCACATTAGTACTATGCAAACTACAAAAACGTGTGTGAGGAAATATTTTCTTGTAACAGAATAACAGTGCTATAACGAATTTAGCTTTAAAAGAAGTTGGTGGAAACTTCACATCAAATATTTTTTCTATTTCAAATCCACCAATATGCTCACGAAATTTGAAATTAGGATAAATGCCATAAATTCGCTCTTTAGGATATCTGTCTTTTAAAGCTAAATAAAAAGCAAATTCAAAGATTTGATTTCCTAAGCCACCACCGAAATATAAGATTTTCATTTTAGTTCAGATTTCATTAAAAAACCCCTCATATTGATTACATATAAAATTCCATTCATACAGATATGATTCATCAGCTCCTAATCGTTTTGAGAAAAGATTATCACAATATTGCTTATCACGCATTATTTTATCTATGGCATCTGCTAATCCTTCCTTGTCAGCCGGTTCTACCAATATTCCATTTCTCCCTGTTTTGATAACTTCGGGAAAAGCCCCTACATTTGAGGCAATAATAGGTTTGTTGAACAGGGATGCAACTTGAGGTATTCCTGATTGAGAAGCTGATAGATATGGACAAACGACAGCTTTACTAGATGAGATAAGATGAACCAATTCTTTATTCGTTATATACTCATTTTTCAATATAAAATTTTTATCTGCCTTGAGTGTAGGTAATATCGAATCATATCCTTTACCAGCCACTATAATTTTAAAATCTAACTTTTTCCTCTTCTCCAACAATTTGCAAGCTTCAAACAGAATAGACAAACCTTTATACGGTAATATATATCCTATAAACAAAAGAAAACTATCATTCTTCCCCTCGTTATAATTAATTCGAGGATATTCCAAAAACGTTTCAAACTCTCCAAAATGAATAAGCTTTATTATAGAAATACTGCTTAATTCTCTGCTAAAAGCAGATACGTCATTGAAAGATTTCAATGAATGCACGACAATCGGAATATTATGTCTTAAAGCAAATAGAGTCACGACATTAGCATCAGCTTTCGTATCTGCATGATTCTTCATTACTTCATGCAATGAATAAAATAATTTTTGCCCTATCAAGTGTTCACCGATAATTTCCATTGGATGCATGTGTCCTACTAAATTTATCAAATCATATTTTTCTTGTTTAATCTTATTGCATAATCTATATATAGTATTATGATCTATTTTCCCGATTATTTTATTCAGAATAGAGTTTCCTAATTTCTGCCGTTTCCTTACCAATACAACTGTATATATCAAGACCTCATTATCTGCAAAGTATTGATTTGCAAATAAAAATTTAGCTGTATGTATCCCTGGCTTTACATAACATCGTTCAAAATCAATACCTTCTAAAGAAGAAGTCGCGGGATCAACTAAATAGAAACAAGTCACAGAATGTCCGCGTTCTCGCAAATGTTTTGCTAAAGGCAACGTACTTCCAGAAAATCCATAAGCTATTATTGCTAGTTTCATATTTTCTATTAAAATATTGTTTTATATGGTAGATATGCAGCAGAGAACACTCCTGTCAACATCTTGAAGAAATAGTAAGACATTAACAGAATAAACAGGAAATAGGATACATACTTATATTTTCCATATTTCAGCCCTCCGAACGAAGTGGCATATAAAACAGCTGCATAAGGTCTAAAAAATAATTCCAAACGCATAAGATCACGCATTGTCTGCATAAAAACATTCCGTATTACTTCCATTACAAAGAATCCATAAAAGGAATAATTCAATAACCTCTCTTTAGAGTTGTAATATTTTCTCTTTATAAAATAAAATAAGAACATAAGGCTTAACATAATACTCATTATTCCCCTAGATGAAAAGTCCTCATCAATTGATGATACTGTTTGAGAATATGAATTTAATCTTATAGAAATGAGAGGTCCTAGCACATTCAAATTCAATACTGATTCAATAACAATTGCCAGCCAATTTCCAATGCTAAAAGATAAAATATAAAGTCCTCCAATTACCCAAACTTTCATCTTTGACAAGTTTAGAAAATAGAATGGAATTAACACAAGAACAGATATATGTATTGTAGCTGCTATTAAAATACAGAAACAATATTTTACAAATTTCCGTTTTGTAAGAAATGGTATGGCATAAGAAGATATGCCCATTGCTAAAGCTTGCCTACTAGGAAAAATAACTCCCAAAGATATCACTAAATATATAAAACTGATTAATGGATAATTTGTGTATTTTATAGAAATGCGGGCTAAACAATACAGTACAAGGAAACTGAATAGAAGGAGAAAACATGAATAATTACCACCCATAGATTTTACAATTGCATTTAGCAACACATAACCAGGTTCTATAGGTTCTGCCATTCCTCTTGTAAAAGTAAATACATTATTCAAATCAGATCCTTTAAATACATCATAGAAATTCTCCCAATCAGTTCCACAATTCCACCGTATCCCCCAAAAAACTGTTAAGACAAATACCCACAACCAAACGATTTTCCTTTTAGTTTTCTCATTCTTACTATTGAAATCGAATATTGACGATAAAATGAAAGGAATATAAATTATGCAATAAGTAATCATTTGAATAAACAAATAAGGAGTAAATGAATGGAGTCCATAAGGGTGAGTCTAAATCTTTTGTGTTCTTTAAGTACTTGAAATAAATTATAGGCTTTACGCCCTTTTACCCCATTAGATAATTCTTGTAAAACCTTAGAATGGCTTTGTGAAAATAAGATTTGGCGTATCAATAAACATATTATTTGATCCTGTTTGTTCATCCTATCCATGCTATTTATCTTACATCTAATCCACTTCTCTTTTTGCAACATAGCTTCCGCTTTTAAATACCAATTGCCTGTAGTAGATATATTATATGGATTAGTTCTATAATAAAATAGAATTTCATTGATATGCACTATACCATTGCGATCTGCTGCTTCAAATGCAGTTACGTCATCAGAATTCCAAGCTAGGGGAAATTTAACAAAGCCATTTATCTGGTTTAAAAAGCTTGTTTTATAGACAAAGTCAGAAATAAATTGAACCCTTCTATCTCTCAATCGATGATAAATATTATCAAGCATACTTTCCCATTCTGGCCATCCTTCTGATAAATTAATTATTTCTGATTGCTGATTAATAATGGCTGTTCTACAATGGAAAACATTAACCAATGGATATTTCTCTATATATTTAGCAAATCGTTCTAAATAGAATGGAGACAATTTATCATCATCACCCATCAACAGAAAGTATTCTCCTTTTGCGTATTGCAAGCATCTATTCCAATTATCTACAACATTCTCTGCCCCTATATTTTTGTCATTTCTATAATATTGAATGCGCTTGTCTTGAAATTTCTCTACTATTTGAATCAAATTATCTGGAGAAGCATCATCTACAATAATAATTTCAAAATCAGAATAATTTTGTTGCAACAAACTATTTAAACATTCCTCAAAAAAAACTCCTTTGTATGCAGGAATACCAATTGAAAATTTCATTGTCTAAATTAGGTAAAGATTAGAATTATATATGAATCTATGTACTTAATCAACGGTTTTAGTCATAAAAAACTACATTATCTTATTCGTAAAATACTTTTTATAATACTTTTCCAACTTATAGGCAATAACTGCTTAACAAAAACTTTTTTATCTAACACTGTATGATGAATGATTAATATTAATATCACATATTGAATCTGACGTAGATATGTCAAAATATTAGGAGTTAAAATATAATTCACAGTGGCTAATTCATATCTCACCATTTTTTTTTCCCTTGCTGTAAGAATGTTTCCATATTCATTTAACAGCAGTTTTAATATATAAACTCTACTCTTATAAATGTCTATTTGATTCGTATTCGTCGTCACTCCTGTGAATACCCTATATCTATAACCATAGAAATCCACAAGTCTCACATCTATTTTTTTACAGAGTAGTAAACTCTTTAAATTATCAGCTTGATAACCGATATTAGTTTCTATAATTGATTGTTTGGCAGCCGGTAAACTTAGCCCTAATTCAAAAGAACGTATCCTATTGGCTAGTATTGATTCGAAAATAGATTTATTATGATAGAGGTATTGATTAATTTGCTTACTTTTCCCATCTTGATAGAATTCAGTAATATTAGGAATCATCCAAATAGGTTTTTTAATATCTATTTGATTAAAAGTAATATATCTATTATAATTTTCGAGCAGACTGAGTTCCAATTCATCATCACCTGCTAAAATATGAACAATATCTCCTGTAGCAGATTGAAGAGCTTGGTTGAAATTGGGGAATATACCTAAATTCATCTGATTACGATGAATCTCAATATTGCACCCTGTTATAGTTTGAATCATTCCTTCTATAACTTCCACTGTCTGATCTTTAGAACAATCATCAAATATGGATATTTTATATGGTTTGATAGTCTGATTAATTGCACTATACAGTGCTTGTCTTATAGTCAGCTCCTGATTGTAAACTATAATAATAATTTCATGTTTTATCATATTGTTATTTCGTTTTACGCTTTATAATTTTCATACAAAAATTAGTCCTCTTTTCTAATTCAAAGGCAGAAAAGAAAGTCGATATTATACCTATAATAATCATTCCCCCGTATGATATGTAGACATTGTTGATAAAACTGATTCCAAAACATATAATCAACAAAATCAATGCTTTTGCACTTAATAGAATAGTTTGAAAATTATGTGTAAAATGATATAGACTGCAAGTTAGCACTTTATATAAAAGACAAGAAATAATATACAATATAGCAAATGATACCCCCAACCCATAAACTCCCCAATAATAATAAAATGTAATATTAAGGCAAAGCATTAAAACATTTCCCCAGATTCCTTCCAGCCAAAAGAATGTTCTTTTATCTCCCTTGGCAAAAGAAATATATCCCATAGGAAAGGCAATCGCTTTGAAAGCAATGCCTAATCCCATCCATCGAATTACTGGTACAAGAGTGAGAAATTGATCTGTAAGCAATATTTTTATTAAGAGCGGAGCCGTTATTATCAACAAAATTGCTAAAGGAATACTTATTAATATAACTATCTCAGTCTGCTGATTTACTAATTCTCTAATCTTTTGTGTGTCTGAACTAACCGCACTAAGGCGTGGGAAAAAATCCATTCCCATGGCTGTAAACACTAGACCGATATATTGGTTAGTAATAGAGTTTGCAGCTTGAAAGAGCCCTACATCATTTAGTGAACCTGTTTTACCTATAAATGTATTTACCATATAGTTTGTGAATGTTCCTAAGAGAGTAGCAATCATCATTATGATCCCTAATGAAATCATTTTTTTTGCCAATGGAAACATTTTTCGCCAATCCCGTTTTAAATTTGGGATTTTCACCAATTGATAACTATGATAGCGATAAAATAAAAATGTTGCTAACGAAAGGACAATCATAGCTGGTACAATTCCATTATACCCATAAAAATAATATAAGGGGACTCCAATAAACAACCCAATACTGGAACCTATGATTGATGCAAGTGCTAACTTTTTTATAGCATGCAATCCTTGTAGAATAGACAGTTCTCCATTGGACAATGTCGTGAAAAATATCATTAATGACAGAAAGGCAAAATGCCATTTATATGCTGCATTTCCAAAAGTCCATTCACTTAACCAGCCACAAAAAAATATAGAAAAAAGACTACCTATTAAAGCTGTCAGAAATAACAAACGTCTTACAGTAACAATAATAGTTTGTATCTGTAAAACATTATCTTTTTCTTTTGCCTCTGACAACTCCTTTACACTTGATAGATTCAAGCCAAACCCTGAAAACTGTTGGATAGTGTTGGCTGAAGCACTTAGAAGTGAAGATATACCCATACCTTCAGGCCCCAACAACAGGGCTATTAGTTTACCCCTAATCAAATTTATTAAGATGTTAAAGACTTGTACTCCACCAAATAGAACACTACCCTTTAATATTGATTTGTAACTATTTGATGCATTTGACATAAATCCAACTTTTGATTATTGCTTTATACATAACAAAATTCCAACTTAAAAGCTGTGACAATAATTTAACTTTTAAATGAGGTCTAATAATATTCCATTCCAACTCCTTCCATTCGTTATATATTTTCCGTTCTATTTTAATTTTATTTTCTTTAGATATAGATTTTCTTTTATCAAACAATAACATACTACAATATCTTACCCCATTCCATTGCTGAAGTGACATCTCAACTGCTTCTTTTGAACCCTTTCCAAAATCTGATAAAACTAATTTTTTTAAAAGTGCGTTAGTCTGCAGAATGTCAAATGACTTAATGGAGAAATCTTGAGTTATTGATTTAGAATTAATTCTATAAAAATATTTTGCCGTACATAAAGCGACTGTAGTAGCGGATAAAAAGAGTTGTCGAGTTAAAAATTCATCTCCATTCATTCCAGCATAATCAATTTGCTGCTGCTTCCAGATCTTGTTATATAACTCTTTTTTAAATAATCCATTTCCATTAATAATCCATTGCCCAATAGTAAGGCTACAAGCTTCTTTACCAGACAATACTCTATTAAACTTAAAATCTGAATTAGGACATTTTTCTCCAGTTTCTGTACGATCATCCGCCACTCTTATTAATTGATGCAATACGATTTCAGCTTTCGTTTCGTTCATTCTATCATATAACTTATCCAAATCTTCCGTTTCAAGATAGTCATCGGCATCTAAGCCAACAATCCAATCGGATTGTGATAATTCTATAGCTTTTTTCCGTGGAATGTATGCACTGCCTGAGTTTGAATTTAAGCGATAAGTTTTTATACGTGAATCTTTCTTTGAGAAATCTTGAGCTATATAAAAAGTATTATCCTGAGAACAATCATCTACGATGATTAGTTCCCAATCATGAAATGTTTGTTGAAGTACACTTTCTATCGCCTCAACAATATACTTCTCTGCATTATATGCAGGCATTACAACAGATATTAAGGGCATATTATATCCAATTATTCAACAAGTTCACTACTATTTTTACTTCCTCTTCCGTCAACACCGGACTCATCGGCAAACTCAATTCTTCATCATGAATCTGTTCCGTTATTGGGAATGACAGTTTATTCCACTCTTTATAACATTCCTGCTTATGCGGAGGAATAGGATAATGGATGACGGTCTGCACACCATTGTCTGCGAGATATTTTTGCAATTCATCCCGCTTCTTTGCCCGGACAGGAAACAGATGGAACACATGGGCATCCGGGTCTTTCACTATCGGAGTAATGATATTAGGGTTAGTAATATTCTCAATATAATATTTAGCAACTTGTTTACGGATGGCTATATCTTCATCCAAATGTTTTAGTTTCACATCCAGTATGGCAGCCTGTATCTCGTCCAGACGACTGTTTCGTCCACAATATTTAAATACATATTTCTTTTGAGAACCGTAATTGGCCAATGCACGCACCACTTGGGCCAGTTCTTCATCATTCGTAGTAACAGCACCACCATCACCCAAAGCGCCCAAGTTCTTGCCCGGATAGAAACTATGACCGGCAGCATCACCCAAAGCACCTGTATGATTGCCATTAAACTTGCAGCCATGCGCCTGTGCATTATCCTCCACCAATTTCAATTTATATTTTTTACAAATCTCCCCTATCTTATCCGTATAAGCACACTGCCCATAAAGATGGACTACCAGGATAGCCTTAGTACGTTCTGTGATGACTTCCTCTATCTTGGAATCATCAATTTGGTAAGTATCAATGGACGGTTCCACCAATACCGGCTTCAATCCGTTTTCCGTTATGGCAAGAATGGAAGCTATGTATGTATTGGCAGGAACAATTACCTCATCGCCTGGTTGCATTATCCCTATCTCTAAGTAAGCACGGAATATCCATATCAGGGCATCCAAGCCATTGGCACATCCCACTGTGTACCTCGTTCCTATGTATTGGGCATAGTCCGCCTCAAACTTCTCGTTTTCCTTTCCTTGAAGATACCAGCCCCCATCTACCACACGGTTGACTGCTTCATGAATCTCATCGGCATACTTGGCTGTGATTTTCTGTAAATCTAAAAACTTTATCATATCAATCTTTTCATATATATTTATCATCTCTATCAAATTCATTAAAAAGACATTTTTTATATAAGTGGATAGCCCTCTGATTTTCAAAAAGTACTTTTAATACAATTTTTGAAAGGTATATGCCCTCAGCTTTTATTAGAACAGAAGTCAGCATATCATAACCTATTCCTTGCCCATGTAGTTGTTTTTCTCCTATATATCCCCAATATTCAGCCTGTCCGTCTTTTATATTTTTCAACCTACAGGCACCAATCGGTTCATCCTGATACTTTACTCCCCAAATCATATAGTTACTTCTTGTTTTCAAAGAATTAAACCACTCAAGTTGCCCTCCTTTTGTAATAAGACCAGTAGCCGAATAATAATTTATATAAGGGTCGTTTAACCAATCCCAAGACTTTTCCAAAAAGATAGAGTCGAATTCACATAAACTTATTTTACAATTCATATTCATAAATATCATAACACATACCTCTGCCACCAAATCCTTCTTTTTGAAAGATTAAAGATTCATTTAAAACACTCCCCATATTCTCTGTTGATTGCCCAAAATCAAAATAAGGATAGTTTGTGTATTCGTGATTTATCAGATAATCGAAAAGTAAATCTAGCACACCCAATTCTTTTCCTTCAATATTAGCTGATATATATTGTGTATGGACAACTTGTTTGGTAACATATAGTAAAGGACCCTCCCAAGGCGATATCATCTTTGTATGCCAAATATAATTTTATGTTTTGTGGGAATCGGGACTGCAACAATTGCAACTCGGACAAGGTATGTACAGGTGCAACTCCATATTTATTCTTTAAGTTCGTATCAAGAATTTCCCAAAAAGCAGACAGGTCATTGCTTTGTCTGACCGTTGTACCATTTGACAAAGCTTTTCTTATCCCGGATTTCCTTGATTCTATGAATTTCATCTTGTTTGACTGAAAAATGGTAGAAGAAATATTCCGACCTATTATCTTGGCATTACTAGTGCGAAACAATGCATACAAGTCTTCCTGTGCAGGATGTTGATGAATAAATAAATGGAATCGGTTTATAAATAACCTTCTCAAAACCGGATTCCTTCAAACAAGCATTAATCACCCGAAACATTTCCACACTATCTGCTACCGTCACTTTATCACGTAAGCACTCAATTTAGGTAAGCACTCAATTTAGGGCATACCCCTTCGAAAGGGCACTTTTCAGTGCCCTAA
>OHAU01002612.1_pt1 | contig 16534 bp, 15 predicted proteins | sample 1577181 | NCBI WGS metagenome assembly OHAU01 (sample SAMEA3541472, study PRJEB24748) | human gut metagenome | biome: human gut; feature: human-associated habitat; material: faeces | place: China | collected 2012 | reverse complement strand
GGAATTTTGCCGCAAGGCGGCAAAATTATGCGCGCAGCAGGCTGCAAACCTTTTGGCAGAAAATTCCGCAGGAATTTTCGCCAGAGTTCTTTACCAGGCGTCCTTGCCTTTTTCGTCGGGCAGAACCAGTTTCAGGGCCTCGATGGCCACCTCCAGCATGGAGTCGTCGGGCTCGAAGGTGGTGAAATTTTGCAGCCACATGCCCGGCGCCGACAGCACCCGGGTGACAGCGTTATCATGACGGCCCACGAAGCGATTAAACTCATAGGTGATGCCCACCACCGGCACCAGCAGCAGCAGATGCATCCCGATACGCACCCATAGGTTCTGCCACTCCACCTGGGTAAAGGCCAGGGAGGAGAACAGGATGGACACCACGATCACCACGAACAAAAAGCTGGTGCCGCAGCGGGGATGATGCCGGGGCTGGATGCGGGCGTTTTCCACTGTCAGGGGCAGGCCCGCCTCGTAACAGAAAATGGTCTTATGCTCGGCGCCGTGATACTGAAACACCCGGTGCACATCCTTTTGCTTGGAGCAGAGGATCAGGTAGGCCAGGAATATGGCGATCTTGATGACACCCTCAATGAGGTTGTGGACCAAGGCGCTTTGGGCATGGAACAGGCCCGCCACAAAGGTGGGCAGCAGCATAAACAGCAGCAGCGTAAGCCCCAGGGAAAGCACCAGGGACACGCCCACCAGCACGCTCTGGAGCTTTTCCGCCGGCACATGCTCCTCCAGCCATGTATCCAGCTTGGAGGGCTGGGCAGACTCATCGTCGGGGAAGTAGTCCGCCGAGAACATCAGGGCCTTGATGCCCTTGACCATAGAGTCCAAAAAGGTCACCACGCCCCGGATAATGGGTAGGCCCAGGATGGGGTACCTGTCCCGCACCAGCTTCAGCTCCTCCACCTTTGTCACCAGGCCCTCCGGGGCCCGGACCACGATGGCCTGCTTCTCCGGGCCGCGCATTAAGATGCCCTCAATGAGAGCCTGGCCGCCGATGGAGGTACGGAAGGTTTCTTTCTTTTCGCGTTTTGCCATGTGTCAGTAAGTCCTCTCTGCTTCCCCCACAGTATAGCACAGCCACGGGGGAAATGCAACATTTGTTCTATCGTTTTTATTCTTCTTCGCGGGAAATCGGCAGGCGGATGGTGACCACGCAGCCGCCGCCCTGGGCATTACCGATGTCGAAGGTGCCCTCGTGGCGGTGGATGATCTCATCGCACACCGCCAGGCCTATGCCGCTGCCCCGGGCCTTGGAGCTGCCCTTATAGAACTTCTGCTTCACATAGGGAAGCTCCGCCTCCGGGATGCCGGGGCCATAGTCCCGGACCCGCACCGCATAGTACTCTCCCTCCTGCTCCATGGACACAGTGATGCGCTTGCCGGAGCCGCCGTGCTTGGCGGCATTGTCCAGCACATTGCACAGCACCTGCTTCAGCCGCTCCGGGTCGCCGGTGATGGGCCGCTCGAACATCTCCCCGGCATTCAGATACTCCAGGTCGATGCCGTCCTGGCGGAAAAGCTCCCGATAGGTGTAGATAGCGTCCTCCACCTCGGCCTGAAGGTCCATCTGCTCCACCCGAAGGGTAAAGCGGCCATCCTCTATCTTGGAGAACTCCAGCAGCTCCTCCACCATGTTGGTGAGCCTGCGGGACTCCCGCAGAATGATCCGCACGCCCCGGCGCAGCTGCTGGATGTCGCCGCCGTCGTCGGCCAGGAGGGTCTCGCCCCAGCCGTTGATAGCGGTAAGGGGGGTGCGCAGCTCATGGGACACGGAGGAGATGAACTCCGTCTGCATCTTCTCGCTCCGGCTGATTTGCAGAGACATCTGGTTGATATTGTCCACCAGCTGCCCCATTTCATCCTCGTATTTATTGGGGATCTGGATGCCGTAGCTGCCATCGGAAATGCGCTTGGCGGCCTCGGTCACCTCCGCCACCGGGGCGGCGATCCGGCGCATAAACACCAGGTTCACGCACAGCACCACGCCGCTGATGACGGCTGCCAGGCCCATGACGGCTACGGCCAGCAGGGCCACCTGCTTATCGAGCTCCCGGGTGGAAGTGACCAGGCGCAAAGCGCCTACCACGCCGCCGTCATACTCCAGGGGTGCGGACACAGCCAGGATATTCTCCCTGGTAAGAGGGTCCCGCCCGGTGAAGGAATCCATTCTTCCGGTATCCAGGGCCCGGCGCACCTCCGGGGTCTCCGGGGTGATGCCCACGGTCTGACCCCGGCTGGAAATTTCCACGCGGCCATTGCGGTCTAAAAACTGCAGCTCAATGGTGTCCGCCTCGTCGAAATTCCCGGCGTAGAGCACCGCGTTGCGATAATACTCGCTGTAGTTGGCCATGGCATAGGTATTGAAATAGCTTGCCCCGGCCCGGACCTTATTTTCCAGGGCGAAGCGGGCATTGCTGTAATAGCTCGCCACCAGGACAACCGAGCTGAGGGCGGCAATGAGCATGAGAATGGTGATGACCGGAAACACGCTGGTGATGATCCAGCGGCGGCGCATACCCATCATGCGCCGCTTGCGGCCGTGGCTGACCTTAGCGGTATCCCCGGCGCTCCTGTCCTGCATTATGCGTCCCACTTATAGCCGTACCCCCATACCGTGGTGATGTAGGTGGGATTGGTGGCGTTATCCTCGATCTTCAGCCGCAGACGGCGGATGTTCACATCCACGATCTTCAGCTCGCCGAAGTAATCCCGGCCCCATACCAGGTCCAAAATTTCCTCCCGGGACAGAGCCTTGCCCGGGTTCTCCATGAACATCTTCATAATAGCGTATTCCATCTGGGTGAGCTTAATACGCCGGCCGTCCTTCTCCAGGGTGCGGTTGCGGGTGTTGAGGACGAAGGGCGGCTGGGTGAGCTGGCCCGACATCTCCTCGGCCATGCCGGAGCGGCGCATGAGGGCGTCCACCCGAGCCGTAAGCTCCGCCGGAGAAAAGGGCTTTGTCACATAGTCGTCGGCGCCGGTCATCAGGCCCGTGACCTTGTCCATCTCCTGAGACCGGGCCGTGAGCATGATGATACCGATACGCAGATTGGTGGCCCGGATGCGGCGGCACACCTCAAAGCCGTCGATGCCGGGCAGCATGATGTCCAGCAGGGCCACCCGGATATCCGGGTTCTGCTGCAGCTTTTCCAGGGCCTCCTCGCCGCTCTCGGCCTCGATGACATCGTAGCCCGCCCGGCGCAGATTGATAACGATGAAGCTGCGGATGCTGCTCTCATCCTCTAAAACCAGTACTTTTTTCATTGCCCTCTCCTCTCAGTTTCCGGCGGCCCAGGCCGTCGAGATCAAATAGAAATGGCTGTTGACCCACTCGTTGCTCACGCCGATGCGTTCGCCCGTCTCTGTGATGCGCAAGGCATACGCCATGTTGGAGCGCAGCATCAGCAGCGTACGCCCGTCGCTACTGGCCTCCCGGTCCCGGTCCTCGCCGCTGAAGCTGTACAGGTACAGCACCGCCTCCCCGTTACACTGCAGGGTCACGCAGGAGCCCTTGTCGGTGCTTATGATGTCGGTGCCCTTCATGCAGCCGTGCCAGTCTTCGCTGAGGGTCAGATACCAGCCGTCGGGCTGGTTGTGATAGGTGTCCATGACCCAGACGCTGTCCCCGCGGTCATTGTACCGATACCAGCAGAACACCCGGGCCGCCGAGCGAACGGTGCTGTCGGCGGGATAGGGGATCTCGATGATGCCGTCGTTATTGATGTCCTGGGGACGGAGCTGGCTGAAGGCATAGCGGACATCGGTTTTCCCGGTGCTGCGGCTCTGGGTCACATTTTTAAGCTCGCCCTCCCGGCTCACCAATATGTCGGTCATGGCCTGGTTGCCCTCGTCCACGCCGGTGATGAAGGCGGCGTTGCTCTGGCTGTCCAGCTTGCCGCAGACGATGCTGCCCCGGCTCAGCTCCGCCGCCGTGCAGCTCAGGCGACACGGGCTGCCGCTGCGCAGCTCCCCCTCCCGCCAGCGGAAATGCTCGGCCAGGGTGGCGCCGTCGGCATCTGTGCGCAGGAGCAGCAGGTCAAACAGGCCGTCGCTGTCCAGATCGTCCACCACAAAGCGGCTGTATCCGCTTTGCATCATCACCTCGGGGGTATTCCCCCGCAGGCGGTACACGGCCACCGTCTGCACCTCTGTACTAATGCGCCAGCCCACAGCCACCTCCAGCTTGCCGTCGCCGTCAAAGTCCCGGAAGGAAATGGAATCAATGGAGGTGCCGCCGGACTCAATGGTGCAAAAGAGGGTGAACGACTCCTCCTCCGACCGGAAAAACAGAATCTTCAGCGGCTTCTCGTCCGACGCGCAGCGGAAAAAGGCCACCGCCTCCTTGCTGCCGTCGCCGTCCAGGTCGATCATCTGCAGAGACTGCATATTGCTGCCGCCGGTGGGGTTTATATATTCGTAGCCGCTCTTCAAATAAGTGTTGAGGGTGTTGGACAGGCCCGTGTACTCCACCGGCACCTCCGGCAGGGTGAACAGGTTTTCCGCAGAGGTCTCCAGGGCGCAGCCGCAAAGCCCCAGGGCCAGCACCAGGCTCGCCACCAAAACTGCCATTTTTTTCGTCCATTGCTTCACGCCTCACACTCCCTTCCTTACCGTTATCGCAATTGCCCCACTTTATCGGCAATTCCGAGTCTTATACAGAATATACTATACCACGAATCGCACCGTTTGGGTAGCCCCTGTTTTGCTTTTTCCGGGGAAAGGGGCTGCCTCGGACAGTGGGGCGGATCGTGCCGGGTTTTGGGCTCGTTTTCGTTGTTTTCGCTAATTTCAGGGCAATTTTATCAGCGTTTTCCCGATTTGCAAAAACTTGACAAAGATGAATTTTCTCCCTATGATACTATTGTTATACTATTTTAGCGGGCTCTTAACATGATCCCCTGCAGCGCCCGCCCGAAAACAGGAGAGAGACATCGTGGAAAGAGAATCTTTTAAGTCAAGACTGGGCTTCCTGCTGGTGAGCGCCGGGTGCGCCATCGGCATCGGCAATGTGTGGCGCTTCCCCTTCGTGGCGGGGCAGAACGGCGGCGGATTTTTCGTGCTGATCTACCTGATCATGCTGGTGGTGCTGGGCCTGCCGGTGCTGACCATGGAGCTGGGCGTGGGCCGCGCCAGCCGCAAGAGTGCGGTGCTGGGCTACAAGGCCCTGGAAAAGCCCGGCAGCAAGTGGCACATACACGGCTGGTTCGCCATTCTCGGCTGCTACCTGCTGATGATGTACTACACCACCGTATCCGGCTGGATGCTGGACTACTTCTTCAAGTTCGCCACGGGCACCTTTGCCCACGGCATGAGCAGCGAGGCCAATGCCAAGGTCTTTACCGATATGCTGGCCGACCCTATGGAAATGGGCCTGTGGATGGCCATTACGGTGGCGGCAGGGGTGCTGGTGTGCAGCATCGGGCTGCGCAAGGGCCTGGAGCGGGTCAGCAAGGTAATGATGACGGCGCTGCTGGTGCTGATCGTGGTGCTGGCCATTCACAGCTTCACCCTCTCCGGCGCCCGGGAGGGCATTGCCTTCTACCTGGTGCCCAACATGGACAATGTACGCTCCGTGGGCCTGGGCAATGTTATTGCCGCGGCTATGAACCAGGCCTTCTTCACCCTGAGCCTGGGCATTTCCGCCATGGAGATCTTCGGCAGCTACATGAGCAAGGACCACACCCTTCTCAGCGAGGGCGCCCGTATCTGCGGGCTGGACACCTTTGTGGCCATTATGGCGGGCCTTATCATCTTCCCCGCCTGCTTCAGCTATGGCGTGGAGGTGGACTCCGGGCCCAACCTGATCTTTATTACCCTGCCCAGCGTGTTCACCAACATGGCCGGGGGCCGGATATGGGGGGCACTGTTCTTCCTGTTTATGACCTTCGCCTCCTTCTCCACGGTCATTGCGGTCATTGAAAACATCATGTCCTCGTGCATGGACCTGTTCGGCTGGAGCCGCAAGAAGGCCGCCGCGGTGAACGGCGCTCTCATTCTCATCGCCAGCATTCCCTGTGTGCTGGGCTACAATGTGCTCAGCGGCTTCCACCCCATCGGCGGCCGGGATGTGCTGGACAGCGAGGATTTCCTGGTCAGCAGCATTCTGCTGCCTCTGGGGTCGCTGGTATACCTGCTCTTCTGCGTGACCCGCTGGGGCTGGGGCTTCAAAAACTACCAGGCTGAGGCCAACACCGGCAAGGGCATGAAGGTGGCCGGGTGGATGCGGTGGCTGTTTATGATCGTGCTGCCCATTATGATTCTGGCGATTTTCTTTATCGGTCTGATGGGATAAAAGCAGAATATGCCCGCTTGCACGCGGCAAACTCGAGACCTTTTTATACAAAAACCACCTGGCGCATCATCGGATACGCCAGGTGGTTTTTTGATTTTACAGGTCTCGGATGTCTTGCAGAAGCTCATCCAGGGGCAGCTTTCGCAGGGTGTCCTCCAAGGACTTATCCTCGGCGGGGGCCTCCTCCGGCTGGGCCGGGGGTGCTTCCTCCGGGGTGGGGGCAGGCTCTGAGGTGGGGGCTGCCTCCGGGGTCACAGGCTCCGGGACTTCCGGGGCGGCAGGCTCGGCAGCGGGCTCAGCTTCCTCCCCGGGAATGGGTTCCTCTGCCGGGGCTTCCGTTTCCTCCTCCGGGGCAGGCGTCGCTTCCTCCACAGGGCTCTCCTCCGGGGTCTGTGCTGCCTCCGGCAAGGCCTCGGGAGCGGCTTCTTCGGCGGGTTCCATCTGTTCCGATGCAAGGGCCCGGAGCTTCCGCCCGCGGCTGCCGGAGATGCAAGCAAAGACGAGCATCAAAATCAGCAGCAGCGCCGCTGCGCCGCCGGCGATGTACACATACTGCATGGGCACGGCCAGGGTCTCGCCGCTGTCGGTAAACACCGCACCGCTGAAGCGCTGGAGGGTGGCGTTTTTACTGTCATAGGTGTAGTAGCCGTACTGGCCGCCGTCATCCATCAGGTAGAGGACCACGAAATCCGACAGAGCCGCATCCTCATAGCGCCAGCCGGAAAGGGTCTGGGAAAAGGCCTCCACGGTGGCGGCTTTCAGGCCGGGCACTGCGGCTTTCTCCGACGGGATGCCGGTATAAATATAGGTGGCGCCGCCATAGGCCAGGGGGAGATAGGGAGACAGAACGCCCTCGGTCCGAGAATAGAGGTAGAACCCGGCCACGCCCTTCTCGTCCACCAGGTAGACCAGGGTGTGCTTGCCGTTGGCATCTACCCAAAGGGGCAGGGTGTCCCCTCCCTGGGAAACAGGCTCGGCGGCGGTAAAGCCCGTGGGCGGGGTGATCCCCTCCACATCCTTCACAACCCCCAACTTGGCCCCGGAGAAGCTGAGAAACAGCGTGGGGGCCTGGGCCACCTTGGCGGTGACGGTATAGGTCTTGGTATCGCCGTTTTCGGCGGTGACCACCAGGGGAAGCGTATTCTCCCCCTCCTGAAGCGTCAGCTCCCCGTCACCCTGGACGGTGGCGTTGGAGTCGGAGGGAGTGGCGGTGAGCGTGAGCTTCTCGGTGCCCTGGGGCAGGGAGAGGGTATACTCGGTCACAGCCGGGTCAAAGGCCGGGGTCAAGGTCCCGGCACTGACGGTGAGAGCGGAGAGGGCGTTGTTGCCGCTCTTGCCCGGAGTAACATTATTAAAATCGTCGTGGTGATAACCGTCAGAAGGAGAAGATGCTGAAACGACCTTAAATTGCACCGATGCCGAGGCGTTTGCCTCTACAAAATCTGTTGAAACTAACCCGTTTTCCTTATATGCAGTTACCCAGGCATCGCCTTCTTCATTTGCTCTAAAAATCAGCGTATGAGTTCGACTATCTCCATACGCATCCGATCCAGAAACACTCGTACTACCAGACTTGAGGGTTAAATTATCAGAATAGGAAATTGTATAAATCCAGCGCATGGCGTCATCAGATGCCCTAAAAGTCACTGATATTGTACTCCCAACACTTACATTGCTTTGGCCAGCGTATGCTGAAATGTCCAGTGCCCAGCATGTATACAAACTAAGTACAGACAGCACAAGAGACAGGCATACACACAAAAATACCTTTGTAACTTTCTTCATATAGTACCTCTTATTTTTGCATAATACTATTAGTTCCTAAGATATGGCGTTCAATTCTAAGAAGGCTTGCTGCTCCAATATGATTGCTGGAAATCATTGCCGCCCTTGCTGCCGCACCTGTCAGCGTAAGTTTTCCAAGAATATGTCTCTCAACATAAAGTAAATCCGCTGCTCCAATATGACCGTCACCATTGATATCGCCATACACCACGCAGGTGTAGGTATAGGTCCCGACGGCGTCCTGGATGGTCAGCACCTGGCCGGTAGCGACCAGGGCACTGTCTGCAACGGCCTCTCCCCTGGCGGTGACGGTGACGGTGGCATTCTTATTCACCGACTTGATCTGAGAAATCAGACTCTGCACAGGGGTGCCCAGGGTGAAGCCGGAGAGGTAGGAGTCCGACAGCCGCAGATTCAGCTCATTCACATAGTCATAGCTCTCAGAGGGACCGGGGTCCGGCTCGGGATTGGGCTCAGGTTCAGGTTCGGGTTCGGGCTCCGGGTCCACATATTCGTCCTCGTACCTGGTCGTGGGCAGCTTGGTCACAGAGGGCATATTCTCCAGAATCGGCACGGAGATTATGAGATTAACGCCCAGCATATTGTTCTCGGCATAAGACCCATAGGTGTCCCAGCCTCCCATATACGCATAGGTAATGTCTGTGGCGTACTGGTGTCCGAAGGTATTTGTTTTCGAAAAGTTAAAGCGCTGAAGAAACATTGTATTCTGTCCCTTGGCTATGTAACTCCCGGATATAAATTTTGCCCCGCCCAGCAGCGCCTTGTAGCTGGTGTCCCAGCCTTCTTTTTGCGCATATAGAATTCCGTTGTAGTTGGGGTCACTGCCGCCGTAGGCGCCGATATTGAAAAAATTATAATATTTTTTCCCGTCGCTGAGGGGGTAGCCGGTGGCATTTTTGGTATCGCCGGTGCCGATCTCGCCCCGGGCCTTCACCGCCAGGTAAATGGGGCTGACATTGGCCTCTTTTCCGGCCTGAATAAATTCGTCGATAAGCTCGTCTGTAGCCCAAACGCAGTCGCCCAGCACCTTTTTCATCTGGTCACGGGTGATCGCATTGTTGCTGGAAAGCAGCTCAAAGGCAATGCAGGTGCCGTCTGTCAGGTAGGAACGGGGGTCCATGTAATAGGCCACCGTCTCCCGGCTGGCGGCATACCAGCCCGGCTCAAACTGCCTCCACTCCCCGGTGGAGCTATCGTAAGCGCCGGGGGCCGTGGAGCGCTGGGCCGGATCGTAGTTGCGGTGAATAAGGCTCACACCCAGAGTAGACTCCATCTCCAGGGCATCCTTCCAGTCCAGGCCGGTCTTGTAGGCCACAAAGGTCCACTTGCCGCCGCTGGCGGCGTACAGGGCCCGGAGATAGGGCTGGTAGCTCTTGGGAAAGCCCTGCTCGTCCAGATACTTGCGGTACGCCCGGTCATCACCGATGTAGGTGACGAAGTCGCTGCGCATATAGCCCACCTTGGTGTAGCCCTTGTAGACGAACACGATCTGATACCAGTCGTACCCATCGCTGCCCCGCTGCACGGCGATGACCCGCACATACTGCCCCCGATAGAGCCGGATGGACTTGGAGCCATTGAACAGCACGGTACCGTAGCCGGTACCGGGGCCGGTGCGGACATTGATCTCGTCGTCGTTAACATAGGCGTCCGTGCCCACGCTACCCAGCACGGGAATGATCATGCCCGCCAGAAGCAGCAGGACCAGCAGCGCGGAAATGAGCCGCTTGACGGTATTCACTTTTGTCACAGAGGCTGTCACAGCGATATTTCATCCTTTCCCAAATAGGTAAAACGCACTTGATGATACTAATACAAAATAAAGATAGCACAAACTGGGGTGTTTGTCCACAATTTCCGCCGAAAAATGTGGAAAACCCCTGAAAAAGGGCAGTCCCACCGCCCGGGACAGGCCCCGGGCGGCGGGATTTTTCACAAAAAGTCTCGCAGAGTTCGCCTCCGCAGACGATAAAATTCAAATCCTTTTTGCCAGCTTAGTTGATCGCGTTTTGGGCAAAGGTGTTGTTTACCAGCTCCTCAAAGGGCACCCAATCGCTATGGCGCAGCTCACCGGCCTGCTCCATCACCGTCTCCAACCGCTCCAGGGCCTGGCGCTCCATCACCGGGGTGGCATTCCAGGCATCGATCTGCCGGTGCCGGGCGGTGACGGCCTCCAGCTCCGCCAGGTCGGTATCCGGGAACTGGTCGCAGATGGCCTCGGCCACCTGCCGGTCCGTGTGCTCCTGCACCCATTTCTGGGCCTTGGCAATGGCGTTTACGAACCGCTGGGCCGTGTCGGCGTTCTTTTCCAGCCAGCTCATGTTGGCAAAATAAGCCGTATAGGGAATTTCGCCGCTCTCCAGGCCGATGGAGGTGAGCACATAGCCCTGGCCGGCGGCCTCCACCTGGGTGGCCGTGGGCTCAAAGAGGGTCACATAGTCCCCCTGACCGCCGGTGAAGGCCCCGGCCATCATGTTAAACTGCACAGAGGTGTCCACGGTCACATCCACGCCTGGGGTCAGGCCATGCTGGCGCAGCACATATTCCAGGGTCATCTCCGGCACGCCGCCCTTGCGCCCGCCGATGACGGTCTTGCCCCGCAGGTCCTCCCAGGAAAACTCCCCGTCAGACCGTCCCACCAGGAAGGAGCCGTCCCGCTTAGTGAGCTGGGCGATGATCTGGGTGTGGTCCGCCTTGCCCTGGTTATACACATAGATGCTGGCCTCGGGCCCTGCCAGGCCGATGTCCGACTGGCCGGAGACAACGGCGGTCATCACCTTGTCGGCCCCGCCGCCGTTTGTAAGCTCCACCTTCAGGCCCTCGGCCTCAAAGAATCCCTGGCTCATGGCCACATACTGGGGCGCATAAAACACCGAGTGGGTCACCTCGTTCAGCCGCACCAGGGTCTGCTCCTTCTTGCCGCAGGCACACAGGGCCGGCACGATCATCAGTGCAGCCAGCAGGAATGCAAGAATCTTTTTCATAGTCCTTTCCCCCAAAAACGATTTAAGATTTTTTCCACCCACAGCACCAGCCGGTACATCACCACCGCCGCCACCGCCAGGATCACCACGCTGGTCATGACCAGATCCATGTTGAACACCTGGGAGCCGTACACGATGAGATACCCCAGTCCGGCCTGCGAGACCAGAAACTCGCCCATGATGACACCCACCCAGGAAAGCCCTACATTCACCTTCAGGGTGGAAAACAGGGTGGGGGCGTTGGCCGGGAACACCAAAAGCCACAGTATCTGACGGCGGTTGGCTCCCAAAGAGCGCAGCAGCCGAATTTTTTCCTCATCCGTGGAGAGAAACCCCTGGTACATATTCAGTATGGTCACGATCAGGGAGATGGCCAGGGTCATGACGATGATGGCGCCCTGTCCTGCCCCCATCCATACGATGAAAATGGGGCCCAGGGCCGTTTTGGGCAGGGCGTTGAGCACCACCAGATACGGGTCTAAGATCCGGGCCAGCTTCCCCGACCACCACATACAGATGGCCACCGCCGTGCCCAGGGTGGTGCCGGAGAGAAAGCCGATGACCGTCTCTCCGCAGGAAACGCCTATGTGCCGCCACAGGTCGCCGCCGCGGCAAAGGGAGACGAAGGTGGCGGCCATGCGGCTGGGACTGCTGATGAGGAAGCCGTCGGACAGGCCCACCCGGCAGCTCAGCTCCCACAGCGCCAGCAGGCCCGCCAGCAGGGCCGCCTGCCACAGCCGCACCTGCCGCTTCTGCCGCCGCACCGCCAACAGATACGCCTGCCGGCCCGGCGACAGGGAGGGACTATTCATGGTGATCCAGCTCCTTCCAAATGGCCTGAAAATAAGTGTGGAACGCCTCTGTGTCCCGACGCTCCAGCGGGGAAAACCCCCGAAGCTTTGCAAGGTCGTGGATATTTTTCACCACGGCGGGCCGGGCACTGAGCACGAAAATGCGGTCTGAGAGGCTGATGGCCTCGGAAATATCATGGGTGACCAGAAGCGCGGTCTTGCCCTCCCGGCGGATGATGCGGCTGATGTCTGAGGACACCGAGAGCCGGGTCTGAAAATCCAGCGCCGAAAACGGCTCATCCAGCAGGAGAATTTTCGGCTTGGTGGCCATGGTGCGAATGAGAGCGCAGCGCTGGCGCATACCGCCGGAGAGCTGGGCGGGCCGCTTCCGGGCAAAGTCCCAAAGGCCGTAGCGCCGCAGAAGGGTGTCGGCGTAGGCCAGGTTTTCCGGGGTCCGCTTGCCCAGCACGGATAGGCCCAGAGTCACATTGTCCCGAATGGTGCGCCAGGGGAAAAGCTGATCCCGCTGGGGCATGAGGCCGATTTTATCAGAGGGGCCGCACACCGCTGCGCCGTCTACCTCCACCGTGCCGGAGGTGAGTCTTTCCAGCCCCGAGATCACAGACAGCAGCGTGGATTTGCCGCAGCCGGAGGGGCCCACCACGCTGCAAAATTCCCCTGGGGCAATGTCCATATCCACCTGCCGCAGAGCCTCCACCTCCCCGTCGGGCGCCTGATAGACAAAGGACGCGCCACGAAGATGAATCATTTGATCTGCCTCCTTTGCTGAGAGGAATGCCTCTCCTGGTCATACTATGCCCGGCCGGGCTCGAGGGTGCGCCCTTCGCAGTCGCCCGCCCTGCAATTCTCCTCAGCAAAAAAACGCCACAGCCGGGATTTCCGGCCGTGGCGTTTTTGCTTTATTCACTTCAGCCTTAGCGGCAGTCCGCAGAACACCCGTGTTACGCTGTCTGCCCGGCGGGCCAGGGCGCACACGGCCCGGCCCACCTCCTCCCGCCACAGGCGCTGCACCCTGTCCATAGGCACTACGCCGCAGGACACATCCGTGCAGATCACCACGGCGTCCGCCCGCAGCGGGGGCAGCTTGAAGGGGCGCCCCGCCGCCACTGCGTCATACACCGCCTGCTCCAGATAGCAGAGGCAGCGCCGGGTGGTATCATATCCGTTTTCATAAAAGGCCAGGTCCTCCGCCTCCAGATGAAACCGCTCCCGGGCATAATCCAGCTTGCCCTGATAGGCCCCGCCGATAATCAGATCCATGGTTTTTCCTCCTTCACAGCAGCAGCGCCGCGCTGCCCGCCAGCTCTGCCAGGGTGATGGCCGCCCCGGAGATATCCCCGGACATGCCGCCCAAATTCCGCCGCAGCAGCAATATAACGACCCCCGCGGCAACGGCAGCCGAGAGGGGCGCCAAAACGCCCTGCCCGGGCACCCATACGCCCAAAGCCACGGCTGCGGCGACCAGAGCCAGGGCCCCTATGGCCGGGGCGGCGCCGTGCTCCATGGACTTATACCCGCTACTCTCCAGGGGTGCAAACCCCAGCACCGCGGCGGCACTGGCGCCCCGGGCGGCGGCGCACAGAAGCGGCAGCGCCCACAGCTTCCCGCTCTCCACCGGGCAGGACCACACACTGTACCCGGTCAGGGCCAGCAGCACCAGACAGATGACGGCAAAGGAGCCCACATGGGGATCCTTCAATATCTCGATGCGCCGGGCTCTATCCCGGCGGGATAACACCGCGTCGCTGCAATCCATGAATCCGTCCAAATGGATGAACCCCGTCAGGCACCAGGGTGCAGCGGTCATGCACAGGGCAAAAATGGGCCCCGGGGCCGAAATACGCACCAGCAAAAAGCCAATCCCCGCCCAAATAAGCCCCAGCATACCCCCCAAAAAGGGCAGGCACAGGAGCATCTGGCGGTAGCACCCCTCATCCCAGCGGCGCACAGGGTTGGGTATGGCGCAGAACATCCCCCAGCACATGGAAAAGCCTGTAAGCCATTTTTTCATACGGGAATTTCTCCTTTATACACGATCCGCCCGCCGAAGCTCACCTCCGCCACCGTGTCGCAGGCGGCAGCCAGGGTCCGGTCGATGTGCGCCAGACCCCGGCGGTATGCCTCGGTGAGTTCGCCGTAGGCCAGGGCGTCGGAATAGATGTAGTCGCTGACAAATACGATGTGCCGCAGGCGGCCTGCCAGGGCCGTAAGCTCCCGGGCCACCCGCGACGGAGCGGCCAGGTCTACGGACCCGTCCGGGCGGAACATCTCGTTAGAGAGCAGGGCCGTGACGCTATCCAGCAGGTAGCTGCCCTCCGGGTCCGCGTCCTGAAGTCCCTTTTCCAGGGACAGGCCGCATTCGACCGTTTGGAAGCCCAGCCCCGCCCGGCTCTCTACATGGCGGGCAATCCGGGCCCGATCCTCCTCGTCGTGGGGGATCATGGTGGCCAGATAATACAGCCGGCCCGGCCGGCTCAAATGCACGGCGATCTGCTCCGCCAGGGTGGATTTCCCATTTTTGCAGCCGCCGGAGAGGAACACGGTCATTCAGAAACAGTCCTTTCCGCGAATTTCGTTCAAGTAGCTGTCGTCAATGGCGGCACCCTCAAAGGTGGCCATGCCCCGGGCGGCAGCGCAGGCGGCCTCCAAGACCCGAAAGGCTATCGGACAGCCGCTGCCCTCCCCCAGGCGCATCCCCAGATGCAGCCACGGAGCCAGGCCCAGCTCCTCTATGGCGGCGGTATAGCCTACCTCCCGGGACAGATGGGAGGCAAAGAGGTAGTCTCCCACGGCAGGACACAGGCGATAGGCGCACAGGGCCGCTACAACAGAGATGAATCCGTCAATGACCGCCGGGAGGCCATACCTTCCTGCGCCCAAAAACACACCGCACATGGCCGCTAAGTCCAATCCGCCCACCTTACTCAAAACATCCAGGGCGTCGTTTTTTTCGGGTCTATGCAGGGCTAAGGCCCGGGTAATGACCTGCTTTTTCCGCAGGAAGCCCGCATCGGTCATGCCGCCTCCCCGGCCCGTAACCGCCTCCACAGGCAGCCCCGTCAGAGCAGCCAGCACCGCAGCGGAGGTGGTGGTATTGCCAATGCCCATCTCCCCTACGCCCAAAACGGCCACGCCCTCGGCCTTGGCCCGGTGGGCCAGCTCCATGCCCGTCCAAACAGCTTGGGCAGTCTCCTGCCGTGTCATGGCAGGCTCCCGGGCCAGGTTGCGGGTCCCGGGTCTGATTTTTCGGTTTACAATTTCCGGGCAGTGGTATTCGTCGGCGATGCCCACATCCACCACCTGCACCTGGTCGCCAAAGTGGTGGGCCATGGCGCTCATGCCCGTGCAGTGGCGGGTCATATTCACCGCCTGGGCCGCCGTAACGCTTCGGGGCGTGACAGACACCCCTTCCTCCACCACGCCGTTATCCGCGCAGAGGACGATGATACGGCAGGGCGTATAGCCGGGGCACAGGGTCCCGGTGATGCCGCACAGGCGAATGTATATATTTTCCAGTTCTCCCAGACTGCCGGGGGGCTTGGCCAGAGTGCCCTGGTACACGGCGGCCCGGGCCATGGCGCCTTCGTCGGCAGGGGTGATAAGGGTCAGCTCCCGGCGGAGCATTTCTTCGTAATTCATAGCTTCAAAAATCCTTTTTCCAGCAGCCAGGTCACATTTCCCCCGGCCTCCAGGGTCTCCAGTGTGTAGGTCAGGCTCGTGTCCCCAGACAGCAGCTCCAGGACTTCCTCCATGGGCACAGTACCCCGCTCCAGGGGATCGTGAAGGTCCCAGCCTCCGGCGTTGTTGTGCAGGTGCAGGTGCGACAGCCAGGGACGGCATCGCTCCACCCACTCCTCCACCGGAGTGAGGGACAGCTCTGCATTGGCATGGCCCACATCCAGGCACAGCCGCAGGCGAGGGTCATTCACCTGGTGGACGATGTCCACCAGCATCTGCGGAGAGGGCTCCATGACATTCTCCAGGCACAGGACCATTTGCTCCGGGATCTGCGTCAAAAAGTCGCGCCAAAACTCCACCGATTTTTCCACAAACCACACCGGAAAATACACCCGGGGAATAAATCCCGAGTGAACCACCAGCTTGCGGCAGCCCCAGCCCTGCGCCGCCTGCACCGCTTGGGCATACCGGTGCCGGGACAGCTCCAATGCCAAGGGGTCAATAGCCGCCGGGCAAAGCTCATTGAACGGGGCGTGGAAAGTAAACCGGTCCGCCGCCTGTCGGTGTCCGGCCACGGCGCTGACCACCTCCGGCGTGGGGGCGTCCAGATTGGCGGCGGTACAGTACTCCGCGATCTCCAAACCCAGGCCGTAGCGGGCGGCGGCTTCGTCGCACCCGGCGGCCACGGTGGAAATATATAGCTGACTACGGTCCATGGCTCCGTGCCCCTTCCCGAAAAAATATGGCCCGTCCGATCGGCGAGCCGATGGAAAAAGTATAGCACGGCGGGGCAGAAATGTAAAGGCGGAGGAAATAAGGTGAAAGCGGAAAGGGGAAACGGAAAAAAAGCTTCCTTTATGTAAGGGGGCTGGCACGGCGGAGCCGTGACTGGGGGATTCTTTTCCCGCACTCCTTGTATGCCTCCGTAGGGGCGGGGTTCTACCCCGCCCGTG
>OHAU01002607.1_pt1 | contig 16570 bp, 10 predicted proteins | sample 1577181 | NCBI WGS metagenome assembly OHAU01 (sample SAMEA3541472, study PRJEB24748) | human gut metagenome | biome: human gut; feature: human-associated habitat; material: faeces | place: China | collected 2012 | reverse complement strand
ACCCCTTTGTCAAAAAGTAATACTTTTTGACAGAATTAAACCGCCGCTCAACATGAGCGGCGGTTTTTTGCGCGGGGCATGAAAAAGCAGTCCGGCATGGTTCATGCCGGACTGCTCCATCCAATTGGGGCGCAGTGCCCCGGTTCTCCCCCCTGCTGCACAAACGATCTACGCAGCAGCATTGGCACTTGGCCAGTGAACCGGCGCCGGGCATCCAATCCGGCACCGGGTGATAACGATACTCAGTCGAACTTCGGCTGCTCGAGGTAGTCGGTGTAATCGCGCAGGAACTTCTTCTCCTCCGGCTTGAGATCCAGACCGATCGTGCCGCCCGGGTTCATGTTGTAGTCGGGGTCGAAGTAGTTCTTGAGCACGCGGAACACGCCATACTCCTTCTCGCCGATGTAGCCCTCGAGCCAGGGCGCGAACATCTTGCCGATGCCGTGGTGGTGGCTCACGGCCGCGCCGGAGCGCTGGATCGCGTCGAGGATCGTGGTGTGGTAGGCCTTGAAGGCGTTCTCATCCTGCATACGGGTGAGGAAGATAAAATACAGGTTCGCGCCCTGCGGATAGCAGTGCGACATGTGCGTCGTGACGACGGTGTTCGGCAGCGCATGGCAGATCTTGCGCACGTCGGCGTGCACCTGCTCCATGTTCGACCAGTTGACCGTGCACTCGAGGGTGTCGGTCGTGATGCCGAAGTCCATGAGCGTGTCGCGCAGGTAGGGGTCGTTGAAGCGGCCCTTTTCCCAGCTGCGGGTGACGTAGCCGGTCAGCGGCATACCGCCGTGTTTGAGCGCAATTTTCGCGATGTTGCGCGCGACATTGCGGCTGTAGCCCTTCTCGCCGTCGGTAAAGCCGAGGAAGAGGCAGCGCTCCATGTCCTTGTAGCCGAACGCATCGAGCAGCGGCTGCAGCGGCGTCTCATCGACGTTGTAGAGCTTGAGCATGAGGTTGGTCTCCTCCGGGTCGGACAGACGGAACACGGACGAGTAGCCGCACTCGCACTGCATCATCTCGCGGGCGGCCTTCATGGCGATATCCCACGTCCTGAAGATGTAGGAGAAGCGCTTGCGGTTCTGCGGCATCCAGCGGAAGATGCGCAGCGTGACCTCGGTCAGCACGCCGAACGTGCCCTCGGAGCCCATCATGATCTGGTTCAGGTTCGGACCGGTGGCCTCGCGGGAGTAGTGGCTGGTCTGGATGACGCCGATGGGCGTGGCGTACTTCTGGCTGAGCACGATGTCGGCGATGGTGCCGTAGTACGTGCTGTTCTGGCCGGCGCCGCGCGTGACGGTCCAGCCGCCGACGCTCGAATACTCGAACGACTGCGGGAAGTGGCCGCAGGTGTACTGACGCTTCGCGCCGAAGAGCTCGGGCGCGCTCTGCAGCGTCTTTTCCAGATCCGGACCGGACATACCGGCCTGCACGGTGATGGTCTGGTCGATCTCGTTGAAGCTGATGACCTTGTTGAAGTTGCGGCGCATATCCAGCGAGATGCCGCCCTTGGTCGGCTCGACGCCGCGGGTAACGCTGCTGCCGCCGCCGTAGACGTACAGCGGGATGTGGTGCTCGGTGGAGTAGGCGACGATCTGCTCGACCTGCTCGCTCGTCTCGGGGTAGAGCACGACGTCGGGCACGCTGTCGATGCGCTTGTGGCGCAGACGCAGCAGGTCGTAGGCCGTGGCGCCGTAGGCCACGCTCAGACGGTCGTAGTCCGTGGTGGAGAGGTTCTGCTCGCCGACGATCGCCTTGAGCGCGTCGATGTGCTCGGGCGCAAGCTGCACCGGGTGATCGGGCAGCTCCACGGGGTCAAAGCCGGTGTCGTCGGAATATGCCTTGAAGTCGTCGTCCGTCATCTGGAACTTCTCTTTCATGAGCGTGTACAGAGACTCCTTCGGGTATTTGAAGAAGTTCGGGTCGCCCCAGCGGAAGATGGAGCGGTAGCTATTTTCGGGGGCGGGGGTGAGCAGCCAGTTCGGCTCGAATCCTTTGTACGGTTTGTTGCTCATTGTGCAATCCTCCTCTTGACTTGGATCAGTTTCTGATAGATCGGGCGCAGGCGCGGATAGATCTTGCGGTAGGCCTGCTCGTAAATGTCGTTATATACCTCGTGATTCCGCTCGTTTGGCTGGAACGTGTCCTTGACGTGGACCATGGCCTTGGCCGCCTCGTCAAAATCGGCGAACACGCCCTTGGCCACGAACGCGACCATGGACGAGCCGATGGAGCACGCCTCGTGCGTCTGCGAGCGCACGACCGGCAGACCGAACACGTCCGCCGCGATCTGGCAGACCACATCGCTCTTCGCGCCGCCGCCGCCGATGCGGATCTCATGGATGGTCAGACCCGAGCGGTCCTCCATGATGCGCAGCGCCATGTACAGCTCCAGGCACAGACCCTCGATGATGGCGCGGTAGAAGTGGTAGCGCGTGTGGTAATCGGAAAAGCCGATGACCGCGCCGAGCGAATCCGGATGCAGGATGCCGGCCGTCCAGTACGGCTGCAGGAGCAGGCCGTCGCTGCCGGCGGGCAGGTCGCGGATGCGCGCATCGAGCAGGGCCTCGGGCGCCATGCCCATTTCCTTGGCGTCGATGGCGTCGGCCGTGCCGAATTCCTTCACGAACCACGACAGCAGCCACAGACCGCGGTAGATCTCGATCTCGGGATTGTAGTGGTCGTTGAGCACGCCGGGGTAGGCGGGCAGGAACTGCTGCGGCTCGACGTACTGCGTCGTGCTGAACTGGATGGTGGCCGTCGTACCGAGCGAGATGGACGCCTTGTCGGAGTCGACCACGGCAAGGCCGAGCGTCTCGCAGCCCTTGTCCGAGCCGGTCGAGATGAGCGGCAGTCCGGCGGGGATGCCGGTCAGGGCGCAGACCTCTTCGGTGATCGTGCCGATGACCGTGCCGGACGGCACGAGGTCGCACAGCTTTTCGTTCGGCACGTCGCAGAAGCAGCGCGTGAGGCTGCCGGGCTTCATCCAGCGGCGGTTTTTGTAATCGAACGGGATGTGCCCGATCTGGTTCGAGGCCGAGTCGATGAGATTGCCCGTGAGCTTGTAGTTGAGGTAGGTGGGCAGCATGACGTACTTGGCGGTCCTGGCCCAGATCTCCGGCTCGTGGCGCATGATCCAGTTGCCGGCGGAGGCGGCGTAGACCACCTTCGCCGTCGGCTCCATGCCGGCAAGCTTAAAGACCATCATGTTCTTGGCAGGCATGGCGCCGTTCGGATCGACGGAGCGCTTGTCCAGCCAGAGGATGATGTCGCGCAGGGGGGTGTTGTTCTCGTCCAGACACACAACGGTGTCGCGGATGACGGTGATCGTCATGGCGATCACGTCCGGCAGCAGGGCATTGCTGCGCGCACACAGCTCACGGCAGCATTCGCACAGGCGGTCGAAGTAGAAGTCCGGCTTCTGCTCGGCCCAGCCGGGCTCTTTTGAAAAGTAAGGCTCGGCGTATTTGCTCTGGACGACGTCCACGATCCGGCCGTCCGGGTCGACGAGCAGGGCGCGTGCGCTCTGTGTGCCGATGTCGCAGGTCAGCACCAGCGGTTTGCTCAAGTTGATTCCCTCCTATGATATAGTTTGCTCTCTCTCCTATACTGTAAGCGATTTTCGCTCTGATTTCAATCGGGTTTGTGCTTGAGTAGACTGCTCGTGGCGATGACGTCCACGCCGAGGCCGAGCACGTCGGGGATGACCACGTCGCCGCGGGCGATGCGTTCGGTCACGGTCACGGTGCGGATCGCGTCCATGACGTCGAAGATGCGGTCCTTCGGGATGTCCGCCGATACGCGCACCGGCAGCACCGGCGCGTCCGGGAAAGCGGTGCGCACGGTCGAGCAGATGGTGCGCTTGGGCGCGGTCATCTCCGAGATGGCAAACTCCCTGCCGCGCGGGCAGGTGTTGCCGGTGACGGACCAGCCGTCCCCGTCGCGTTCGATTTTCAAGGTGCAGCCGCGCGGGCAGCCGATACAGGTGAGTTCTTTCATGCCTCTGCCACCTCGATCTCAAAGTGGACATCGCTTGCATCTGCGATGCCGAGCTTGTCAAAGTCCAGCGTGAGCTGCTGCATCTCGGGCGGACGCAGGAAGGGATAGCGCCGCGACCAGACCTCATTGCCGTCGATGGTCAGCACCACGCGGCAGGGGCCGAGCACCTCCGCGCTGCGGAAATACAGCGTGACGGCGCTGTTGTCCTGCGTGCGGTCGAGCCGCTGCGGGACAAGATAGCTGAAGTCGTTCGAGATCGTGACGGCGACCTCGTCGCGCGTGTGCGCGGCAAAGTGCGCGGCGCTCCTGCCGGCTAGCTCGCCGGAGGCGGACACGTAGTCCACAAGGTCGTTGACGTGCAGCGCGTTGCCGCACGAGAAGATGCCGGGGATCTCCGTCATGAGCTGCCCGTCGCAGACGGGGCCGCGGGTGTGCCCGTCGAGCGGGACGCCGAGCGACTCCGCCAGCTCGTTTTCCGGGATGAGACCGACGGACACGATGAGCGCGTCGCAGTCGATGCGCTGCTCCGTGCCGGCGATGGGGCGCATATGCGCGTCCACCTCGGCGACCTCCACGCCCGTGAGCCGGTCTGCGCCGAACACGCGCGTGACCGTGTGGCTCAGGTGCAGCGGGATGTCGTAGTCGTGCAGGCACTGGTGGATGTTGCGCGTCAGACCCGAGGGGGTGGGCTTGGCCTCGTACACGCCGAGCACCTCCGCGCCCTCAAGCGTCAGGCGGCGCGCCATGATCAGCCCGATGTCGCCGCTGCCGAGGATGACGCAGCGGCGGGTCGGCAGCTCGCCGAGCAGGTTCGTAAAGTTCTGTGCGGTGCCGGCCGTGAACACGCCCGCCGGGCGCGTGCCGTGGATAAAGACCTGCTTTGCCGTACGCTCGCGGCAGCCGGTGGCCAGCACGAGCGTGCGCGTCTCATCGCGGGCGACGCCGTCGCGGCTGACGGTGCAGACCGCAAAGCCGCCGGACATTTTCTCCACGCGCGTGACGAAGGTCTGCGTGCGCGCCTCGATCTGCAGCTGCTCGAGCCGGTCGATGAAGCGCTCGACATATTCCGGGCCGGCCAGCCGCTCGCCGAAGCGCGCGAGGCCGAAGCCGTCGTGAATGCACTGCTTGAGCATACCGCCCAGACGCGCCTCGCGCTCGATGAGCAGCACGTGCGCACCGTTTTCGTGCGCGGAGATGGCGGCTGCGAGCCCACCCGGGCCGCCGCCGATGACGATGACGTCATACATCATGCCTGCACCTCCCCGGATTTCGTCGGGCCGAACGTGATGGGTGCGTCGGCCGAGGACTTGCGCACCTCGCTGAGCGGCACGCCGAGGAATTCGGCGATGATGCGCACCACCTGCGGCGAGCAGAACCCGCCCTGGCAGCGTCCCATGCCGGGACGCACGCGCTTTTTCACGCCGTCGACCGTCGGCACGCACACGTTTGAGCGCAGCGCGTCGAGGATCTCGCCGCGGCTGATCTCTTCACAGCGGCAGACGATGACGCCGTAGTCGGGATTTTTTGCAATGTAGGCCGCGCGCGTCTCGTCGTCCATCTCCCGCAGCACGGGGATGCCAGGCCGGTGGGGGTCGAAGTCGGGATTCGCGGCCACGGGGCGGTCGTGCGCGAGGATGCTGACCGCCATGTCCGCCACATCCACCGCGACGGCGGGCGCCGTCGTCAGGCCGGGGGACTGGATGCCCGCGACGTGGATGAGGTTGTGCGTGCGGCCGCCGCGCTCGATGATGAAGTCCTCCTCGAACGTGGGGGCGCGCACGCCGGTGAAATAGGTGATGATGTCGCGCTCGGTCAGCGCGGGCATCGTGATCTTCTGCTTGGCGAACACGTGCGCGATGCTCTCGGGATACGTCGCCGTGTTCTCTTTTTCATAGGTCTCCACGGCGTCGGGGCCGATGAGCAGGTTGTCGTGCACGGTGTGCAGGATGCCGCCGCCCTTCGAGTGCGTCTTGGAGACGGTGTCGGTGCCCTTGACGGACGCGATCGAGTGCATGAACGCACCGGCCTTGCGGTCGAGGATGCTGCTCGTGCCGCGGCGGGGGTGGATGGAGAAAAAGCGGTCGCCTGCCATGCGCGCCACGTCCTCGGCGAACACGCCGGCCGCATTGATGACGAGCGCGGGGTGCAGCGTGCCGCGGTTGGTGTGCACGGCGGTGATCTTTCCGTCCGCGACGTCCATGCCCAGCACGGCGGTGTTGAGCGCGATGCGCGCACCGTTTTGCACGGCGTTTTCCGCGTAGGCGATCGTCAGCCCGTAGGGGCAGACGCAGCCGGAGTCCGGGTTGGAAATGGCGAAGCTGGTCTTTTCGTTGAAGTTCGGCTCGCGCCTGAGCAGCTCCCTGCCGGAGATGAGGCGGGTGTCCGAGATGCCGTCGTGGTATTTGCGCCACATGCAGTAGCACCACACGGCCGGGCGCAGCCAGCCGTGCTGGAAGCAGACGTACTGCCCCACGCGGGAAAACGGCACGTCGAGCTCCCTGCAGACCTGGTCGAACATGGCGTTGCCGCGCCGGATGTACCTGTGCTTGACGCTGCCGCGGCCGAGGTCGATGCCCGGATGCACCTCGCCGTCGTTGCGCCCGGAGGCGCCGAGCGCGAGGTCACACTCCTTGTCGACGACCAGGATGTCAAGCTGCTTGCGCGCAAGCTCGCGCGCGATGGACACACCCGAGATGCCGCCGCCGATGATGAGCACGTCGGGCGTCTGCCCGTCGAGTGCGTCGTCGCGCAGCGCGGGCACGCGCATGGGCGCATCCTTGCCGCCTGTGAACGTGATGTCGTTGACGACATGGCACGTGGAATATTTCGTTGCGGCCATCTGGCCGGCACGCACAACGTCGTCCCAGCGGTCAAGCATGCCGCGCAGGACGATGCAGTTGTCCTCCAGTGCCGCTGTGACGCGGCCGCCGAAGGCTTTGTGCAGTTTTCGGTTCAAAACGGAGATCCGCATAACAGAGGTGCCTCCCAAACGGTAAGTCGGTCGGCCGACCGACTGAATAGGTCAAATATACCTTTTTTCCGGTGCAAAGTCAAGAACGGGGTCTGCGGCAAATCTGCCGAAATTTTTTTGTCATACTAGACAAAACGACCAAAATCGCGTACAATCAAATGCGTATGATTACACAAACGCAGAAAAGAGGAACGCGATATGGCCGCTCCGCGCAACGACAATGTCAAAGAGAAGATCCTCGACGCCGCGACCGGCCTGCTCGATACGCAGACGTTTGCCGACATCTCGCTGGCCGAGATCGCCGCGGCGGCTGGCGTGTCCAAGGGTACGCTGTACTACCATTATAAAAATAAAACGGATATCCTCTTCGGCATCACCAACCGGTATCTCGACCGCCAGTGGGATGATCTGATCGCGTGGACGGAGAACAAGGACAAGGACACGTCTGTGCACCGCCTGGTCAAGTACGTGGTCGAGCGCAATACCGCCTCTGCCGGGATGCGCCTGCACCTGATCCACGCCGCCATGCTCGGCGACGAGGCGCTGCGCGCCAAACTCATCGAGCGCTATGCCGCCTTCGAGCGGCTCATCGCCGAGAAGATCGCCGAGCGCACCGACGCCGTTTCCGCCGATTACCTGACGCAGCTGATCCTGCTCGCGTCCGACGGGATGATCGTGCAGGAGGCGCTGCGCAACGATAACTTTGACGCGGCCGCCTTCGTGCGCCAGAGCGAGGCGTATCTGCGCGTGCTGCGTCCTGCGGGGCGTGACTGAGCGGCGGCGCACGGTGCACGCAGATTGTATCGGAAGTCACCCTCTTGTCCGGATTTGTGAAAGAATTAGCGTGTAGCGGTTGACACCGGATGGAACACATGGTAGTATTTTTGTAATAACCGTGGGGTGGAGCGGTTATCCTGTTTTACCGGCGGCAGCGTGTGCCGCAACCGCTTTTTTTGTATGTCGAAGGCAGCGGAATGCATCCGCATTCCGTCGTCTTTTTACATAGCTGCAATGGGAATTATTTTGAAAGAAGGGACAATATGAAAGACCTGAAACATCTGATTTTCTTCGAAAATCTCCTGCAGGATGCGCAGAACGAGCTCGTCACGCAGGCGGTCAATGACGGGAAAATCGCCCTCGGGTACAACTGCTATTACATCCCCGAGGTTCTGCTCAACCTGCCGGGCTGCTTCTCGAGCCGCCTGCGCGCGCCGCGCTGCGAGTCTACCGACGTTGCGACCTACTACATGACCAGCCGTGTCTGCCCGTATGTCCGCTCCATCCTCGAGCGTGCCATTGAGGGCGGCTACAACTACCTCAATGCGCTCTTCGGCGCCGAGTGCTGCGCGTCCATGGAGCGTATGGAAGAGCATTTCTTCCTCATCAATCCCGTGAAGAACGAGCGCTTCTTCGTCACGCAGATCGATCCCCCGCTCAAGGGCGATAAGACCAGCTATGACTACTACAAGGGCCAGCTCAAGCTCAAGGTCGTCGACCAGCTCGCCGAGCGCTACGGCGTGGACACCTCCGATGCCGCCATGCGCGCGACCATCGAGAAGTTCAACGAGCTGTGCGACGTCATCACCGAGATCGGCAACTTCCGCAAGCTGCCCAACCCGCCCATTACCGGCTATGAGTTCCATGTCATCCAGCTCGTGAGCCAGGTCTGCCCGCATGACCTGATCCTCCCCTACCTGAAGGAGACGCTTGCCGAGATCAAAAAGCGCAAGCCCGAGCCGGAGTTCCCGTTCCGTGCGCGCATCGTGGTCGCCGGCTCCGAGATCGACGATCCCGAGTTCACGAAGCTCCTCGAGGGCTGCGGCGCGATGGTCGTGGCCGACCGCTACTGCTTCGGCAGCTTCCCGAGCCGCGAGCGCATCGAGATCCGCGACGGCGAGAGCGCGTTCGATGCCATCGTCCGCCACTACCTGCACTGGAACCAGTGCGCCCGCTTCATGGAGGGTGCGAAGATCGACCAGCGCCATGCTGAGGTCAAGCGCCTTGTCGACGAGTTCCATGCTGACGGCGTGATCTACGAGAACATGAAGTTCTGCGAGTTCTGGAGCTATGAGAAGGTGCTCGCCTCCCATATCCTGACCGAGGAGATGGGCGTGCCGTGCTGCACGATCGAGAAGGAATACGCGCTCGGCTCCGTCGGCCAGCTCCGTACCCGTTTCCAGGCCTTCGTTGAGAGTCTGGAAATCAAGAAAATCAATTCTTGAACAGGAGGGGAATGAAAACTATGAATTGCCCTGTTACGAAATTTATTGATTCCAAGATGCAGAGATTCGACCCCCTCTGGCAGGCTCAGAACGGTGTCGGCGGTCTCCGCAGCCGTTACTATGATAAGACCGGCGTCGCCAAGTACCGTGAGTGGCGCGGTCTGCACGACACCATGGTCGACTACCGCGCATGGCTCAAGAACGTCATGTCCATGGCTGCCATGGTCGCCTCCGCGCCGATCCCGTGCCTGAAGGGCTTCTGGGAATACCGCTGGATGGGCTCCTACCTCGGCACGTTCATGTTCATCGACCGTCTGTTTGAGGGCTACCGCGGCCCCGAGCTCGTGATCGCGCACATGAATATGCACGCCATCGTGCAGAGCCTGACCAAGAAGATCGCCCTTGTGCTGTCTCACGACCTGCGCATCGGCGGCAAGGACAGCGATAAGATCATCCCTGTGGACGAGGTCATGCCGCCGCTGTTCCTGACCGGCTTCAAAGACCTGATCCCCATCCCGCTGCAGACGCTGCCGGAGTTCATCATCTGCGATGTTGACCAGCAGCTCGAGCCGTACTACATCGACGTAGCCGAGTCCTTCGGTCTGCCGGCAGACGTCTGCTCCCGCTGCGCGGCGGAGACCGGCGTTGCCCTCAACGACGACTTCCCGCTCTTCGGCAAGGCCATGATCTCCACGAACATGCCCTGCAACGCCTCCGAGGCGACCTCCATGTTCCAGCGCCGCCGCATCGGCCTGCCTGACTTCCAGGCGACCATGGCGATGATCCACAACGAGCCGGCTGCCCACCCGTACTCCGCGCAGGTCCTGCGCGACTGCATCGAATTCGTCGAAAAGGAATACGGCGTTGAGTATGACTGGAACGCCCTGTTCAAGCGCGCCAAGCACATGAACGAGCAGAACCGTCTCGAGCTCGAGAAGTGGGATTACTTCAAGACTCCCTACTGCCCGCTGACCGGCATCAGCGAGACCCTGTACCGTCTGTATGCCTGGGCCTCCGCCAACGGCCAGGAGGACTACTTCACCAAGAACGACCGCAAGGTCATGAAGATCCTGCGCAAGTGCTACAAGAATAAGTACGTCCCGTACGGCGGCACCACGCGTCACCGTGCGTTCCTGTGGGGACCGTCCGCCGTGTACTACACCGACTTCCCGACCTGGACGCAGAACTGCTGGGGCATCAACATCGTCCTGAACATGGACTCCACCATGGGTCACAACATGATCAGCACGACCGACCCCGATCAGGCGCTCATGGATCTGGCGCTGTTCAGCGAAAAGGGCGTTATGCGTCACATGGCCGTCGGCGGCTGGGACAACGTCAACTCCGTCTGGGAGTGGGCCAAGAACTTCAACTGCGACATGGTCCTCATGAACGACAACATCGCCTGCAAGGGTATGCTCGGCGTGCACGCCATGATGGAGGAGCAGGCACGCGACCTTGGCTTCCACTTCATCTTCATCGAGCACGACCTCGAGGACTGCCGCACCGTGCCGCGCCGCGATATGCGTAAGTGCGTCAACGAGTATATGTCCATCGTGCTCAACGAGCAGCCGCTCGACCCGACGCTGGTCGACTTCGACGACTCCGCGGCGTACTAAGAAAGGCAGGTACCGACTATGAATATGAAACTCGCTGCAAAGATCATGGGCAAGGTCGGCCTTGTCGGCTTTATCGGCTTCGTTGCGACCTTCTCGATCTATATGTTCAACCTCGAGAACAAGCTCATCTACTATGTGCTGCGTCCGCTCCTGAACAAGCACTATGATTCTCAGGTGCGCGATAAGCGCATCGTCTGAGCGCCCGCAGAGCAACCACAAATCAGCAAACCCCGCTGCTTCGGCAGCGGGGTTTTTGTGACAGTCAAAAAAGTATTACTTTTTTGACAAAGGGGTTTGCGGCCTGACTGCATCGCACTCGCTGTCCGCGGAGACGGACAGCTCGCACGTTTGCAGGCCGAGAAGTATTTTCTTCGCCGCACATGTCGCCGAAGAAAATGATTGGACTTTCTTTCGCCGCTTCGGCGGCGAAACTCTACGAGGTTTTTGGACAAGCTGCACCCCCCCGCTGCTTCGGCAGCGGGGTTTTGTGACGTTACGGAGTTTTTCGGTCGTCCGGCTGCGGAGGCTCGACCGCGGGTACGGGCGGAGACGAGGCTTTATGACGTCACAAATACCGCGGAGCGCGAAAAAGCCCGCGTGCATTGCACGCGGGCTGATTTCGCAAGAACGCAGATCCGATCTTACTTGATGCCGTACTTCTTGTTGAACTTATCCACACGGCCGCTGGTGTCAACGAGCTTCTGCTTGCCGGTGTAGAAGGGGTGGCACTTGGAGCAGATCTCGATGGAGATGTTCTGCTTCGTGGAGCGGGTCTCGTACACGGCGCCGCAGGCGCAGCGGATCGTGGTCGGCTGGTAATTCGGATGGATACCGTCTTTCATAGTCATTCACCTCATAATAAGCTGTCTTGAGCACGGGCTGGTCCATGGTTACAAGACGCAACCTGAATTCTACCATGCCGATGACAAAAAAGCAAGCGTTTTTGTAATTTTTTTATGCGTCTGTCTCCGGGACATCGGCGCTGCAGCCGCAGTGCAGAAAGTACAGCGTCCTCTGGCAGACGGGGCGGCCGGTGATGCGCGCCATTGCCCCGGCATAAGCGCGCAGCTGCGCGGCATAGTACGCTGTGCGCTCCGGCACGGCATCGGGGCGGATGCGGTCGGTCTTGTAGTCCACGATCACGAGACCGTCCTTTGTTTCGAACCACGCGTCCACCACGCCCTGCAGCAGCACCTGCTCTTCATCCGCGCCGGGGAAGAACGTCTCCACCGGGCACAGGAGCGAGAAGCGAAACTCCCGCCGCAGCGTGCCCGCGGCCTCTGCCGCCGCAAGCGCCGCGCCGAGCGGTGTGCGCATCAGCTGCAGGAGCGAGGCCGTGTTCACCGCCTGTGCCTCACGCGCCGTGAGCAGACCGCGCGCAGCGAGGGCCTGCACCTGCGCGGCGATGCCCTCCGGCGTGCGCGCGTCGGCAAAGCGCAGATATTGCAGCGTGCGGTGCGTGGCCGTGCCGCGCTCGGCCGCGGTGAGCCTGCGCTCGCGCGCCGAAAAATCCGGCCGGCGGAAGGCCTGCGTGCGCGGCGCGCCCTTGAGCAGCGGCGCACCGGCGTCCTCGGGCGGCGCGGTCTCCGGTTCGAGCCGCTTGAGCTCCGTCGCCGTCACCTTCGACGGCAGGTCGATGGCCTGCGCGTGCGCATAGCGGAACGTGAGTGTGCGCTCGAGCTGCGCCAGCAGGGCGGGGTCTGGCTCCGGCAGCGCGGGTTCGGCTTCCGCCTCCGCACTGCCGGCCGCGGCGTCCGCCTTCAGATAGACGTAGTTCCGGCGCAGATAGCGCTCATCCCGGTCGAGCAGCGCGCTCTGCAGCAGCCAGTGCAGCGGGCTCTGCGCAGCGCGCAGCAGCTCCGGCGCGAGGGGCACGGTGGCCGTGGCGGTCAAGTTGCTGACGGTCTTGCCGATGTCGCGCACGGTGCCCGTGATGACGAGCCGCTCCTTTGCGCGCGTCATGGCCACGTACAGCAGACGCATCTCCTCCGAGAGCGTCTCGGTCAGCAGCTGCGCCGCGATCGCCTGCCGCGCGATGGTCGGGTATTCCACGCCGTGCTCGAGATCCGTGCACTTCGGCCCCAGACCGAGCGCCGGGTGCACGAGCACGCTCTCGCGTGCGTCGGATTTGTTGAACAGGCGCGCCGTGTCGCACAAGAACACGAACGGGAACTCCAGCCCCTTGGATTTGTGGATGCTCAGGATGCGCACGCTGCGGCTCTCGCTGCCGGGGACGGTGGGTTCTTCGCCCTCGGTCTCCTGCCGCTGCATCCAGAGCAGGAAGCGGTGCAGCCCGCGCGCACCCGTCTGTTCAAACTGCTGCGCCAGGTCGAGCAGGAGCAGCACGTTGCGCCGCCGCAGCTCGCCGTCCGGCATCGCGCTCGTGAGCGCCATGACGGCGCGGTCGTCCACGACGTGCCACAAAAATTCGCTCAGCGGCAGCTCGATCGACAGCGCGCGGTAGCGCGCGAGCACGTCGAGAAAGTCCCGGCAGTCGTCGCGCGTCTCTGCGGCGAGCGTGACCGCGGTGTAAAAATCATGCTCGCGGTCGCACGTGCGCACGGCGGCCAGATCGTCCGCCGTCAGGCCGAACAGCGGCGAGCGCAGCGCCGCAATGAGCGGCACGTCCTGGTGCGGATTGTCCACCACCGCCAGCAGCGAGCGCAGCACCGACACCTCCTCGGATGTGTAGAACCCGCCGCTCGTCTCCGCCGACACGGGGATGCCGTGCGCCTCGAGCGCGGCACGGTACACGGGGCCGACGCTGTTGGCGCTGCGCAGCAGGATGACCACGTCGCCGTAGTGCGCAGGGCGCTCGGCGCCGTTTTCCCACACGGGCGTGCCGCCGTCGATGAGCGCGCGGATGCGCCGCGCGGCGTAGTCCGCCTCCAGCGCGGCCTTTTCCGGCGTGGGTGCGTCGTCGTCTGCGCCCGGCAGCTCGAGCACGGCGAGCTCCGGCAGCACATCGTCGCCGGGGTAGCTTGCTCCGGCGCGCAGCCGCGCCGCATCGTCATAGTCCAGCTCGCCGAGCGCGCGCGACATGATGTTGGAAAAGACGTGGTTGGCCGCTTCCAGCACCGCGCGGCGGGAGCGGAAATTCTCCCGCAGGAGGATGCGCCGCGGCGCACCGGGCGCGGCCTCGCGGAAATCCGCAAAGCGCGCGTATTTGTCGAGGAAGATCGTGGGATCGGCGAGACGGAAGCGGTAGATCGACTGCTTGACATCGCCGACGAAAAAGAGGTTGCTGCCCTCGCGCGATACGGCGCGGAAGATGAGATCCTGCACCTCCGACACGTCCTGATATTCATCGACCATGATCTCCGTGTAGCGCCCGGAGAGCTGGCGCGCAAGCTCCGTCGGCGCGCCGTCCTCATCCGTGAGCAGCTGCGCCGTCATGTGCTCGAGGTCGGAGAAGTCCACGAGACTGCGCCGCCGCTTTTCGGCGGCGTAGGCCGCGCCGAAGTCGAGCGTCAGCGCCAGCAGCGCCTGCATGGCCGGGGCCGTCGTGTGCAGGTCGGCAAGTGCCTGCGCGGAGGGGATATTGATCTGTTTTTGCAGCGTCTGGATGGCTTTTTTCGCCGCGTCGCGCTGCGCCTTGACGCGGTCGCGCACGTCCGGATCCGGCGGCTTGCGCGTGCTGCCGAGCCGTGGGAACGGCACATCCTGCAGCGCCGTCACGGCCGCGTCCCAGCTCCGGTTGCAGGCGTACGCGAGCGCGCGCAGGCCGGCGGCCGTGGCCGAAAAGCTGTCGCCGTAGATGTCCATAAGCCACTCCATGTCCTCGTTCGCCATGATGTCGAGCTGCGCCTCAAGCACGCCGCACCAGTGCTCCGCACTCTCCTGCATGCGTGCCAGCAGCGACCGACCCCACGGCGTGGCGCCGGCGTCTGTCACGCCGTCGAGCGCGAGCAGGTCCACCTGCTGTGCGGCCCATTGCTCGGGCCGGGCATGGCACTGCATCTTGTCATAGAGCGTGAGCACCAGCTCACCCAGACGCGCATCGTCGCGCCCGCCGCCGACGGTGTCGGCCAGCAGCCGAAAGCCGGCGTCGGCATCCATGCGGGCGTAGGCGCGCTCGAGCGTGTGCTCCAGCGCCGTTGTGCGCAGGGCGATGCAGCGTTCGGTATCGGCGACCTGAAAGTCCGGCGCGAGCGCAAGCGCCGCGCAGTTGGCGCGCAGGAAGTCTGCGCAGAAGCTGTGGATCGTGCCGATCTCGGCGCGGGCACACAGCGCGGCCTGCCGCCGCAGGCGGCGGTTTTCGGGGTCGGAGGCAATGCGCGCATAGATCCCGTCGAGGATGCGGCTGCGCAGCTCGGCTGCGGCCGCGCGCGTGTAGGTGATGACGAGGAAGCGGTCGATGTCGACCGGTGTCTCCGCGTCCGTGAGGTAGGCCATGAGGCGCTCGGTGAGCACGCGGGTCTTGCCGCTGCCCGCTGCCGCGGACACGAGCACGGTGCTGCCGCGTGTGTCGATCGCAGCGCGCTGTTCGGGTGTGAAGTTCAGTTCAGCCATGCATCTCGCCTCCTTTCAGGCTGCTCCAGATCTTGTCGGCGGGGAGCTTTGTCAGCACGCGGTGGCAGTCGCCTTCTACGCCGGGCGTAAAGTGGCAGACGCTCAGATAGTCGCAGTGCGTGCAGGCGGTGTCCTGTCCGGAGCGGAAATAGGGGTCTGCCGTGATGCTGCCGTCGCGCAGCTCGTGCGCCAGGTCGAGCAGTGTCGTCTCGATGTGCCGCGCGAGCAGACCGAGCTGCTCTGCGCTGGCAAGGGCGTCCGCCTTGCGCCGGGACGAGAGCGGCAGGTACTGCGGCGTGTCGCTGTGCTCCATCGCGTGCAGCACGGCGCTGTCGTCGAGCAGCAGCCCGGAGCGGCGCACGGCGTCGGCGCGCTCTTTTGCTGCTTCCTCCGGCGAGAGCCGGCGGTCGGCCGGGATGAGCACGTCGCGCGCCGGAACGTAGAGCACGCCTGCCGGCACGATCTCGTGACCGTAGCGCTCCGGACCCGAGCGCTCGAGCGCGAACAGATACAGCAGCATCTGCAGCCCCATGCCGTACCACACGTCCGAGAGTGAGAACGCCTTGCGCCCGGTCTTATAGTCGACCACGCGCAGGTAGAGCTTGCCGTCGTGCAGCCAGCCGTCCACGCGGTCGGCCACGCCGCTCATGTTGAGCGTCACCGCGCCGTCCGAGAGCGTGATCGGCGCGATCTGCTCGGGGTCGGCGAAGTTGAGCTCAAAATCCAGCGGCACGAAATCGCCCGCGCGCAGCTCGTGCGCCATGTCGGTCACCACCTGCCGCACCTGCCGGCACAGGCGGCGGAAGAGGTAGATGAAGCGTGCGGATTTCTCCTGAAAATCGTTGAGCTCATCGTGGATGTAGCGCTGTGTCCAGTGGTCGGTGAAGCGCCCGAGCTCCTCGTCGGTCACGACGGCAAAGCCGCCGGCGGCCGTCGCGTCCTGCGCCGTGTGCTGCAGGACATAGTGGAAGAACGTGCCGATCTCCGGCGGACTGAACGCGGCCGGGCGGCGGGGCTTGGCCTTGAGCCCGTATTGCAGAAAGTAGGCATAGCGGCAGGCGCTGAAGCGCTCGGCCTTCGACGCCGAGAGGTACAGCCGCTGACCGTAGAGCGCGCGCACGCGCTCGGGCGAGAGCTTGCCGCGGGCGGTGTGCGCCGCGCGTGTGAGCGCTGTGAGCACAGCGGGGTCATGCTGCGCAAACCATGCGCGCGCGGCGTTGGCGTTGGCGTCCGTCGCGCCGCGCAGCGTG
>OHAU01002564.1_pt1 | contig 16840 bp, 17 predicted proteins | sample 1577181 | NCBI WGS metagenome assembly OHAU01 (sample SAMEA3541472, study PRJEB24748) | human gut metagenome | biome: human gut; feature: human-associated habitat; material: faeces | place: China | collected 2012 | reverse complement strand
GGAAAGTTCGTTTGAAGCTTGTGGAGGTTCAAGAAATAACCCCGTTTTTCGGTCTGCTCAAAATCAAACATCAATAATATCAAAAGAATGAAACCAAGAAAGATATACGCTTGTTGGATTTATGTAAGTGATTTACAGAAATCAAAGCAATTTTATCAGGATATAGGCTTTGAGGTGAAACTGACAGATAGAGATTGGATTGAATTTAATTTTGGAGAAACCTCATTTGCCATTCTTCAAAGACCGGCACACAAAGGTGATGTAGTTGCAAGCAAAACAAGAATTATGTTTGAAATTGACGACATCGAACTTATATATGAGGAATTAAAGAACAAAGGAGTAAAGACGATCGGAGAAATAAGAACAGAACCTTATGGAAAGTTACTTACCTTTGAAGACCCCGACGGGCATTGGCTGGAATTTTACCAAAGACTTCCTTTTAGTGATTAAAAGGAATATGAGTATTTGATACTGGCTTCTTGTTACTTTTGAGCCGTCTCAACTCACTGTCAAAAGTAACGAGGTGTTTCTCATCGGGGTTTCTTTGCTCCGTCTGTTCTTCTTGAACGGTTACCTGTTCCATCCTTACTTCAGAATAAATCATCTTGTCTGATTTTATGCGGATTCCAGAGGAGAGGGAGTTGAGTTTCAGTGGCGTAAAAAGGTAGGGCTTAGGACAAACAAGGTTTTACGGCGAGAATACTACCTGCAATGAAATGGAAGTGTGGAGATTGTCGTCTAAACGGCTTGCCGCCTCGACCTTTTTTGTCCGTAAAAGCCCGGAACTACCTTTGCCGCTGACAACGAACAACCGATCCCGACATGATATATGGGCAATAAGTAGAGGATTTGCAGACAGAGAAGCAGGGCGAAAACAGAAAACGCAGTTTTCGGAGACTACATTTATCATAAGAATAGAATACCCGGAAAACAAAAAGCAGCCCCAATGGACAGCCTTACGAAAATAACTCAGAGAAAATTCTTTTTTCTCACGATATACTCTTATCTTTGCAACAAACAAAGTGGTTCTTTGAAATGGCAAAACAAGGTAGAGTATAGAAGCTCGCTGGTTTCCTTATCGTTACCTCCCTTTATTGATAAACAATATAATCAGTTGATTATTTGACATTTATAGAATTTCCTATGCTTTGCAAGATGGAAGGTCAGATTCTTCTTGACACCGCAAAGGTCGGCAATTTCTTTTAAATATGCGTTGGTTTTCTGATTCGTTAGGATGGGAAATAGTTTGCCGTTCCGATAGGTCTTATGACTGTACTTGGCAATGATACTCTTGGGAATGTCAAGCAATAAAACATTTGTCTCCACACTTGTTTTCTGCCTCTTGGTCATAATCCACTGCTTATCATCAAGTGTTACGATATTGTCCGGTGTGAGATTGGAAACATCAATATATGCCAGACCTGTGAAACATGAAAAGATGAAAACGTCCCTTACTAGTTCTAAGCGGTGGATATCCAGTTCTTTGTTGGCAATCTTCATGATTTCCTCGTCCGTAAGGAAGCCACGGTTTACCGGCTCCAAGTGGAAACGATGATTGAAGAATGGGTCGTGAAGAAGATAGCCACGCTTTTGCGCATAGATGGTTACGGTCTTGAGTGCCTTCATTTTTTTGACCGATGTATTGTAAGCGCAGCCTGCCACTGTACTCAGATATAACTCAAAGTCTTGTACCACGGATGGCGTAAACTCTGTAAGTCCAATATCCTTTCTTCCATATTTATGAATAAGGAATTCTGAGAAATGTCTTCTCAAAACACTGTACTTTTGCAAACTATCTTTGCTGATGGTGTGTCCGACACGCTGTCTGACATGTTCGTTGAACTTGTCAAATACCGGGAGAAAAGTCGTGTATTCCCTGTCTTTTCCTACAAAGAAAGAACGGATTTTTTCCAATGACAGGGACTCGTCATCCTCAAACTTGCGGTAAATTCCATTCAGTGTAGTGGAAATGGAGTCCAATGCGGCATTGACGGACAAACTTTCTGCCGTCCGGCCTTTGAGCCGACTTGTGGCATTATTCCACATTGTCTTATCCACGAAAATTTTCGTAGAGCCAAAATTTGCCATCTCTCCATTAAGGAATACACGGAGCATTACAGGCGACTTTCCTTCTTTGTTCTCATAGTTTGAGCGTAGGTAGAAGGATACCTTGAAATTTGTTCTCATAATGCATCATTCTTTTGTGTAGCACTCGGCTGCAAAGTTAATATATAACATACTGAAACAGAAAGAATTGATGCCTTCAATTTGGTATTCAAAATCCCGTCATTGCTACATTTTTTATTGCTACAATTTTTGTGTAGCAGTTTATGTAGCAGAATTTGACCGAATGATGATTGTCAAAACATAGGTTTTTGCCGTCAGGTGATAGAGGTATATACAAAGAAAAATCGTTGTAAAACCTTGATTTTACAACGATTATCTAAATTTTGAAGGCTAAAATGACAACTTTTGTGAAGTCCTTTTGAAGCCTATTAGCGGAGAGAGGCTCTTTCTCTTGAACCTTCAGATAGTATCACAAACGTTCAATCTCTTGTATAATAGCACTTTAAGTTGAATGTTAATAAAATAAGATTTCATGGAAAATCTTTGGTAGAATCAATTTTTGGGTGTAAATTTGGGTGCAGAAATCAAGTATTTGTCACAATATATGAAAATAACAAACGCAACAAAAGAGAGCATTGTTCCTCTTATAATTGGAGATGAATTATTGTGGAAAAGCCGAACAGGTAGAGAACTTGTAACATTTTTCCAAAATTTTGGTTTTAGAGATGATGTTTATAATCAAGAGGTCGGAGGATTACCTAGAATTGGCGATACAAAACTGAATTCTTCAAAAAAAACATATACCACAGATAGATTGCGTAAGTTGGATGATAAAAAAATACAAGAGTTAATTGAAAAGCTTATCAATGAGTCCAATGATAAGGAGAAAGCTGTTGACGTTATAAATAAGATTTTAAAACCAGATAATATTATCTTAGACCTTGATGCAGAAGATATTAAATGGCAAGGAATAGACTTCCCTCCCGATGTGCAGAACAAAGCATCTTTCGAGAAGATTGAAAATAAGGTTATTGATGCTATAAAACAGGCAAAGGTCTCTATTCTAGTTGCAATGGCTTGGTTTACTAATGAGAATATCAAAAGCGCATTGGAAGCAAAACGTATTGAAGGGCTTCGAATTGAAATCATCATTTATAAAGATGGGGTAAACGCAAATCATGGTGTAGATTTATCAGATTTTGATTGTTCAGAAATTAGAGGAACAAAAGGAGGAATTATGCATGATAAATTTTGTGTATTGGACAATCAACGTGTAATAACAGGTAGCTATAACTGGTCTACTAATGCAGAGTACAAAAACAATGAAAATGTAATAATTACTTCCGATAATAAGATAGCCACAGAATATTCTGTTGAGTTTAGAAAACTAAAACCATTGATATAGTCATGAACATCAAACGGAATATTATCTTCACGTTAGAAAGCAGGAAAAAGGACGGAGTTCTCATTGTTGAGAATGTGCCTATCCGTATGCGTGTCAATTTTGCTTCCAAACGAATTGAATTTACAACAGGTTATCGTATTGATGCTGCGAAATGGGATACTGATAAGCAGCGAGTAAGAAACGGTTGCACAAACAAACTGAAACAATCAGCTTCTGAAATCAATGCTTCACTTTTGGGCTATTATACAGAGATGCAGGAAATCTTCAAGAAATTTGAAGTAGAAGAGATAATACCAACCCCTGAACAAATAAAAGAAGCATTTAATGCGCTGCACAACCTTATAGAAGAAGTCAAACCGAGAAAATCAACACCTAATGCTTTCTACAAGGTCTTCGATGAGTTTGTGAGAGATTGTGGACGACAGAATGATTGGACTGATTCTACTTACGAGAAGTTTGCTGCTGTGAAAAATCATTTAATGAACTTTCGTAATGAACTTACATTTGAATTCTTTGATGAGAAAGGGCTAAATGATTATGTTACCTATCTTCGTGAGGTAAGGGAAATGCGCAATTCTACTATTGGCAAGCAACTAAGTTTCTTAAAATGGTTTTTACGCTGGGCTTTCAAGAAAGGTCTGCATCAGAACAATGCTTATGATAGCTATAAACCTAAACTCAAAAGTACACAGAAGAAAATCATCTTCCTTACATGGGAGGAACTGAACAAACTCCGAGAGTTCGAAATACCAGCTGCCAAGCAAGCTTTGGACCGGGTGCGTGATGTATTTCTTTTCCAATGCTTCACAGGCTTGCGCTACTCCGATGTGTTTAATCTTCGTAGAAGTGATATAAAGGGCGACCACATTGAGGTGACGACAGTTAAGACTTCTGATAGCCTGATTATAGAATTGAATAAACATAGTAAAGCGATTCTTGATAAATACAAGGATGTGGCATTTGAAGATGATAAGGTGTTACCTGTTATTACTAATCAGAAAATGAATGATTATCTTAAAGAATTAGCTGAACTGGCAGGCATTGACGAGCCTGTACGTCAAACTTATTATAGAGGTAATGAACGCATTGACGAAGTTACACCTAAATATGCCTTGCTTGGAACACACGCTGGTCGTAGAACGTTTATCTGTAATGCACTTGCATTGGGGATTCCTCCGCAAGTAGTTATGAAATGGACAGGACATAGTGATTACAAGGCTATGAAACCTTACATAGATATTGCAGACGACATTAAGGCAAATGCCATGAGTAAATTCAATCAATTATAACACCGAAACAATATGAGCCAAGAAATCAATAAAGTAGAGAAACAAGATTTATCTCTTGTTGTCCGAGCCATTGGTTCTGACCTTGAGCATACACAAATACGCTTGATAGCTTCTGCAAATGCAGATATGCTTTTCCACTATTGGAAAGTAGGGCATTTTATTCTCTACCTCCAAAAGAAAGAAGGTTGGGGCAGCAAGGTCATAGATAATCTTTCCAAGGCGATACGTTCTAAATATCCAGATAAGAAAGGTTATTCCACTCGTAACCTTATCTATATGTGTCAATTCGCCAAAGCCTATCCTATGGAGATTCTATTAGAAATGGGTAAGGCAGAAAAACAGCTTAATAGTCCTTCGGTTGATAATGTATTACAACTTACAAACGAGCTCAATCAATTTACGCAAGAACCTCTTGCGCAAATTCAAGCTACAGATAATCAAGGAAATATAATTACGCAAGAACCTCTTGCACAATTAGGAGAGATTTCAGAAACAGTGTCTGTCATCTACCAACACGACATAAATCAGATAGAAGACATTTTTAAGCAGTCTGCTGTAGTTCGCACTAACTGGGCGAGCCATGTTATATTGCTTAATAGCAAGCTGCCTTTGGGTGAACGTTATTGGTATATCACGCAGGCGGTTGCCAATGGTTGGAGTAGTAATGTTCTGCAAATGCAGATTGAGACCAATCTCTTTGCTCGTCAGATTGAGGCTAAGAAGGTGAATAACTTTGCCGTGCGTCTCCCAAATCCACAAAGCGACCTTGCTAACTATCTGATGAAAGACCCTTATATCTTTGATATGATGGGGCAAACAGAAGCGATGAATGAGCGAGATATTGAACGACAACTCGTGCAGCACATCACAAAGTATCTGCTTGAAATGGGCAGTGGCTTTGCTTTCGTTGCGCAACAAAAGCATTTTGAAGTAGGCGATACTGATTTCTATGCCGACCTCATTCTCTACAACATTCAGTTGCATGCCTATGTGGTTATCGAACTCAAAGCCACCTCTTTCAAACCCGAATACATGGGACAACTCAACTTCTACATCAATGTAGTAGATGATACGCTACGTGGCGAACACGACAACAAGACCATCGGCTTGCTCCTCTGCAATGGTGGCGACAAGGTGGTGGCGCAATACGCCCTCTCTGGCTACGACCAGCCAATCGGTGTCAGCGACTATCAACTCTCAAGGGCTATTCCCGAGAATTTGAAATCAGCTCTGCCTACTGTGGAAGAGGTTGAGGAAATTATTTCTAAACTAATAGAACAATAATACTTGTAAGATTATTTATACATGAAAGATCGTGATTATTTCCTTAAAGAAGAGGCAAAATACATCGAACCATCTATGGAATACAATGAAGAAATGGGCGGGTTTGACTATCCTTATGATCCATTAAGTTTTCTTTCCCAGAAACAATTTAACAAATCGAAGGACCCTTTTAGAAATGCTCATTATAAAGACTATGACTTATCTGATGCAGAAATTTTAATTTTTCAAGTTTTCATAGGAAGATTGTCCGGCGTTTTTCGTGGGGATATCTATGGTTCAGAAATTCCTGAATTCGTAAAAGAAATGAGGAAAGTCCTAGAAAGCGTTATAGCTAAATCACCTAAATTCAAAGGGGAAGTGTTGTATCGGTTTTGTAAAAACGATCCTATCCAATTTGTAGAAGGAGAAATCTATGAACCTCCTCATAGTTTGACGACGACTAAGGATAATTGGAGAAAAGACACAAATACATATATCATAACCCCTCTAGCCGCTGATAAGACAAAGGCACATTGTTTATACGAGATTTACAATCATGGGGATGAAAATCAAGTAAACTTTGAGACTGGAGCCAAATTCAGAATAGACAAGGTTTCTCAAGAAGAACAAGACAATATATGGGTCTTTATGACAGAAATTGAATAGGCTTCGCTTTTTACTCCGCCATACTCTAAAAGTAACGATTACTCGCTTCATCTCTTCAAATGCTTCTTTAGCTCTCTTTGTTCTTCCTTTATCTTATCTTGCTGCAGCAACAATTCCGTTTGCCTTTGCAGGGCTTGTTCGTAATCGATAACCTTCTGTTCTAACTGCTGAATCGATTTGGGATTGCGATGTGAAACAAACAGGCTATCTAGATGAGCAAAGTCTGAGGCAGTAGCTTTTCCTTGCATACGCAGATAGCGGTAGCGGAGGTCGTAATCTGAGGCGTTTTCAAGTTCATGAGCCCCCATGGCGAAGAACCAACAACTCACTATGACCAGCCCGCAAACCAATCCAAGTAGTATGCGCTCGGCTAATTGAACGCTTGCGAATAGTGAGTAGTTCTTGTATTCTACGGGCTTTTGTTGCTCTTTGATGAGTTGCTGCAAGGTTTCAAACTTCGGGTCGAGTTTCTTGCTCGACTGCGAGAGTGCCTCCAAAACAAAAAGTTGGTGTTCCTTGATTTTAGCTTGCGTCTCTTTTGAGAGATGAATTTGTACGGTCTCTTGCGTTGTGTTGCGCTCTGATTTTGAGTTGGTAGGCTGTTCTGCAAGAGCAGTGTGCAGTTCTATCTGTGCTTTACTAATGACTTTGCATTCTTGTTTGAGTTCTTCAAGGATGTCAAGAATAGGTGCTATTTCGTTGTTCATACGTTTATCATTTAGAAGTGATTAAATTCTATGTTTGCGGTTGGCTCTATTGCGGAGTTTCTTTTGAAAGCGGAGTTCATCTATATCCACACCACTACTTGGCATCGGCATCGTAAATACTTCGCTGATTGCTTCAGAAAAGTCTGAAGTAAAACTGTTTTCATCGACCGGATGTGCCATTGGCTCTTTTTGTAGATGGCTTTGCTCTTGTCGTTGTGAATTCCGCTCTATCTCCGCATTAAGGCGAGAGAAAGAGCAGGAACGGTCTATCTTTGAGCCACTAAAACTGCAACCATTCTTTTCAAAGATGATTCCCTGCACTACGTCGGTATTGCCTTTCGTCTTGAAACGAGTGGCAATGCCTTGCCTCTCTAAGTCTGCGACAAAGTCTTTCCAATTCTTCGAGTGTAGCAATGCAGTCTTGATGGCGTCGAATATCTCATAGCGCAGCTTATCTTCGCCTTGCAACCGGTGGCGGTTCACCGCCTTCTTTCCTTCTCCAAGTGTCAAATCATAACGCTCGGTCAGTTCTCGGCAAATCTTTGTAGAGCGGTATTTTTCGTTGCGGTCGCTGATGGTTTTGCCATCGTTACCAATACGGTTGATGCAAATATGCAGGTGTGGATGCTGGCGGTCGCTGTGCCTTACGATAAGGCTCTGCGTATCGCCATAGCCCATTTTTGCCAAATATTCGTTGGCAATCTTTACCATCATTTTGTCTGCCAATCGCTCGGCATCACTGGCAGAGAACGAGAGTATCGTGTGGCACACAGGCTTCTGGACGTTCGGGCGCATAGAGGCTTGCAAGTTGAAGTCGTGTGCTATATCGCTTGACGAAGAACAGCGCACCCCATTGGCTTGTAAAATTTTGGCTTCGCCCTCGCGCTTGTTGAGCATATAATTGACTACCCCGCCAAAATTCGTTCCTTTGATAATCTTGGCTATCATGGTTTCAAGCGTTTGATGAGTTCATAAATGAGTACTTTCAGTGCATTCAAATCTTCATTGAGTGCAGAGATGCCAAAGGCATTGAGCCGATGAGCTATCTGATTGATATTATTTGCCATGCCCGAAACCGTACGGATGAGTTGCATTTCTTCGGGTTTGATTCGGCTCTTTACTTCTGCTTTTGCAATGAGCCGACGTAAAAACTCTGTACGAGTGATAGAAGCTTCTCGTGCTTTTCCCAGCAGGGTATAGTACTCCATCGTATTAAGCCGGAGAAGCACTTGGTATTTCCGTTTCTCTGATAAAGTCTTGGTGGGGCGTCCACCTTTATTCTTCTGTTCCATAATCGTTCTTTCTGTTGATGAGACCAGCGGGATTTGTCCTCCCAACGATGGGAGCAAGTAGGTTTTGAGATACTCAAAACACAAACTTGCTTCCCTGATAAACACTATCTCCTGATACCACGCTTCGTGGTCGGTAATAACGGTTGTTTTTCTTTGACTTTGGATTGAGCAACGAGCCATTCATTGAGATCCTTATGCTCTCGATAGCGTGCTGCGCCATCAACGACCTGCGGAAACATTTGCCTCAAAACGGCAAAAGATTTGCGTCCGGCATCATCATTATCCAGAAAACTCTCCACTTCTCGATAGCCCATCATCTGTTCTTTGATGCGTGGCAAAAGTGCCAGAGAGTTGAGCACAATGGCATTGCTGGTTGAAGAAGGATTTAGCACTTGCCACGAGAGAAAATCCATGAAGCCCTCAAAGATTTGTAGGCGGTCGGTTTCTCTTTTAATCGTTGTAATAGCCTTCGGGGCGATACATCCTTTGAAATACATATTGCGGATTTCCCATCCCAAAGCATCGTTTGCAAATCCAATAGTATAGTATGTCCGATTCATATTTTGGAATAGAACTTCTGAGCAGTAGGCGCTGGCTATGGGAAGAGGAATGGCACGTGCTGCGAGGTAACGGAGCAAATTAGGATTAGAGAGCGGTTGCGCAGATAGGATTTCCAATTTGCGCTCGGAGATTTTTCTTTCACCACCAAAAGAAAAATCTTGATGCGCTACTTGTTTAGCACCACTCAAAAGCCTGATGGCTTCGCTGATAGTGCAACGATGTAAAGCGCATACAAGGTCGATGATGTCGCCATGTTTGCCCGAGCCGAAGTCGTACCACTGGTTGCGCTCTGTATTGACTTTGAAGGATGGTGTGCGTTCATTGCGCAGCGGAGAGTAGTACCAATAGTGAATGCTTTGTACTCGTGCTGGAGAATAGCCTTGTTGTTGCAAATAATCTGTGATAGAAATTTGCTTGATATTTTGTATTTCCATTGTAATTCTATTTTAAGTTGAAATGAAATTGACGCAGCCTATTTTCTTTTGGAGGCTAGTTGATTCTTGTTTGGTCGGACGGTCGTACACTATAGGCACCTATTTGCGACCGACCAAACTCGTTTCTCTTTAGTCGGATTGGTTCAGGTATATATAGCCTGCGTCCGACCGACCAAAGGTTTTAGGGTAGATAGTCTTGGTTGAGCCGATATTTCCCTCGCTCTTCCTTTATCACCATGCCTTTGTTGAGCAGAAATTGCAGGAGTTCTTTGAGTTTGGTTTGCCCATAAGATTGCCCTACGACCTCAGTATAAGCCTTTTTGAGTGCCACGATAAGTTCGCCATAGGGCAAGACTTCACGCAAAGAAAAGGCTTGTGTCAATGCTTTTCGAAGTTCCGTGTCGCATAGTTCATGGTAGGAATAGCGGTGGGGCTTGCGCTCATTGTCCGTGTAGGTCGAATCGATTTCGGGAACGCACACTTCATCTTCCATTTCTTTGAGCCGAAAAGCAAATTTGTCGAAGGGTTTGGAACGAATGATGGCAGGGGCAACAATGCTTCGCTCGGGTAGAGTGCTATCCTTCGTGATTTGAAGGACAGTCTCTGCCTTGTTGTTAAGTTCGGTGCCGATATGTCCTCGTGCGTTGTCGTCGCCTTTATTGAGGTGAAGCACGGTCTGAATGTGAATATTCTGCTCGCTCGTCCACTGCATCAAGTCGCCCACGAGTTTGGTCGCCTCCGTGGAGTTGTTGATATCAAGCATCAAATCACGAATACCATCGATGACCACTAAACCCACGTTAGGCGTGTTGTAAATGCCATAACGGATGATTTCTCTACGCTCGTTTGGGTCGGCAATGGCTCTGAGGTGGCTGAATTTCAGATGCTCAGGCTCTTTGTCTATAGGTTGTCCTGCCAATCGCAGAATGCGTTGCATCACCAATTGGCAATGGTAAGGGCTTTGTTCCGTGTCGAAGTAGAGGATATTTCTTTTCGATTCGGGAAACGAAGCCTTATATTCCAGCACTTGCCCATTAACAAGGGCTGCTGCAACGATGGCACTCACATTGAAAGTTTTCTTTGCTTTTGCCTTGCCTGTCGATACACTGAAATTACCCAGTGTACCAATGATGGCTTCGCCTGCTTGCAGTACAACAGGAGGAAGCGCAAACTCATCGGTTACATGAATGAGAGACTTTCGCCAAATGTATTCATAATCAGTTGTATTCATCATCGTCCTCCTGTCTTTCGTCCTGCCAATTCCAACGCAAGGTCGGCATCCACAATAATTTTGCGTCCCACCTGCGTAATGGCACGGTTGATTTTACCACTCTGCTTGATACGGTTAGCTGTGGGCAGACTGCACCCAAAGAGACGTGCAATGCCAGCCAAGCCATACACATATCGTTTTTCTTCTTTGGAGGAGGAAACCTTTGCTAATTCTCCTCTCGTGGACATATTGCCATACTGTGCAAGGAAAAGTAACTCTTCTCCGGTCATCTGCCAAACAGGTTTGCCCAGTAATTCATTTATTGTCATAATTCCTTGTGTCTTGAAGTTAATAACTCGCCCTTGCGCATAGGGCATTTAGTCAGGTCTGACGATGCAAAAGTAGACGGCTTTTGGTGTTATTCCAAGAGGCAGGGATATAGCGGAAAGTATAGGGAGATGCAAGGAAATCAACAACTATCAAAAACGCTCGACACATATTCAAAAAGTGGATAGTTTCGAACAAAAGGATATTCATTTCCTCTCATCATTGATTGTTTAAGAAAGTACCTTAGTCCCCTCTCATAAGAAAAATACTTTTTCGTAGCGTGAAAGTTCCATTTTTCTTCGTTTTATTCATTATAAGTTCATATCTTTGTAACTAATATTGAGATATACAATCATCTAATGGGACAGAAGAAAGAGCATAGTATTTTTAAACTCGATTTTCTGTTTTCATTCTCCCTTAATTAGTATCATGACAAAATGACATGACATTAGTTTTAGATATGTCAATTTTACAAACATCCTTATGCAACAAGATTTAGGTATAAGATTTGCTACTGATTACGTTAAAAGATATATTTTTACAGTATGAAATACGAAGTTATAATAATTGACGTTAAAGATGCAGATGCTATAGTTATCAACTGCCATGACGGTGAACGCTGGTGGACAGCAGTAATTGATGCGGGAAATGTAGGTGAGGCAAATAAGATAAAAACTTATGTAAAACATAAGGAAAATAACAAAAGCATCATTGATTACGCATTCTGTACCCATCCAGATAAAGATCACAAAGGTGGATTCTTTAATCTTCTTACTGACCCACAAGTGGAGATATGCAATTTTTATATTCGCAGGCCAGACACTCTTATGCGGAATGATAATAGGAGGTTTCTGTATGAAACAGGCACATTAGAGGCTGCAGCTAAGGCAGTCTATAATCATCCCACCGATGATGCTCGGAATTTGATAGATGAAGCAGTACTATATTCTCATCTTGTCGAGCCTGTTCTTGGACAGGATGTTACAGGAATGCCATTAATGATAATTGGACCGAGGGTGAAATTCTTCCAAGATGCATGCTATCAAATGGCAATAAACTTTGCGGAATTAGAGGATGAAACAGATGCAGAAACATATGCGGAGGATGAATTGCCTACCGAGGAAGACGCTAGGAGCGTAATGGATGAGGTAAAGGAAGAATCGCCTACAAATAAATCCAGCTTGATTTTACTTTTCCATCCAGATAGTCGTTGTGTCCTGTTGACAGGAGATGCTTGCAGTGCAACTCTGAAAGATGCTGTTGAAGATTATCCCCAGTTAATCCCCGGTTGTGTGTTAAAAGTGCCACATCACGGAAGCAAGCATAATTTAACAACCGAAGTAATTGATATGCTAAAGCCTTCAAGTGCGGTAATTAGTGCCAAGGGAAGCAAGAAGCATCCTAACCGAGCTGTCGTACATTTCCTGAGTAAACACTGTAATGTATATTCTACCTCTAAAAGCGGGACGTTAATATATCAAAATATGCCAGTTGTAAATCCTGCAAAGGCATTAAGAAATAAACAAATATAGATATAAAGAGGAGTATGAATTTCAAGTATTACGATGTTTTTAGTACACTAATAAGCGGTATTGTCCTATTGTTTACGCTTTCAATAGCAATTGATTGGAATATAACAAATATTAATGTGGTAATATTGCTGTCATTAGCCTATGTGATAGGCTATATGCTAAATGCGGTAAGCGCATTGTTAGAGCCATTGTATCACTGGGTTATGGGAGGTAAGCCTTCTGACAAACTATTAAAAGTACCCAAACCAAGTTGCTGTGGTAAGATGCGAAATTATACAGGTTTTGGTCGTATACGTTTTTATGAGTACGAAAAGGCTGTTAGGCTTTTACGGCAGGAGCTTGATGACGCTAAGGCTGATGAGAAAAAAATGTTTGGTAAAGCAATGACTTATTCAAACTCAAATGATAAGACTCGTGTACCAGATTTCAATGCACATTATGCGTTTTCACGAGTTATGTTAACCTTAGTGATAGTATCAGTTAGTATTATCATGCCTAAGCTCTATGATTTATGGTGGACATGGTTAATATCCGTTGCCGTGATACTATTAGCAGGACAACGTTGCAAAGAAAGAGGATACTACTATGCAAGAGAAGTGTTGATTGAATATTTAAAAACAAAATAATGATGGAACATATAATCAAGTTCTATTCCGTGGGCAATGCAGATTGCACGCTGATAAAGTTAGATAACGGCAAGACCATAATTGTAGATTGCCAAATACTAGCAGATTTGACAGATGGTCATGGACAGCAAGTAATGTTTGACATAAAGGCTGATTTACTAAAGGAGCTGAATAAAGATAGCTTGGGACGTCCTTTTGTCGATCTCTTTATCAGTACACATCCCCATGATGATCATTGCAAAGGATTTGCTGGAAACTTTTATCATGGAGATGTGGCAAACTATGATAAGGACAAGAACAAAGACGAGATTATCATAGAAGAGCTTTGGATTACACCTCGTGGCTTAAAAAATGATTTGTCTGCACCAGCTGAAGATATTCGTAAAGAGGCTAAACGTCGTCGCGAATTGTACGACGATGATGCAAATTTCTATGGGACAAAAGGTAATTATCTGAGAATCATCGGATATGACAAAGACAAGGAGTATGATGGTAGATATTGCTACGTCCCGGGTAAACTTGTGACAAGTGTACACGGATCCAGTCTTTCTTGGTTGGAAATATTTATTCATGCTCCGTTTAAGGAAGATGTTGAAACTAGTAAAAAGGAAGATGATAAGAATGCGACTTCTATTGTCGTCCAGTTTGGATTCAAAATTGCAGGATACGCTGGATACAAAAGTAAAGTATTGATGGGTGGTGATGCAGAACACGAAATCTGGCAGCATATTTTGGACAACAACACCGATGAAGAAAAATTGAAGTGGAACATCTTTCTGGCACCTCACCATTGCTCTTGGTCGTTCTTTAATGAATCAGATAATAAGAAGGAAATAAAACCATCGGCTGAAAATATCCTTGATAAACAGATAGGCTCTAAAGCACATATTGTCGCCTCTTCAAATGAAATTAAGAACGATGATAATAATCCTCCTTGCTACGAGGCTAAACAAGAATATGTCAAAAAACTAAAGGCTGGTTCATCACATTTCCTTAACACTGCAACACACAGCAAAGTGGGAAGTATACCACAACCTATTATTTTTAAGATTACTGGGAACGGAAAGACGCTTAGAGAAAATGCTATAGTGGCTGGAACATCTACTATTTCAAATCCTGCACCACGTGCCGGCGTATGACAGAATACAATTATAAAATAACAAAGGGGACTCCGATTCGAGGAGAACACCTAAAACTTGCGAGGGCAAAGGCAATCTATAAGGCTGCCACGAGACAGCCATACGCAAAGGATATACGATGTTATATAAATAGCAAGGGGAATGTTATTATCAGAATGTGTTTAACGCATCTTGAAATCCCTGATGAGCCTTTTTATGAAATATACGATGAAGAGGAAGTGGCTATCATCTGCCATCCCAAAGACGTCGAAATGCCAGAAGTATATGCGTTAAGAAAAGATTTTCCAACAGAATTGCCTCATTCAAATGCAAAACCGTTTGCACGACCGGTATCTCTGTGTATATCGGATGTAACATTTGCCGATATACGACCACTATTTAATGCGTATGATTTTTTAAGTTACATAAGACGTTGGTTCAGTCTGAATAGCATAAACGAGTTGCATGAGGAAAATCGCCCGTTAGAAGTATTCTTCGGATTTAACGAAGTTTGCTGCATTTTGAATAGACGTTCTGATGTCAATCCATACGTGAAGTATTCAAAGAAAACTAAGTTTTCTTCAACATTGGAGTTCGTGGAGAAAACTAAAGCTACCCACTATTTGGTTAGTATCCCTACTGAAAAAATGTATGCGAGTAACTTTGTACGGATACCTCAAACGATGGGAGATTTGAAAACAGTTCACTCAACAGACCGATTCTCTCTCACGGACAATCTTTTGTTTTTTCTGACAAATACTGTAGCGGGCAAGGCGACATTACCAGTAGTTTTATTGGTCTTTATTACTCAGACAAGCGAAGACAATAAAAGGACTTCACATGATTTGTTTCTTATTAAAACAAAACATTCTCCAAAAGAAATAATTCAAAAAAAGAGGGCTCTAAGCCATGAAACTTTTGAACAATGGTTTTATGAATTGTCAATAGAAGTTGTACTATTAATTTCTATGAATTCACGTGATGGAAATGCTGTCAATAATGGAATCAAGGACTGGTTCAAGAAAGTGAGCGTTGTTGGAACAGGAACACTTGGCTCTGCTGTAATCGATCATTTTGTGAGACAGGGGTGCTCCGAGGAAGTTAACATAGTTGATTGTGACATGTTGCTTCCACACAATCTTAGCCGTCACACACTTACTACCAATATGGTGATGACCTCTAAAGTCCGTTCTATACAAGAAGCCTATCGTGGCATCTTGAATCAGAAAATAAATACCATAGAGGGAAATTTCCTTGCGTTGAACCCAAATGATAAAGAACGACTATTTAAGGATACAGAGCTTGTAATGGATTTTAGCACTTCCATAGCCGTCGAAAGAAAACTTGCAAAAGAAGGACAGGCTTATCGTAGGTGTACGTCCTTTTTGAATCCTAAGGGTGATGAGATTGTTTTACTAATGGAAGATCAGGATAGGCATTCTAAACTAGACTTGTTAGAAATGGACTATTACCGGAATCTGATAGTAGATGAAAAGTTTGTACGGCATTTAGAACAGACAGAGACCGTGAGAACTAATAGTTTCAGTTGTAGGTCGGAGTCGATGGTTCTTAATTACGAGAATGTACGTGTATTGGCAGCTATCATTTCCAAACAAATCAGAAAATATTACGCACAAAAGGAAGCTTGTTTGAATATTTGGCACTTTGATGCAGCAAACGGAACAGTAGTAAATTTACCAATGACCATAACAAACTGGCGCAATGAAGATTTAGAGGGGATTCATGTTTACATTTCCGATGCTGTGGAAAAAGAAATAAAAGCGATAGCAGACGCATCTCCAGATAAGGAAACTGGGGGATGTTTGTTTGGTAGTTATGACCGCGATTACAATAATATTTATGTATATTATATGGTACCGGCTTCCGAGGATAGTATTCAGACCACCGTATCATTTGTTCGTGGCATCAAAGGTTTAACAACGGAATATGAAAGGATAACAAAACTCACATATAATCAGGTACGTTATTTAGGTGAGTGGCATTCACACCCCAATATGCCTAATACTCCGAGCGACACAGACAAGAAACAGTTTGAAGAGCTATGGGAAGAACAGCAGTCACAAGATTTACCTTTTGTGCAAATGATACATGGCAATAATGGGATATTTGTAAAAGCAAAGGATTCTATTCTGTAAAGTTATTGATTGCGCTAAATTTCTTTATGTTATGGACAGAGCTAAGAAACCTATAGAAGTAAGCATCCTTTGCTATGTTTTTGGGGTGTAACAAAGGGTGTAAATCACGTAATTCGTTGATTTACACCCTTATTTGCGGAGAGAGAGGGATTCGAACCCCCGGTGCCTCTCAGCACGGCGGTTTTCA
>OHAU01002559.1_pt1 | contig 16884 bp, 18 predicted proteins | sample 1577181 | NCBI WGS metagenome assembly OHAU01 (sample SAMEA3541472, study PRJEB24748) | human gut metagenome | biome: human gut; feature: human-associated habitat; material: faeces | place: China | collected 2012 | reverse complement strand
GCGCAGTTTCCAGAATCCCGAGTCTGGAGCTGCATTTCTGTGAAAACCGGGCGGCGGACAGCGTGGTCGGATATTACTGCGCACTTGCGAAGCGCGAGAATATCCCGTATTCCGTGCAGATTGATCTGCCAGAATGTCTTCCTGTAGACGAAATCAATCTATGTCTGGTTCTCTCGAATCTGCTGGAAAATGCCTTGGAAGCCAGCCTGCGCACTGCACCTGCCAGACGCAGAATCGAGCTGACCGCCTATCTGCATGGCAACAGTCTGGCACTGATTCAGGTTGAAAACACCTATGACGGAGTTATCCGGGAAAAAGGTGGTGTCTTTCAGTCCTCCAAGCGAAAAGGAGACGGTGTCGGGCTTCAGTCCGTCCGCCATATCGCAGAAAAATCTGGTGGAGTAAGTACAGTCACCTATCAGGACGGCCTGTTCTGCGCAAAGGTCATGCTCCGTGGATAATTATGCCCGGCCTTTCCAAAACGGCACGACCACAGATTTCAGCAGTCTCGCTTCCGGCAATCCCTGTATGTACCGGATCGCCGCTTTTGCAAAGATATTACATGGGAGCAATTCAAAGAGGCCGTAGCCTGGTGTAATGGGTGAAAATTGCACTTGAAATAGTTTGTGCATTCTCTTGATGCGCCATAAAACTCAGCCGCACCTTTCAGAAGACCACTGATGATAGCTTCTGAATCCTCGGTGTTTCGCAGACTGGCCTCCAACACGCTCATCCCACGGTGGAATGCACTGCATTCCACAAATGGTGTGTTTTCCTGCATGATTTCGTTGCTCATGGATACGCCTCCTTTGATTGATAAAAAAAGCGCAGAGACTGACCAATCTCTCAAAATCGGGCAGTCTCTGCTGTGCGACCGCACAGCAAGGCTGAGCGGTTATGTACTTATAAAAAGGACACCTATTCTTTCGAATAGATGTCCTTTTTTGTTGTGCCGGGGGCTGTTTTTGAATTGGGTCAGATGGCCCAGCGCTGGCTTTCGGTCTGCAAATCCACCATGTGGGTGTACTGGCCGTTCCGGGCATAAAGTGCATCGGGCGCGCCCTGTTCGGCCACCACGCAGTCGGACAGCACCACGATTTTGTCCGCCCCGGCTACGGTGCGCATCCGGTGGGCGATGATAAGGACAGTTTTGTGTTTTATGAGCCGGGAAAGTGCCTCCTGAATGGCAGTTTCGTTTTCCACGTCCAGACTGGCGGTGGCTTCGTCCAACAGAATGATGGGCGCATCCTTCAGGAAGGCGCGGGCAATGGAAATGCGCTGACGCTCGCCGCCGGAAAGGGCGCAGCCGTTCTCGCCGATGTTCGTGTTCCACTTGTCCGGCAGCTTTTCGGCAAATTCCTCGCAGTTTGCCAGCTTTGCCGCTGCAAGGACCTCCTCGTCGGTGGCACCCTTGCGCCCCAGACGAATGTTTTCCAGTATCGTGTTGTCAAACAGGGTCACATCCTGAAAGACGATGGAATACAGGCTCATAAGCTTTTCCGGGTCGATTCGGGAAACCTCCATGCCGCCCACGGTGATGCTGCCCTTCTGGTAGTCCCAGAACCGTGCCGCCAGCCGGGAAACGGTGGTCTTGCCGCCGCCGGAGGGTCCCACCAGTGCCGTGACCTCCCCCTGCTTTGCGGTAAAGGAGACATCCCGCAGCACCGTTTCGCCGGAGTTGTAGGCAAAGCCCACATGGTCGAATACGATGTCGCAGCCCTGATTGGTCAACTGCTCGCTGCCGGTCTGCAGGGGAGCGTCCAGAATCTCGTTCATCCGCCCTACATTGGTGCGCATGGCGATGACCGCCGCCAGATTCTGCAATGCGCCCTGCATAGGGTCGTACATCCGGGATGCCGCCATCAGGAACAGAAACAGAGTCAGCACGTCGATACTGCCCTGCACCAGCAGCACCGAGCCGGTGAGTGCCACCGACGCAATGCCCAGCTTGAGCACCATGCTCGCAGAGGACACGAACAGCGCTGTTTCCAGCTCTGCCGCGATGGACTGCTTTTCCACAGTTCGAATTTTGTCGGAAAGACCGGACAGATACCGCTGCTCCGCATTGCTGGCTTTCAGGTCCCGGAGGGTTTCGATGTACTCCTGAATGCCGTCCGCACAGGCCATTTTCGCCGCCATGGTCTTGGCCTGCACCTTGTCCTGCACCCGGTAGCTGCCCACCACGATGGCAACGGATACCGGGATGACCCACAATGCTGCCAGAGCCATCCGTCCGTCAAAGGCGAACAGGCTCAGAGCAATGAGCACCGTGGAAATGAGGGAACCGAACAGACCGGGGATGAAGTGGGAGCAGTCCTTTTCCAGCACCTCGCAGTCTGCCATGATGGTGCTGGTCAGGTCGGCAAGATCCCGCTTGCCGAAAAAGGACAGGGGCAGCTTGCGCAGCCGCTCCGCAAGGGTCAGGCGGCGGGTGCCGCTCTCTTTATAAGTAGTAAAATAGGTGTCGTTATACTGGAACCATGTAGTCAGCAAAATCAGCGCAAAACAGACCGCACACCCCAGCAGATAAAAGGCGGTTCTCCCGCTCGTGGAGCCTGCCAGCAGATCTTTTACCAGGAGATACAGCAGCCCGGTGGGCAACATGAATGCCATATTCTGGAACGCACACGCTAAAACGCCCTTTACAAGCCCCTTTGCCCCCTCCGGGGAGCTGGCGGTGGCGTGTTGAATTTTTTCGATCATCCTTTACCCCTCCTTTGCGACCTTCCACTGCACCGAGGCCTGATACTCCTGCCACATCCGGGCAAACAGGCCGTTCTGCGCGCACAGTTCGTCCTTTGTGCCGGTCTCGGTGATACGCCCGTCCTGCACCACATAGATGCAGTCGGCGTTGGCTACGGTGGACAGACGGTGTGCGATCATCAGCACGGTTTTGCCCTTGGCAAGCTGAGCAAAGGCTGCCTGCACCTTTGCTTCATTGTCCGGGTCAGCAAAGGCGGTGGCCTCGTCCAGAATCAGGATGGGCGCATTTTTCAGCATGGCGCGGGCAATGGCAATGCGTTGCTGCTCGCCGCCGGACAGATACACGCCTTTTGTGCCAATGACGGTATGGATGCCCTCCGGGAACTTTTCCACGATATCCATGCACTGCGCCGCTTTCAACGCTGCCAGCACTTCGGCTTCGGTGGCCTGCGGTCTGCCGAGACGGACATTATCCAGAATGCTGCCCTTGAGCAGGCGGCTGTTCTGGAACACAAAGGAGATGGTATCCATCAGTTCTTCCTTGGGGATTGCCCGCACATCCGCTCCGCCCACCCGGACGCTGCCGCTCTGCACATCAAAGAACCGGCAGATCAGGTTTGCCAGCGTAGATTTTCCGCCGCCGGAGGGACCTACAAAAGCCACAGTCTGTCCCGGCTGGATGTCCATGGAAACGCCCCTGATAACATCCGTCTTGCCGTCATAGCTGAAATGCACATCCCGCAGCGTCACGGAGCCGTCCTGCGGGTGCTGGGGCTTTCTGCTCACCGGCACAGGCGCTGCATCCAGCACGGAATCGATCCGCTGCAGGGCATCGGCCACCACCATCTTGTTCTCGCTCATGTACATTATGCGGGTCAAGGTCAGGGAGATCACCGGCGTGATGATGATATAGAACAGCAGGTTCAGCAGAAATTCCGGGGTCACGCCGTGTATCGTGAACAGCAGCCCGCCTGCAATCAGAAAGGCGAACACGCCGTTGACGGCGGCGGTGTAGAACATCATGGGCAGGCGCAGGTCTTTGGTGTAGGAGATGACCCACTTTTCGTACTCATCAATGGTGGTCTTGAATTTTTTGAAGGAAAACACACTCTGCCCGAAGGTCTTGACCACCGGAATGCCCCGGACGTATTCCACTGCCTCGTTGGACATGTCCTCCAAGGCGTTGCCGTACTGCCGCATTTTTTCAACCATCCGCTTGCCGGTCATGGTCGCCATAATGAGGAAAGCCAGCACCACCGGCGCAAGGCTCAGCAGCCCCAACCTCCAGTCGAACGCCAACAGCAGCACCAGCAGCCCCACCGGGGTGGCGATGGCATTGTACTGGTCGGGCAGCTGGTGGGCAAGATATGTCTCGGCGGCTCCGGTGCTCTCGTGGATGATCTTGCGCAGCTTACCGCTGCCGAAGGTCTCGGCAAAGCCCAGCGGCAGCACTGCCAGATGCTCCGACACTGCCAGCCGCAGATTGGTCGCCACCCGGAACGCCGACAGATGGGAGCACATCAGTGCCGCAATGTAAATAAGGTAAGACAGCACTGCGAATAACACTGCCATCCAGCCGTAATGAGGAATGTTCACCGCCTGCGCATAGTCAGGTGCGACAGCCAGCACATCCCGCAGGATCATCCAGATATAGAGGAACGGGATCAGCGCTATCAGTGCGCTGACAGCGGAGAGCACCAGTGAAGCATAGGTAAATATCCGGTGTCCGCCTGCATAGCCCATCAGCCGGGAAAAGTTCGACTGTTTTTTCAATAAAATCACATCCTTACCGGTAAGCTACCCTGCGCACCCGCCTTGTGCAAGCAGGTGCGCAGAGAACGATTATTCTGTATCCGCCAGATTTTCTGTGGCGAAAAGTTCAATGACATTTTCCATGGTTGCCTGATCATAATTCTCTGCAATGGCCGCTGCGTTCCAGTAGGCGTAATTGCCCTCGAACCAGCTTTGCAGGTCCTCGAGATCCTCTGCATAGCGGAATTCCAGATGATAGGTGGTTTCCATGGTGTCAGGCGAGAACGCAAAATAGGTAAACTGGCCGGAACCTTTATCCTCACTCTGATAGAAGATAAAGCCGTTTTCATTTTCCTCGTCCAGCAGCTTGTAGGTGTGGGAGAAAACCTCCTGCCCCTGTGCATCCAGACCGGTGATGGTGTGACCGTCCATCACAAACTTGTCAACGCCGCCCAGAAAATAGCAGTTAAAGGCCATGCTGTTCGGGTCTGAGGCATATTTTTCTGCGGCTACCGGGCCGTAAGGCTCCGCCATGCACATTCCCAGCAGCATATCCGTGGCAGTCTCCGCGTTCTCCGCGCCTGCCAGCGGCGTGGTGGCATCGATCCAGATATTCCGATACTCGGATTTTGACAGCTCCGGGAACAGCTCCACATACGTGCCGCTGATGGTGGTCAGATAATCGTCGGTCGTCGTGCTCTGGTCAGCCACCGGCAGCGTCTGTTCATCTGTTTTCGTCTGGCCGCAGCCGGCAGCCGACAGCAGGCAGATCACGCAAAGCACAAAAGCAGCAAATTTCTTTTTCATACAGTACCTCCTGAAACTTCTTGGTTAGTGTCCTCTAACCACCGCGTATTCTAACATGATTCGCATTTTCAAACTACTCCGTTTTGGTTTCTATGCTCCGTTTTACTGCATTCGTTTTATCAGCGCGATAGCGGGACGGTGTCTTCCCGTACCGCTTTTTAAAGCTCTCCGAAAATTTGCTGGCGTTGTCATATCCTGCGTGCTGGGCGATCTCTGTAATAGGCTTCCTGCTGCGAACCAGCTCCACCGCTGCTTGCTCCAGATGATATTCTTTGATATAGCGGTAAACTGGCACACCATAGACCTGCTTAAACAGCTTTTGCAGGTGGGACACCGACATCTCATGCTCCGCTGCCACTTGGGCAAGAGACACATATCCCTCCCGGTTCGTCAGCAGATGATCCCGGAGATGGTGTGCCAGCGCCGTCTGCTCGGCAGAGCAATACGGATCCGCAGCACGTTCCTGCGGAATGCGGCCCAGCAGCAGCATCAGCTCCAGAACCTTCAGCTGCAAAAAGCCGCGCTCTGCGTAGGAGGCGCTTTCATAAAGCTCACGGAATACATGCTCGCAGCGCAGACCGGCGGGGCCGACCATATACCACTTGCTGCCCAGAAGATTCTGCTTGAGCGCGGTAAAGTCTATGGGAAATGCCGGAGCATTCAGACGTATCCAGTGTCCTGCGGCTGCGGGGTCGATTTCGAGACAAAGGCCCTCGTAATAGCCAAGCGGAAAGTGTGACTCCGACTTTGTCCCGTGCAGCCCATCGTAGCAGCTGATCGCCATGTCTCCCGGTTTCAGCAGAACATGACTGCGCATGGAAAAGCTGGTTTCGAAGCGTCCGTTGATGCAGAAGTTGACTTCCAGCACGCCGACCTGTGTGCGGATCTCCGTATACGATCCCATTTCCAGCTGCATCAGCATCACGCTCACGCCGTCAAAGATCCGAAAACAGTGAATTTCTCCGTTTCCGTCGGCATGTTCAAAACCATCTATTTGTCCGGGGAAGCCGGAAACCACGCCCGTTTTGTCATGAAAAAAGATGTCAATCATATTGTTAATTCAATCAAATCTCTGCAATCTGCATTTGTTGCCCTGCTCCTCGACCGCACAAATTTAAGCAACGAACCCCGCAGGGAGCGCAGCTCTGACCAGCCGGTCGCTTTTTTACCGCAGATAGCTCCCACATTCTGCTTCCAGCGTTTTCCAGACCGGATACTTTGCGCCGGTCACGTCAAAAAATGCTTTCATGTCCCGATTCAGTGCGCTCATTTCGTCCACCGCGTTCATGGCATGGTCGGACGCACAGATTTTCCCTAAAGCCGTTGCACACATGAGCTTAAAAAAGCGAAAGCAGGTCTTGCGGTATGCTGCATCCTCAAATTCCTTGTCTGCATCCGGCAGAATCTCGTGACCGGCGTTTCGGATTGCCCGGTAACCCTCGATATTCGCATCGATCAGGCGATTCAGATAAGCGTTGTCCCTTTTCAGCTTTTTCAGGTCGCCGTCGGTCTTGTAGCAGGCAAAAACCGCCGGGAGCACAAACGCAGCGTGGCACAGGAGATAGTCCTCCATGTTCGGCTCATAGGTGACCTTATACTTCGTGCCTGCAAAGATTTCCTGAACCAGCGCTTCCTGCGACGGCGTATTCCGCAGCGGCCCGATGGTAATCTTGCGAAGGTCTACCGAGGCCACATAATTGCTTTCTCTGTGTCCGGCGGCGCTGGTAAAGGCAAACAGCACGTTCTTCTCCAGCAAAAGCGCTGCCGTTTCCGAGGCGCGCACATTGTTGCCCACAAAGATCATCGTTTTCGCCAGGCTTGCCCGCAGAGTTTCGAGAATTGTTTCGATCTGCGTGTACCGCACAGCCACAAAAATTACATCATAGTCGTCTCCCGGCAAAAGCTCCGCTGCCACCGGAATGGGGCTGACTGCCGTGCGGCGGGAAAGTGTATTTTTGATCCGCAGCCCGTTTCGCCGAATCTCATCTGCCCATGGGCCTCTTGCCAGCAGCGTGACATCCTTTCCTGCGCGGAACAGATTGTTCGCCAGATTACACCCCAGAACGCCGGCGCCGAATACCAAAAACTTCATGGCCACTTTCTCCTTTTCCTTATCGGTTTCTGCGATACCCTGCCGCATCGCGGTATTCGGGACGGTCGTTTAAGTACGGGTCTTTGTCGCCGCAGATGGTATAGTCGCACCTGCAGCCGTCCACGCAGGTGGTTTTCCGGACAAGCCTTGCGTGAAGCAACTCCATGGACGCAAAGTCCACATTGCACAGGGCGGGCATGATGTCCGTCAGACCGTGCTTGATGGCAAACTCCGCCGCCGGGCAGGCGGTGAACTCATAATAGATAGGTTTATCTTTGTCATAGGGCGCAACGTGCATCTCGTAATCGTGCCACTTGGCGCACTGCTTTTCGGCGTTCTGAAAGGCCCAATACATCAGCCTCTTAAAAAACGGTTTGTTGCAGTCCACAAATCGGGGGAGCTTGCGGAAGGTAGGCAGAATCAGGTTTTCCTCGATCTCTTCGATCTCCCGGAAGGAGACAACATCCCGGCACACGGCATAATAGCTCATGATAGCGATGCAGTCGTAAGTGCCGCCCGCGCCGTTGTGAAAGTTTTTCTTCCCGCCCAAGTCCGTCCGCCAGTCCGAGAGAAATTCCACATACTGCCGCTGCACCCGCTCCCAGACGGCCTCGCGCTGCGCTTCCGGATAATGCAGGGCAATCTTCGATTGAATCTGCTTTTTGCAGGCTTTGGAATACAGCACATGGCAGCTGCGATTGAATTGCAGTTTGTTGTCTCTCATCGCTTCTCCTTTTGCAGGCTGCACTGGTGCGCCGCCTGCACCTCTTTTGAAAACTCCCGCGGGTGTTCGCCCGCCAGTGTGCCGTGACCCATATTGGGAAAAACCTTGTAGGTAAAGGCATAGCCCTTGTCCTGCCACGCTCTGACATGTTTCGCCAGCTTCTTTTCCGTCGAGCTTGCAATGCCGTGCCAGATGTACATGTCCGTGCGCTTGAAAAGATCAAAATTCCGGTGCCGCCCGATCATGTACTTGTCCTGATTGACCCAGCTCTGCCAGGTGGCGTCTTTGTAGACGATGTGGTCGAAGGATCCCTCCGTGCGGCCCATCATCTTGCAGACGAGCTTCTTCCGGATGGGGCCTGCCTTCCCGATGAGCCAATAGGAAAAGCCGGTCAGGAAGAATATGTAGAGGTTCTGCAAAACCGGGCTTTTGATGTCGGCGTAGTCCATGGTGGGCATACCGTTAGCAATGGTAGTCGTGATGGTCAGCCGCTTATCGGCCAGCACGTCCATGAGGACGAATGTTCCGTAGGACACGCCGTAGAGAATGTCAATCTTCCCGCCGTAGCGCTCCACGATATAATCGCCCAGCCGCCTTGCCTCATCCGGCACGGACCGGAACTGCGTCTCCGGCTCATCGGGATTGAAGCCGTCGTAGGCCACCAGCACCACATGGTAGGTTTTCGCCATCTCCTCTGCCACCGGCAGTGCGCCGCGATAGCACACCCCGCCGCCATGAAGCATGACCATCAGCTCCGGATGCTCCTGCCCGAACTCAAAGTATTTCATGCTCTGTCCTCTTGCAGCCGTTTCTTCTTATACCCGCAGTCGCAGTAAGGGCCGCCGGAGGCCAGCGTGTACTGCCGCACAAAATTCGTCACGCCGTCGGCGTCGCTCATGGCGTAGTCCAGATGGCACATGGCGGGGGTCAGGTCAAAAAGCCCCAGCTCCTGCATCAGTGTGCAGATGCCACATTTCGTGAAGCGTCCCTCATAACCGCTGCCGTCGGGATACTCGTAAAAGTCCATGTTCCACGAGTAGGGGTTGCGGTCAGCCGCCTTCCGGGCGGCGGTGGCTTTCATGGCGGCAATGTCCTTTGCGATAAACTTGCTTTTTCCGCTCCTGCGGCAGAACCACTTCATCAGCGGCGTCATCTGAGCTTTCTCATAGTATACCGTTAGCGACTCCGTATCCGGCCGCCTCGGCATACAGAGAACGAACGCCCCCAGCATGGCGCAGCCAATGATGTTCAATTGGAAGCGGTCACCCTTTTCAAACTCCGGCAATTTGGCGATGATTTCTTTGTACCTGAGCTTTGCGGTCTTTCGGATTGCTTTTGCGGTTTTAGCATCATAACCAAACACCTCTGTCAGTTGCTTTTCAAATGACTTTGCAAACAGCACCCACATGGCCATGGGCATTCCCGTCCAACGCATCTCACTTTGCTCCTTTCCATTCCGCTAACACCCGGCACATCCGTTTCTCGATGTCTATCCGGGTCTGGCGGCATTCCTTCGGATATTTTTTTGCTGCCTGAAACGCGAACTTCACAAATAGACCGGAGCCAATCGGCAGCATGATTTTCAGCATTCCCTCCGGGAAAACGAAGTGGGTGCCGTGGGCATAAACCATCGTCTCAATCTCGCATTCATGCGGTTTTTCGGCAAGGCGCTTTTCCATCCGGCGGATATACTTTGCGGTGTCCCACAGCGCATCGTCCTCCGCGCCGATCAGCAGCAGCTTTCCCCGGATGTTTTCAACGGGAATGTATTCTTCCGGCTCGATCGGGTGCGCCGCCTCGGAATCGTCAAACAGCTTGCGGGAGTTTACCATATCGCCGGTGCGCTTGCTCTCGGCGGCGACGCAGTGCCAATAATCGGGATGCTGATAGCAAAACGGCATATAGGGCAGCGGCTTGCCCCGGTAGGAGAACAGCGACTCGCCCTCGACTGGCCATTCCTTGCAGCCGTCCCTTTTGCCCTGCAGAAAACCCTGCCACACAAAATCGCTGGGCGTCATGGCAATGGTCAGGGTAACATCCGGGAACATGGCAGCCGCTGTCAGCGCGAGCGTTCCCGTAGTCGATGCACCGGCAATGCCAATTTTATGGTTGCCGTTGACTTTCAGCCACGAAATGGCCGTCTCCACACGCTCCAGCGGATAATTATGATGGCCGTAATCCTTTTTCGCAGGCGACATGGTGAGCACATTTACGCCCCGCCCGCAGAGCCATTTCACGGCTGAACGCGCAAGCCGATCCTCTGGATCGTCACCAATCATCGCAATGACCGCGCAGTCCGATCCGCCGGCACACGCCCAGTACGCGCCGTAAAAGCCGGCGGTTCCCACATCAAAGTGCTGATGCTTCATCGCTTTCCCTCCATGATATCCTTCACCGACTGCACCCAGTGCTCCGGATAACAGGCCAGCAGCTCCTCGTGCTGCAAGTCCTGCTCGTGAATGACTGGGTTTGCAAAGTGCCGTTCATAGCGCTCGCGGTATTTCTCACCCATTTTGAGCGCATAGAAAATATGAATCTCTGTTCCCGGAACGTTGATCTTGTCCGGCAGCGGGGTGACAAGGTCGGAATAGAACTGATTCTTGCAGCTCTGCACGGTCACATAGGGTCGTGCGCCGCCGAGCATCTCCATGAACGCTTGCAGATAGCCGCCCATTTCCGACTTTCGCTGTGCGAGGCGTTTTTGCAGCAATCGACTCTTGACCTGCCCGTCCCGGATCACCGGATAGATCAGCGGCAGCAGCAAATTCGTTTGCAGCTTTGCTGCGAAAGGGGACGCCTGATCCAGATCAGAGCTGCCTAAAATGCCATAATCCATATGGATATTCCCCCGCGCCGCCAGTAGCCCCACAAAAGAGCCGCCCAGCGAGCAGCCGTAGGCCGCCCGGATATGTCCGCCGCTATGCTCCTGAATGTAAGCTTCTATTTTCTCTGTTTCCTCCAGCATAGTGGGAAACTCGGTATGTTCCGTTTCATCGAAACCATCGTAGCTGACGCAGAGAACGCGATACCTGTCCGACAGCAGCGGAATGACCCGTCCAAAATTGCCCTTCCAGTGGCAGCAGGTGCCGGGAAGCAGTAGGATGACCGGGGCATTTTCCGCGCCGAAGGAATAAATCTTCATCTCCCCACCCCCTCCAGGAACCCACTCTTTGCCATTTTTTCCGTGTCGTCCGATTCATCATAAGCGTCATAAGGCGCGGTGGGGTCGGGAACCCGCTTTCGGAACGGTGAGCAAAGCTTGTCCTTATGGCCAAAGGCAAAGTCAAAATTGTCCGTCCAGCCGGTGTGGCCGGTGAGGAACAGCGGGTGTAATCCACGGCTTTGCAGCTTCTGCTCCAGCGCCGCCAGCGACTTTACCGCCAGTTTGTTGTCCTCTGCCAGAGAGGAAATGAAGCTGTAGCCGCCGTCCGCGCCGAACCAGAGAGTGTCGCCGGTGAAGAGATATTTGTCGTCAATGAGATAGACCATATGCCCCCATGTATGGCCGGGGACGAGAAAGCACTCAATTTTGATGCCGTCAATCTCGAAAGTCTCGCCGTCATGCAGCAGCACCTTTTCGTTGTTAATTGTGACCTGCGGCAATTTATAGAGATGATATATGACTTTTCGCCGCACCTCGCCGGTAAGATACCGGTTTTCAATCTCGCCGATATAGAGCTTTGCGCTCCGGAACAAACCGGGGCTGTCTGCCTCCACCGCGCCCACGTGGTCGGTGTCCTGATGGGTGATGAGGATGTGCCGGATGGACTGCGGGTCGATGCCCAGCCAGCCCATTTTTTCTGCCAGCCGGTCGTAGTTGTACCCGGCATCGATCATGATGGTGGTGTCGCCCTTGCGGTAGAAGAAGATGTTCGCCACCCACTCCCGCACGCAGGCCACGCGCTCATCCACCCAGCCGGTGTTCAGCGGCTTGAATATCTCCTTGCCGCGGTACATCTTGCTCATTTCTCTTTTCTGAAATTCGGTCGCTTTCTTTGACATCGGTATTTCCTCCTTACAGCAGCAGCCCGAGTCCCGCAAGGAGCAGGGAAATCACGGCCATCCCCATGGTGCCGAACAGCCATTTCTTCTGCTTGTCTGATTTCGAGATGTACGGCATCAGATCCTCTGTCCCCGGTATCACCCACGCCTTGGTGTGTCCGACCCAATAGCCGTCGATGCCAAGCCGGTCGATGAGATTCATCACAGACAGGATCACAAAGCACTGCCAGAAGCCGCCCCAAAATGTCTGCGCACCGTTGATGGCATACACGCAAATCAGCACATAAGCAAGATATCCCGGAACGCAGATCAGCTTGAAGCACAGCGAGTTTTGCTTGATCTTTTCTTTTGTGGTCAGACCCAGCGCAACGCATCGTTCCTGTACCTTCGAGTCATACAAATGCGCCATGCCGACAGCGCCCTTGTGGATGCCGACAGCGCACACCAAGACCAGCAACGCCCCCAGCCCCAGTCCTTCCAGAATCGTTTGCAGCAGCATTCCTTATTCCTCCCGCTTCTGTCCTGTCACGCAGAGCCAGCCCATTTTGTTTTTATGGATTTGAACATTGCAGAATCCAGCGTTTTCCAGAAATGTTTTCAGCTCATCGCCGCTGTATATGGTCATACCGCCGATGATCTCCGTCCACTTCTCATCCTTGTCCGTGTCGCCACTGCTCTCGTTGCAGATGAGGAAGGTCCCGTCGGGTTTCAGCACCCGGCAGACCTCCCGAAAGCACTGCGGCAGATCAGGCCAGAAGTAGACCGTTTCAAAGGCCGTGACCGCATCAAACCAGTCATCTGCGAAGATCATATCCGCCACACTGCCTTGCAGGACGGCACAGCGCCCCTCCGCGATGGCGGTCTCGTTGACCTTTTTCGTCTTCTCCACGCTGACGGGCGAATAGTCGATGCCCTTCACGATACCCTGCGGGCATTTTTTCAGCAGCCTTTTCATGTTCGCACCGCCACCGCAGCCGCAGTCCAGCACCTTGGCATCCAGCGCAGCATTCAGAAATTGAAGCCCCCAGCGCGCCACAGGGCTGTGACCCAAATTCATCATGGCGACCATGAGCTTCCCGCCGAGGCCCACAGGTTTGCGGGTGTTTTCAAAGAATGACATCTTCTACAACTCCTTTTCCAGAACGATGATCTTATTGGAAATATTCCGCACGGCGGGCAGCCTGTCCAGCAGCTTGTAAACTGGCGCAAATGCCGCCATGCCCTCGGTTAAGCTGTGTTCCTCCACAAAGCGAAAATCCGGCAGCAGTTCGGCAAGTGTTTTCCCATTCTTGATTCCCCAGTTGAATTTTGCGTTGCTTGCGTCAATGGATTTCTCCTTGAAGTGCCGCACTATCGTAGGATTCATGGTTTCCACAAAGACTGTGGCGTTGGAAAACCGGCTGGAAATCACCGTGAAAATACGCTGTATGTTCCTCTCGGAAAGGTACATGGTCAGTCCCTCGATGACGATCAGCACCGGCACATTCTGCTCGCTGATTTCGCTGCCCCAATCTTCCATGGCGGACATGGTAATCTGCGAAATCGTACCGCTTTCCGGCAGAAGCTTTTCCCGCACCGCCATCGTTTCCGGCAGGTCGAGGTTATACCAATGCGCATAACCCGACATCCGATAGCAGCGGGTATCCAGCCCGCAGGCGATATTGACCACCACCGCACCCGAATGCGCCGCAAGCCACGCCTTTGTCAGCTGATCCAGCACAATGGTCCGGGCAATGACGCCGCTGCGCATGGCGGTGTCCTTGTCCGCAAGGGAAAAATCGTAATTCAGCCGCTCGACGATTTCCTCCGCTTTCGCATCGTGGATCGCACCTCTGCCGCTGCTCTCTTTCGCCCTTGCATAAACGGTTTGCAGCATGGTCTCCGGCACGCCGGAGAGCTTGATTTTTTCTCTCATGTCATCTTTCCTCCGCTTGCATAGTCAGAAATTTTTCCGCATACCGGCAGAATTTTTCCGGGTGTACCATCACCAGCTCCGCATGGGCCATCTTGGGGATGCCATGGATGCGCACCTTAGGAAAATAGCGCTTGATGAACCGGATATCCCGCCTGCGATCCTTCTTTTCGTCGTCGCCGTACCAGTAGGTGATTTTCGCACCGATTTTAGCGGAGCGCTTCGGAAGCGCATAGTTGTTGGCAGACCAGAATACATTGCGGATCGTCCGATCGGAAAAGGTTTTGAGATAGGCTTCCATGGCGTCGTACTCCTTTTTGGGGTCGTGCCCTGCGGTGGTAAACCGTTCCGGCGGAAAGGCCGCTTCCAGAATTTTTCGGCTGTTCGCCGCCATTTTAAAGGACACAATATCCCGCCAAAGCAGCAGCTTTCGCACCGGGTAGAGCAGCTGATAGGGCGTGATCCCGCCGTCGATGATGGCCCGGTCGATGGGCATTTCCCCCAATGCCAGCATACGGGTCAGGCAGGCACCGCCCATGGAGCAGCCGTAGGCCCCACCCAGACGGGAGACGCCGTGGCTCTTCAAATAGGAGATCACCTCGTCCACGGTCTGCTCCACGGAGGTGAAATCCCCGGGATACTCCGGCTGATGGCCGTCATACACCACCTGAAAAACATGCCATCTCTGAGAAAGCAGCGTGATCGTGTCGGCAAAAGCCCATACAGGCTCTGCCGTGCAGGGGAAAAACAGCAGCGTCCGCTCCTGCGCCTGCCCGTGTTCCAATATCTGCATGGCTCACCCCTCCGATTTCACGCACTCTGCGTAGGTCAGCGGGAACGAGGTTTTCAGCACGGTGCTTTTCCGCACCGTCCAGCCGTTTTCCCGCAGGAACGAAAGGTAATCTGCACTCGTCCATTTGCTGTGCAGCGGAAAGCCCGCCAGCTTCATGAAAAATGCTTTGGCCGTTCCGAAGAAAGCGTTATCTGCGTGGGTAAAGGTCGGTGCAACCAACACGCCGTCGTCTTTCAGCACCCGGCGAATTTCGGGGAGAGCCTTCTCCGGCTCCGGCACGATATGCAGCGCATTGGCCACGATGACCACGTCAAAGCTTTCGTCGGCATAAGGCAGGCGGAACATATCCTGCACGGAGAAATGCAGCTTGGCGGATCGGTTGTCCCGCTTCGCTTCTGCGATCATCTCCGGCGAAGCGTCTGTGGCCTCAATATGAGCGGCACTGTTTACAATGTTTTTGGCGATCACTCCCGTGCCTGTGGCCAGCTCCAGCACGGTTTTGTGCCGCACCACGGGGCGCAGCAGCTCGTACATCTGCTCGTAAGCTGCTGCGTCCTTGCGCATGAAGCGGTCGTACCGCCCGGCGTTTTTATCCCAGAAATTTTGACTGTTTCTCATGATTTCGCCCTCACAACGAGATGTTAAACTCCTCTAACTCACACAGATGACACAATCGAGTTAGGGTAAGCTAACTGTATTCCTTTTGAAAAGCCGCATCACTGCGGCTTTTCCGCTTATGCAAATAGCTCCTGACAGGCGCCCCGCACCAGCGTTTCCAGCACCTGCGGATAGAGTACCCCAATCTGCTCCTGATGGGAGACGGTTAAAATCAAGCCCCGCACTGTGGCGGCAGCCAGCGCCATACCGCCCTTGGGCTGCAGGCCGCCCATCTCCAGCAGGGTACGGATGTGCGTCTCGTCATCGTGGTAGTGGGCGGTCTTCACTTCTTCCGGCAGTCGGTGCAGAAGAAAATCTGCGTCATTTTCGATGAACACAAAGGCTTTTGTCCTGGAGAGCCAACGGCAGGCCGCCAGGATCGCCGCTGCCGCGCGGTCGGCAGGAAACAGGGGTGCATTCTCCTGCAAGGACTTCTGCGCTGCCGCGAAGCAATCGGTATGAATGTCCTCCAGTACAGCGAAAAACAGCAGCTCCTTGGAATCAAAGAATTTGTAAAATGACCCCTTGGAAATCCCAACGGCCTCCGTCAGCTGCTCCACAGAGGTTTTTCGCATCCCAATGGTAATGCCGCAGCGCTGGGCCTCCCGGATCAGGTCATTGCGGATCTGTTCATTCTGTTCGTCTGTAAAAGCCACTGCGCACACTCCTTGGATTTATGACCACATTTATCATTTCAGTCAAATTGTAGCACGATCCGAAGATGTTGTCAACGGCGTCGTTTTGCTTTCCATCATGATCAAATCAGATCCAGCCTTTCCATCTCAAACGGCACAACCACGGATTTCAGCAATCTCGCCTTCGGCAATGCTGTGGTTGCGCTGGGCAATGGTCAGCAGTTCATCCGCAGATACGCTTTCATCCTCGTATCCGCTTTGGACGGCAAACTCGGAAATGACTTCTGCGCAGTTTTTGCCGAATTGTTATAGATCGCGCCAATCTGCCGCACGTGCCGATACTCCGCAAGGCTGGCAAAGGAACCGGCTTTGACCATCATGCGGCAGAACAGCAGCCCGTCCCGGACATAGTGTTTCGCGTATTTCAGGAACTCCGTTTCCTGCTCCGGGTCGAACCTCGGCAGACAGTACAGCAGCATTTGCAGAACTTCCAGCTTGTAGTCCAGAAAGCGCACCGGATCGTAACGGTCAATGCCATTGCGGGTGAGAAAGCGGTAAATCGCGCTGTTCAGACGCTTTTCAGCGTGGTGCAGGAAGAAGCAGAAGCACAGCAACTCAGAGAAAACGAGCGGCTGTGCTTTTCTGTTCTATCCAATTACGCCCGTGTCCTGCGGAGGTGGTCAGGCGGCAGCTTGCCCATCAGGAGCTGGAAGTGACTCTTGCCCTTTACCTTGCTGGGCTCCAGCAGATCCTGCACCAGCTTGAAGACAGAGACGATGTGCCGTCGCTCCTGTGGATGCTCCTTAT
>OHAU01002556.1_pt1 | contig 16925 bp, 17 predicted proteins | sample 1577181 | NCBI WGS metagenome assembly OHAU01 (sample SAMEA3541472, study PRJEB24748) | human gut metagenome | biome: human gut; feature: human-associated habitat; material: faeces | place: China | collected 2012 | reverse complement strand
CTTCCGGGATGGATCATAAACCCGGTCATACTCATACTCTATATATACAACATTTGACTTTTTTCTCCGTGTGATCTTGCCTTTTACGGTTGGTACTTTCACTAAAAAATCCAGATACATAACGCTCTCCTTTTAGGCGGTTATCCACCTAAAATAGGTGTACTATATTTCCCGGCTATCTGCAATGGAAAACCGCAGAAAACCGGGATTTTTTATGATTTTATTTCGTTCTTTTTTTTTTAGGTGGAAAAATTACTGGAAGTTCACATTTTAGCAAGTCTGCAAATAAATCAGCCTTGTACACGCCTTTTTCTAACATTTTTCTACTTTTTCGTATCTTCCATATATTTCTCAACAGTGCTATAATATAGACATATTTTACCCAGGAGGACAAAATATGCTGTCAATCAATCAGCTTATGAAATATTTGAGAAATCATCATCAGATTTCTGTTAAAAGCAATCAAGCTCAATCACTACGAAACATTGGCTACTATCACGGATACAAAGGATACCGCTTCATCCGCACTCCAAGCCAACATATTCCTTTTTCATCGCTTGATGAAATCATAGCGTTAAATAAATTTGATATGCAATTGAAGACCTTGATTTATCCAAAAGTAATGTTCATTGAAAACGCACTGAAAAGTTATGTGATTGAAGCCGTGCTTCAAGATAGCAAATCAGAAAATCTTGATGTCGTTTTCAATAAATCCATTACAGCCTATCAATCCTATGCTCCTGGAAGTCAGCAGTACCACAAACAATATGCAAAGCGAATGACCCTTAAGGGAAAAATCAATAATGCACTTTTGCGTGATTACTCAAATCAGAAACAAATTGTCAACCATTTCTTTGATACAGACCGCCCAATTCCTATTTGGGCTGTTTTTGAATCACTGACGCTGGGAGAGTTTGGAACTTTTTTTGCCTGCGCAAATTCAAATGTCAAATTAAAGACTTCAAGTATACTTCACTTGCCAAGCAATCTGGATTCAGATGGAAAAATCACCGAATACATGATTTACGCTGTCAAGGATTTACGAAATGCTGTTGCACATAACAACACCATCTTTGATACTCGTTTTCAGACAAGTACAATAAACAAACGCCTTATTTCGCTTCTTGAAACAGAGGTAGGCATTACAGGGCTTGACTTCAAATACATTGACGCTTACATAATTCTGATTACCTACATCCTACGAAAGATGGGAGAAACCAAAACTGTTTGTAAGCAATTTGTTACTTCCTTCATTGATTGCACAGATTTATTAAGAACACAAATTTCCCCTGACGTTTGCAATCAGATTTTGGGAACTCAACAGCGTACCCACCTAAATCAGCTTCAAAATTTCATCAGCAATTCTTAAAAATTCTTGCATAATTTCTTCCCGTGTGGTATATTATAGCTATGAATTGCGGTGGTCGTCTTCGGACAACACCTTGAAAGAGCCTGATGCGTCGGGCTCTTTTTTCTTTTGTCTTTTTTACTGTTTTTCCAATTCCGGCAGACCGGCCTGGTACCAAAGGATGGTTTACCGTATACATTATTTCATTTTCGCTGTTATACGAACATCTGCTGATACTTCTTCTGTTGGGGCATTCCTCCAACGCTTCATCGCTCTGTACCTCCGCTGCCGCTCGGCTCCAACACTGATCTTATCTGTCGGTGCTGTGCATGGAAAATACACACCCTTTTTGTACGGAAGATATGAGGTAACAGAGGACCTGGACAGGCCAAGAGCATTTGCAGTTGAAAGGACAGCAGCTTTATGATCCTGTGTTTTTCTGAAATCATCAAAGGTTTCCTGCACCTTCTCCGCCACATCCGATACATACACACCAGCCGTGATAAGCAGCTTCCGAACCTTGATCGGATTCAGCCCCAGCTCATCTGCAATAGCCTGCAAAGACATCCCGGCATCATAAAGCATAACAGCCGGATCCATCAGCTCTTTAAGGATCTTCCCGGCATCATACTCCGGCTTAGATTTCCTGCGGCCACCGCCAGGCCTTCTTGGTTTATACGCTCTTTTCTCACCCATAGATCACAAAACCAGCTCATACATTTTGAAGGTCATCTCGCCAACCACCTCATAAAAAAGTGTCTTAGTCTGGATGTACCGAAAACCCAGTTTCTGATACAGACCTTCCGCTGCTGTATTGTTCTCGATCACATCAAGCCTCAGCGCTTTCTTTCCGGCTTTTCTTTCTGATCCTACAATGTGCTCCATCAAATTCCGGGCCAGACCCTTACCACGCTGCTCCGGATGCACTGCCAGAACATGAACGACCATAACCTCATCCGAATCGATCTGCCACGGCACATCTGCGTAGCCATCCACCTTTTCATCATTAACTATCGCACAGGCCGCAATCTCGCTGCCATCTGCCAGAACATACAGCTCTTCCTTACCAATACTGTTACGTAGCATTTCATCAGAAGGATGGATACCCTTCTTCCAATGTGGAAACGATGGATCCCCCTGCTCCTGATCAATCAGCTCCCAGTACAGAGATTTTATGTTGTCAAAATCATCTTTTACTGCCTTACGAAATATCATTTGTTCCATCTCCTCTTACTCATGCAGCTCCAGTGGCAATCCGTCCGGGTCATGAAAAAACGTCATCTTCTTACCGGTAAAATCATCCACACGGATCGGCTCACATTCAATTCCGACCTCCGCCAGTTCTTTCACCGTCTGCTCCACACTCTCCACACAGAAAGCAAGATGACGCAGGCCACAAGCCTCCGGACGGCTCACCCGCTTCGGTGGGTTTGGTTCCGCAAAAATCTCCAGCTCCGTGTGCTCATCCACACGCAGATCCAGCTTCCAGTCTCTACGCTCCGGACGGTAGTTTTCTCTGATAACGGAGAAGCCAAGCTTGTTTACGTAGAAATCTTTGGCGGATTCGTAGTTGGATACGATGATGGCGATGTGGTGTATTTTAGATAAGTTCATTTTTTCTTCTTACACTCCTTTTTTTGGTTTGTTTTATTATCGTTATAAACTATATAATAGCATTTAAAATATACCGTGTAAACTTTCAATTATCACTGGAATTCAGTCCACACGGCATTGTTTTTATTTCCACTCACGTGCACTCACATGCGTAAGTACCTCAAAACATGTGTAGTATAACATAACCGATTTTCTGTTATGATATATCTACCTACATCAATATTTTAAGGCACTTTCTAATTTTAATAATACCTAACACCGTGTATTTCAATCTCTCGTATACCGTTATGCCTTCTTAAAATGCTTCATTCCAACATTCAGAATATAAGAGAACTCCTTGTTTCGAGTCAAATAAGATAACCCTGCATAGCATAAACCGCCAACCATAATTTGGATAACAACTTTAATATAAATATTAAATTCTATTTTACCGATAAAAGCAACAACAACAGCCATTATCAGAGAAAGTATTAACGCAGCTAAACAATCAGAAAGTTCTTCAAAAAAACTATAATTTATGAGTTTCTTATTAATATTTGCATTAATGATTAAATCTAGCAAAGTATTAGCGGGAACTGTAAGGGCAATTGCAAATACACCGAAATTCATTGCAACAATAGTTGAAACTATAAAAAATACTTTTTTTATAATTTCAAATTTCAACATCAAATCGCTTCTGCCAACAGCTTTAATCGGTTGTAATGCAATTGTTGCCGGAACCGATATAATAGTTTCAACACACGTCACATAAACATACGGAAGCATAGGCAACCATTTTTCTGTAAAAAGGACTTTTACAATAGTATCTCCTGCAACCATCAATCCTAACGAAATAGGAAATACGATATAAGCCATAATTCGCACACTTTTTCTAGTTATCTTTTTTACCGCAATCATATCATCATTAACAGCTGAAATACCAGGGAATAGACCAAATCCTTCCCAACGGCTCAGTAAACATGCAACATCAAAAAGTTCTACATAATTCATTGGATTATCAACCCAACCAGTGATGTGTAGGCTATCCGAAAAGCCATTCTTCTCCGCATATTTTCTGATTTCAGCTTCCTGATTTCCGTTTCCTACAATAATGAAATGTGCATTTGGAACTTTGTTTCTCACCTGATTTGCCATTCTTACAAAAATATCTGGTGCTTTCTGCGGACAAATTCGACCGACCATACCAACAACAAAAGCATCTTTAGGGATGTCCAAATCCCTTCTCGTAACTGTACCATGTACACCATTTTCATATGCTTCAATATCCACACCATTTAAAATAACTTGCAACTTTTCTTCTCTACAAATCTTCTTTTCCAATGCAGACTTTTCCTCAGCATCTGAAATACATATAATCTTGTCGCAAAACAGCGCAGCTACCTTCTCAATGGCTGTATACATTGCTTTTTTCTTTGCAGAGCACTTCATATTAAAAGCCCAACCATGTGGGTTATAAATGCAGTAATTCTTAATACCAATGTTCGCAACACGAGCCACTGCACCAGCCTTACTGGAATGGGCATAAACAATATCAGGGTTATATTTCTTTATCAGTTTCCGAACAGCTTTAATCACCTTTAAGTCGTTAACGCCAATGGCTCTCGTCATCTCAATTTGTTCAAAGTGATCTGCAAGCCTGTTGTAGTCTTCCTTTCGGAAGTCCTGTGAGCAAACCATTATATTCTCGAACTTCTCTTTATCCAAATACTTGAGAAGCATTCGAATGTAGCAATCCACGCCACCCGCAGCCTGCGCCACATGCAATATTCTGATTTTATTCTCTCTCATCTCCAAATATCCTCATCATTTTTCTTTCCACAAATCTATGTGCACATCCATTAAGATGTTATCCCGCATTCTCAAACCACTATGTAATAATCACAGTCAACTACGTATCCTGCCATTCACTCACCCCTTAGTGGCTATGCAAGTGTAATCTTTCCCTTCCATTGCTTCTCTCTAACCGTTACTCCATATTATTCTTCGCTTCTATTTCAACATTGAATTTAATTCCCACTCTAGCCTCAGGCCAAGTTTCAGCATTTCACATTCTTATAACTTCGAATACACCCCACACCCAAAGGGCACAGTTCTTCGGCGACGCCTGCGTTGGGCCGCCTGGCGGTATTCAACCGGAAAGGAGGCGTCACTGGCGCTTCCTCTCTTGCTGATCACTCAGCATTTATATATAAGAGGCATTTCTGCCGCTTATTAACTTGATTTGTTGTTTTTCCGGAAGCTTTCCTGGCATTTGCGGCCCAGGTTTCGGGCGCCGTTCAGGAAGCAGTTGACCTGATGGCCATTCTGGCAGATGAATACGCTGCCTTGTTTTTTTCCGGTGGCTCCGCAGATAGAACATTGCTTTTCTGTTCCATCGGCGCGCAGCTCAAGAACCAGGATTCCTTCTGCCCAGGCTTTGTATTTCAGATAATTCCGGATGCGGATACTTAAGTGAAGGGGCGAATAATTGCCGCTTCTGTACATGGATATCCTGGAAAAATCTTCATCATACTCCGGCAGTACCAGTATCCCGGTCTGATTTTCTTTGCAAAAATCCATGATCTCCTTGCTGACCTGATGTGCATAATGTTCATTCAGGTGCTTGAGATGCATGTAATATTTCCTGTTTGGCTGACTGACGTTGTCTTTATCGGTAAATGCCCTGGATGCTTCTACTTTTTTCAGCAAAGCTCTGCAATGATGTCGGTATGCATTTCCACCTCTGCAGTTTTTTACAGCCAGCTGCCTAGATCCTTCATCCAGAACTGTGCATACTGCAAAGCTGTCTGTATTGGTAAAGCGGACACTGCATACTCTGGCGCCTTCCTGCATTCGTTCCTTTGCTGTCCGGGCATCGGAGTTTTCCTGCTTGACAGGTACATGGAACATGAGCCATTTTTCCTCATGGACCAGTGTCGGTGAAAGGATCGCTGCTTCCTTGGGGAAGGGGCGTCCTGTAAGTCCGCAGGGTACCCAGATCCATTTCTTTCCGTTCCAGAGCTTCAGCACTACGGAGGTGTCTGTCAGGTCTTTGTACATTCCCTTGAAAAAGGTGATATTGGCATCAATCTTTTTGGGAAAGTTTTCTGCGCTTGCTGCGGTCTTTACTGCCATTGCAGCTTTGTTCATGGCAGATCTCCGAAAATAAACGGGGAGCTTTCCGCCTGGCGGGATGTACTTCGGTTCTCTTCCGTCTCTTCCGGGAACGGTAAGCTTTTCCAGATGTCCCTGGATGGTCAGCAGATTTTCGTCCCAGAGTTCCTCTCTTTCTTTCAGGAGCTCATAGTAAAAGGCTACGGCTTCCCGATACAGGGCTTCTGTTGTTTCGATCATCTGCTTTTCCGGACAAAAGAGCCGCATTTTCCATGTTTTGATACTGTATCCTGTTTTCATGGCATCTCTTTCTGCTGTCAGGTATCGCTTAATATCTTCATTAGCGAAAAAAGCTTATAACACTGTTAAATGCTGGATTTTCTGGCACAGCTGACCACGATTTTGACCACTAATCATTGGAAAGAAAAAAGAAAAAACACCTGAAAAGTATTGATTTTACGCGGATTTGCGCAAGAAAAAAGTGACCACTTTTTGTGACCACTAATGTTAGATTTCGATGATTCTCAGATGATTTATTCGCTTTTTGATACAAGAATGCTACATATCCAGCTTAAAAAGTGACATTATTAGCATGCTGCATACCTTTGGCACGCCTTGACAAAGGGAAATATCAATGGTATTCTTTAAAATGGCTGTGAAATATGTCTTTTTAGGTCTGTGACTAATGAAGATAATAAGCGACACGATTCCCATAATCCACGAGCTGTTCAAGGATGTTTCCTCTTGTACCAGCTCTTTTTTTATGTCTGTTCGACATTTCCCTCCCCAAATGCTATACTATACTCGCAGGCTGCGCGATCTGGCTTTTGGCCTGCTAAATTTCAGAAAAGGATTTTTTTCTATGAAGAGAATTATTACCTATACGATCTCAACCGGGGAGTCCGGGGAAAATGTTCTTGGATTTCTTCGGAAAAAGGGTTTTTCCAAACATATATTGACAACTATGAAGCGGGCAGAGCATGCGATCCTGCTGAACGGGGAGCCGGCTTTTGGCAGGACAGTTCTAAAAGAGGGGGATGTTCTCCGGATCCTTGTTCCGGAGGAGGCCGGGGAGGGATCGGAGCCTTCCATTATTCCGGTGCCGCTGCCTCTGGATATCCTGTATGAGGATGAGGATATCCTTGTGCTGAACAAGCCTGCTGACATGCCTGTGCATCCCTCTGCCGGGAACTATGAGAATACTCTTGCCAACGGTGTTGCCTGGTATTATAAGCAGCAGGGAAAGGCTTTTGTCTACCGCTGCATCAACCGGCTTGACAGGGATACCACGGGGGTGCTGGTGCTGGCCAAGAACCCTCTGAGCGGTGCTCTTCTCTCTTCTCAGATGAAGCAGCGCCAGATCCGGCGTACCTATCTTGCCCTTACTGACGGGATCCCGCCGGAAAGGGGGACGATCTCCGCTCCTGTTGCCAGAATGGATGCTTCTGTGATCACAAGGGAGGTTAATTTTGAGCGTGGGGAGACTGCTGTAACGCATTATGAGCGTCTTGCTGTCAGCAACGGATATGCTCTTGTGGAGCTGCATCTGGATACGGGGAGGACCCATCAGATCCGGGTGCATATGAAGTATATCGGCTGTCCACTGCCGGGGGATTTTCTGTATCATCCGGTTTTTGACCGGATCGGACGCCAGGCCCTGCATTCCTTCCAACTGGAATTTGCCCACCCGATCACCGGGGAGCCTATGTGTTTCCTAGCGCCTGTGCCTGAGGATTTCCGCAGAGCATTTGCGCAGTAAAAAAAAATCAGCTGTCCGGTACGTGTTTCCTGCACCGGCAGCTGATTTTTTATTGTTGTTATTTATTTTTTTTGTAGATCACAAGGAGTCCTTTGAGCAGAAGGTCCTCATCCAGAATGATTTCTTTCTTACAATGAGAAATGATCTTTTTTGCAAGACCGCCTGTTGCGATCACGGTTGTTTTCTCACCAAGCTCTTCTTCCACCCGGTCTATGATCCCGTCGATGGCTGCTGCGTTGCTGTAGAGCACGCCGCTTTTCATGCATTCGATGGTATTGCGCCCGATCACATGCTTCGGGGCATCGATGCTGATCCCGCTGAGCTGGGATGCTCTGGCTGTCAGTGCATCCAGGGATATTCCGATACCAGGAAGAATCATTCCGCCAATGTATTGCTTTTTACTGTTGACAACCGAAACTGTAGTGGCGGTTCCCATATCGATCACAATAAACGGAACCGGATATTCATTTAATCCTGCCACAGCGTCTGCCACAAGATCCGCACCCAGCTGTCCGGGGTTATCCATCATGATGTTCAGACCTGTTTTTACTCCGGGTCCCAGGACCATGACTTCTTTTTTGAGGATCTTTTCTGCTGCCAGCCTGGCAATGTTGGTGATCTGTGGGACTACAGATGAAATGATACATCCTTCTATGTCTGCCTTTTTGATGTGGTAGATTTCCAGTAAGGTTTTCAGGTCTACTGCATATTCCAGTTCTGTTTTTGTTCTTACGGTAGCAAGTCTCTCGATGAAATATGTTTTTTTGTCATCGATGCAGCCCACAACTATGTTGGTATTTCCAATATCAATTGCTAAAATCATAATTTTATTTTCCCTGTCTTTATGCTTTTGTCTTCTCACGGCTGATCTGCTCGGACGGGATCAGATGTGCCTTGGAAAGTGCAGCTCCCACTGCTCCTGTAATCACTGTGGAGGAAATCATTTCGCATACTGCGTTGATCCCTACCATGAGACAGCAGCCGATGATGATGTTATGACCGCCCATCAGATTTTTTACATAATCGGTATTTCCGAACAGTCCTACAAGTGCTGACATGAAGAACAGGGTATTCAGGAATGCGGAAAAGAATCCGGTTACTGCACATGCCACATAGGTATTGCTGACCTTTCGCATGCCTTTAAAAATATATCCGAGGCAGATACCGTCCAGAAGACGTGGGATGAAGCGCTGGATAAAGGCAAATACCGGATTGATACCGAAAAGCACAACTCCCATTGCACTGGAGCCGCCTACTCCGATGCACTGGAGAAAGCTGGTCAAGCCGAAGATTGCACCTGCCACGGCTCCTCCTACGGGTCCAAGGACGACTGCACTGATGGCTACCGGGATCACGTTAAAGGAAATGGCCAGTGGCCCGATGTTCAGATATCCCAGTGGTGTGTAGGCCATCAGCAGAAGGATTGCTGCCATCAGGCCCAGTAACGTAAGCTGCGCTGTTGTAAATCTGTTGTTTTTCATTTCTTCTCCTCCTTGTTACCGTTCCGCTCTGTGAATGTTTCCGGAAATACAGCATTTCCCGGCGTTTTCTGCGGATACAATACGGTGATGGAAAGCGGTGAGTTTTTTATTCCGCTTTTCGTTGTGAAAACCGGCTCTCCGACCGGCTCTGTAGCTATGCTTCTGCCTTTGTGGTAAGCAGAAGGATCTTATCCAGGATCTTTAACGCTGCATCCTCCTTGCTCATAAGCGGGAGTGACACTTCTTCATCCTGTGTGATCAGAGTGAGGACATTGGTATCTCCCTGGAATCCGGCGCCCTCTACCTTCAGGTTGTTGGCTGCCACCATATCCAGGTTTTTCTTCTCAAGCTTGGCTCTGGAATTACGGATCATGTCTCTGGTCTCCATGGAAAATCCGCAGAGGAACTGGCCCTGCTTTTTGTGCTGGCCCAGATATTTCAGAATGTCGTCTGTCCTCTCCAGCTCTATGGAAGCCTGATCGTCTTTTTTCTTAACCTTGTCTTCGCTGACCTGCTTCGGACGGTAGTCTGCCACTGCGGCAGCCTTGATGATGATGTCCTGTTCATCGCTTAAGCCGGTGACTGCTTCAAACATATCTCTGGCAGATGTCACAGGTACGACCTTCACAAAAAGGGGCGGCTCAATAGCAGTAGGTCCGCTTACCAGCGTAACCTCCGCTCCTCTGAGCATGGCCATTTTTGCAATGGCGTATCCCATCTTTCCGGATGAATGGTTGGTGAGACAGCGGACCGGGTCGATGGCCTCCTGGGTAGGTCCTGCCGTTACCAGGAGCTTTTTGCCGGCAAGGTCTTTCTGGAAGGCGGCTTCCTTCAGGATATATTCCAGAAGAGTTTCCGGCTCCGGCATTTTTCCGGCTCCGGTGTCTCCGCATGCCAGGTAGCCGCTGGCTGGCGTGATCACCTCATATCCGTAGTTTTTCAGCTTCCGGATATTGTCCTGTACCACGGGATTCTCATACATGGCGGTATTCATGGCCGGTGAAAGAATTTTCTGACATCTGCAGGCCATTACCGTAGTGGTGAGCATATCATCCGCAAGGCCATTGGCCAGCTTTCCGATCACGTTTGCACTGGCTGGTGCGATCATCACAACATCTGCCTTCTTGGCAATGGATACGTGCTCTACCTGGAACTGAAAATTCCGGTCAAAGGTATCCACCAGGCATTTATTCCCGGTCAGTGTTTCAAATGTGATCGGATTGATAAAGTTCGTTGCATTCTCTGTCATCAGTACATGAACATCTGCATGAAGCTTATGTAATGCACTTGCCAGATATGCGATCTTGTACGCAGCAATACTTCCTGTGATGCCAAGAAGCACTGTTTTCCCTTTCAGCATCCTTCTCCCTCCTGTCAGTCAACCATACGGATACTCTCGATCACCGGCTGCTGGTCCTTTGCAATGGTTCCGTTGCCGTCTGTCGGCTTGGCGTCCTTGCAGATCTGGTCTACAATGTCCATTCCGGAGGTCACGTGTCCGAATGCAGCATAGTCGCCATCCAGATGTGTGGAATCGGACTGTACGATAAAGAACTGAGAGCTTGCGCTGTCCGGATCTGTGCTGCGTGCCATGGAAATGGTTCCTCTTACATGAGAAATATCGTTCTTCACTCCATTGCTGGAAAATTCGCCCTTGATGGTGTCCTCTGCTCCGCCGGTTCCGTCTCCGTTTGGATCTCCGCCCTGGATCATAAATCCGTCAATGATCCGGTGGAAGGTCAGACCGTCATAAAAATTGTCCTGTACCAGCTTTACAAAATTTGTGACTGTGATGGGTGCAGTGTCTGCATCCAGCTCTACATCGATCTCGCCATAGTCCTTTACGGTGATGGCAGCATGATGGGTTCCTGTCAGCTGCTGGCTGGTATCGATCACAGTTGTTCCTGCCATTTGTGCATCCTCGGAACCATCGGAAAATTCTCCGTCTGCGCTGTCTGTATCCTCTGTACTGTCTGCAGAAGCTTCGGTTTCATGTGAAGTGTCCCCTGCATTACCGGAAGCCTCCTGATCATCGGCGCTTTCTTCATGATCTGAAAAGCCTGCCGCCTCAGCCTCCTCCTCGGATACTGCATTGGCTGCTGTCTCTTCATCTACGCCTGTCTGTCCTTCTGAGGTTTCTTCCTCCAGAGATTCTTCCTTCTTGTCTGCTTTGTCAGAAGTGCTGTCTGTGCTTCCGCATCCGGAAAGCATTCCTGCGGTAAGAGCTGTCGCAAATAATACGGCTAAAACCTTACGTTTCATATTTATAAGTCCTCCTTATCAGATCCCGAAAACGCCTGTTCCGGCATTTTCAGGTGAGCTTTTCACTCTCCCCCTGTAAGCTTTTCTCAGTTTAACATCATCTTTTCATAAAGTCAACTTTGCACGGAACCAGGTACAGGAGTTACTATTCACTCCGTTTTCAGTAACGTGCAGGATTCCCTTTGTTTTTGCCTTGTATCTCTTCCGGTTCTCTGCTAAAATCATGTATGGAGCTTATTATGGGCTCCGTACATATAAGTAGAAAGCGAGGAATCAACATGGAAAAGATCACAAGTTTTACCATTGACCATATCAAGCTTCAGCCTGGCGTATACGTTTCACGTAAGGATCCGGTCGGAGATCAGGTGATCACCACCTTCGATATCCGTATGACTTCTCCCAATGAGGAGCCTGTTATGAACACAGCCGAGCTTCATGCCATGGAGCATCTGGCGGCTACCTTCCTGCGGAACCATAAGGAGTTTGGCCCGAAGGTCATTTACTGGGGTCCTATGGGCTGCCGTACCGGAAATTATCTTCTTCTTAACGGGGATTATGAATCCAGAGATATCGTTCCGCTGATGATCGAGATGTTTGAATTTATCCGCGATTTTGAGGGTGAGATCCCGGGAGCTTCTCCCAAGGACTGTGGAAATTATCTGGATATGAACCTTGGCATGGCAAAATATTTGGCAAAGAAATTCCTGAACGAGGTTCTCTACGATATCAAGCCGGACCGTCTTGTTTATCCGGAATGATCTGCGGGTACGATCCGCTGGCAAGATCCTTGTGTTCTGAACGGACTGGACTATATGCCGAAACAAAAAAACAGGCTGCCTGTATCGATGTTCTTTCATCGGATACAGCTGCCTGTTTTTTTATTATATCAAGGAGATATCTGCAATTGAAGCAGGATCAGGATTTCCCTGATCTGGTCAAAGCCTGTAGTCTGTGCTCTACTGTGCTGCTTCTGCGGTAGTATCTGCCGCCACTGCTCCTACCGGCGGGGTTGTGCTGACATAGTCACCGGATGCGTAGCAGGTCTGTCCATTATAATCCACACGGATCCATCCATTGTCACAGACACCGGTACACTTCAGGGATTCTCCGGAAAGGACACCTGCCACAAACTCTGCCTCTGCATTGGCGTCAGAACGTAAATTCACACCCTCCACTGCATAGTAGGTGGCATCCTGAGCCTGTACGTTGATGCCGCTTGGGGTCTGCTCCGTAGCTGCTGTCTGTGCTGCGGGATCTGCTGCCCCGGCTGTGGTGGAGTCTGCCGCCGCTGCTGCTCCGTCTGCTGTGGAATCTGCTGCTGCCTTCGGTGTAGGTGTTGCAGTTGCCTTCGGCTTCTCTGTGGGCTCCGGCGTCGGTGTGGAATCTACTACTGTTACCACTGCATCGGTTCCTTCCTCATATCCACAGCCCTGTGCAAGGAAAGCCGCGCCTATTATCAAAGCCATAATACATTTTTTCTTCATTATCCGATTCCTCCTTATACGCCGGTAAAAAATTCTCTGCGTCCAATATACACGATTCTGCAATATTATGCAAGTCCTGGCCGGTTCTTTCACATATTTACCGGCTCAAAAAGCACCCGGACAGTTCCGCCGCAGATCATTCCCAGATCTCCTGCCCCCTGTCCCAGCTCGTAAACCTTTGTTTCCGTATTTCGGATATTTACTGCGTGTTTTCCGGCTTCAAACTCCACTTTTCCGCCGCCGATGCTTCCTGCCGTGCTTCCGTCCCGGAATACGAACATCTTGCTCCCGGTTCCTCTTGGTGAGGAGCCCTTCTTCTCGATGATCGTGACCATGGTTCCCGGTGTCCTGCGGCGTACTGCTGCCTCCACCTCCTCATCACAGTAGGTGCGGAAATGCCGGTTTTTCTCCTGCACGATCTCCGCCATGATGCTCACGGCGATCTCCGCCGGCATCTGTCCTCCGATGGGAAGTCCGATGGGGGCATGGATCTGATCCAGCTGTTCCTCCGTAAAGCCCTCTTTCAGGAGCTTTTCCCTGGTGATCCGCACCTTTGTCCTGCTTCCGATCATTCCGAAATATGCAAAAGGTCTCTTAAGGATCGCTCTTGCACAGGCGGAATCTCCCAGATGGCCTCGTGTCACCACTACATAGTAGGCATTTTCATAGGGAGGGATCCTGTCGGACAGGGTATCAAACTCTCCAAAGATCCTCTCATCTGCCATGGGAAATCTTTCCTCCGTCACAAATTCCTCCCGGTCATCCATGACTGTTACATGAAAGCCCAGCATCCTGCCGATCTCTGCTACCGGAAGAGAAACATGGCCGCCACCCAGTATGATCAGCCTGGGATTCTTCTCGTAGGTTTCCACAAATATCTCCCGGTCTCCGTTTTTCACAACGCCGGTTTCCACGGCTGCTTCCACGGAAGCCTTCAGGAATTCTTCTGCTTCTTTATTTCTTTCTGCTCCCTCCGGATAAAAAAAGCTTCCTTCTTCCGAAAGATATTTCAGCCCGGCATCCTTTCCGTTCAGAAGGATTCCTGTTTTTACACGCCCTCTTTTTTCTACCACATCATATATTGTCTGATACATTCTCTGTGTCCTTTCTGTCCGTCTTTCGCTGTTTATTCCTCGGCAAGCTCCTTTACCGCCCCGGCAGCAGTGTCCACCTCTTCTTCCGTATTAAAATAAGAAAAGCTGAAGCGGACGGCTCCTGTTTTTTTGGTTCCCAGTGCTTTGTGCATCAGCGGTGCACAGTGGCCGCCGGCTCTTACACTGATCCCGTACTCTTCATCAAGGATCATGGCCACCTCTGCCGAGTCCATCCCTGCAATATTCAGAGTCACCACAGGGGAGCGTTCTTCTCCGGAAAAATCTCCGTACAGGGTGACTCCCGGAATTTCCTTTACCTGATCATAAAAACGCCACATCAGCTGCTGCTCTCTTTTTCGGATCTGTTCTGTTCCGGTTTCCCTGATCCAGCTGATTGCTGCACCAAGACCTGCGATCCCGTGGCTGTTCAGGGTTCCTGCCTCTAGTGCCTCCGGCATATCCTGCGGATGCTCCCTCTGAAAGGTGAGGACGCCGCTTCCGCCTACCTTCAGAGGCTCCACAGCTACCCCCGGCCGAACACAGATGGCTCCTGTGCCCTGAGGTCCCATAAGGCCCTTATGTCCGGAAAAGCAAAGAATATCTATATGATCTTTTTTCATGGAAATCGGAAATACTCCTGCTGTCTGGGCAGCATCCACAATAAGAAGCTTCTGGTGCTTCTGTGCGATCTCACCGATGGCGTGGATATCATTGAGATTTCCTGTCAGATTGGAAGCGTGGGTACAGACGATCACCTTCGTCTCCGGACGGATGGCTGCTTCAAGCTCCGTAAGGGAGATCCGTCCCTTGCGGTCTGCCGGCAGGATCGTAAGCTTCATGCCGTTTTTTTCCAGGCGATACAGTGGACGGAGCACACTGTTGTGATCCATCTCCGTACAGATCGCGTGGATAGTTTCTTCCTCCGGATGAAGTGTTCCCTGCAGGGCGATATTGAGCGCTTCCGTGTCATTGGATGTAAAGGCCACACATTCCGGTCCCCATATGTCAAACATCTCTGCGATCTGGCATCTTGTATTAAAAATAAGTCTTGAGGCTGCCATTGCTTCTCCGCTGCTGCCCCTTCCGCTGTTTCCTGCATGCTGCATGGCTTCCACCACAGCACGCGGCACACAGTCCGGCTTATGAAAGCTTGTAGCCGCGTTATCCAGATAAATCATTTCATTCTGCTCCTTGTGATTTTTATCAAATGCCTTTATAATAAACTCTGGCTTTATTTTATACTATCCGAGGAGGTTTTTCCAATGAAAAAAACATCTTTTTTCAACAGTCTGCCATTTAAGCTGCTGGTTGCTGTGATCCTGGGGATCATAGCCGGGCTTATCCTGAACCGGTACAGCACCAACGGAATCTCCATGGCAGTTCTCAATATCACAGTTACTATCAAGTACATTCTGGGCCAGATCATTACCTTCTGCGTACCGCTGATCGTGCTGGGCTTTATCGCTCCGTCCATTACCCGGCTTGGCAAAAATGCTTCGCTGATGCTGGGGGTTGCGGTTGTCCTCGCTTACGGCTCCTCTGTTGGCGCGGCGCTTTTTTCTACGGCCTCCGGCTTTCTGATCATTCCACATCTGTCCATCCATTCCTATGCTGCAGGACTGAAGCAGCTGCCGGAGGTGATCTTTGAGCTGGAGATCCCGCAGATCATGTCCGTTATGAGTGCTCTTGTTTTTGCAATGATGCTGGGCCTTGCCGCTACCTGGACAAAAGCGAAGCTGATCACAGGACTTCTGGATGAATTTCAGAAGATCGTTCTTTCTCTGGTTGCACGGATCATCATCCCCATTCTTCCGCTGTTCATCGGCACTACCTTCTGCAGCCTTGCCTACGAGGGAACCATTACCAGACAGCTGCCTGTTTTTCTGAAGATCATCGTACTGGTCCTGGCCGGGCATTTTATCTGGATGGCTCTTCTTTACATCCTTGCAGGAATCTATTCCGGAGAAAATCCTCTGGAGGTTGTCCGCCATTATGGCCCTGCCTACCTGACTGCCGTAGGGACCATGTCCTCTGCTGCCACACTGGCCGTTGCACTGCAGTGTGCCTCCAGGGCAAAACCTCTCCGCAAGGATCTGGTCAGCTTCGGGATTCCTCTTTTTGCAAACATCCATCTCTGTGGTTCCGTTCTGACAGAGGTTTTCTTCTGTATGGCGATTTCAAAGATCCTGTACGGCTCCGTTCCAACACCGGGTACCATGGTTCTGTTCTGCCTTCTTCTGGGTATCTTTGCCATCGGAGCTCCCGGTGTTCCCGGCGGAACTGTCATGGCATCCCTTGGCATCATCACCGGAATACTGAAATTCGACAGCTCCGGCACTGCATTGATGCTTACCATCTTTGCACTACAGGACAGCTTCGGAACTGCATGTAACGTGACCGGTGACGGTGCGCTGACACTGATGCTCACCGGCTATGCAAAGCGCCATCATATTGAGGAACAGCAGCTTGATGTGGAATTATAAGTTCGGAGCTAAGTCAGGCGGATATTTGCGATCCGATCCGCTTCGTTGCTTGCTCATAACCGGATATCAACTATTTTATGTCTTTTATGAGAAAATATTGGCTCGAGATGAATTTCCATTGTGACCGTTTCAGGAGTACGGCGGTAATTTTCTGTTCCGTCTTTCTCCTGCGGTTCTGAGATAACGATTTTACTGATCAGCCGGTGGGAACGTTCTCTGTGTTCCAATAGTGGAAGTTGTGGATCTCACATGACTAAAGTCACATGCTCCTCGGTCGCTTTAAGCGACAAGGCTAAATATCGGCGGA
>OHAU01002540.1_pt1 | contig 17014 bp, 18 predicted proteins | sample 1577181 | NCBI WGS metagenome assembly OHAU01 (sample SAMEA3541472, study PRJEB24748) | human gut metagenome | biome: human gut; feature: human-associated habitat; material: faeces | place: China | collected 2012 | reverse complement strand
CGGCTGTTTTGCATCGCAAAACAGCCGCTTTTACCGTGTAACTAATCAACGAAAATGAAGAAATATCGATATTGATGTAAACTAACTGATAATGAGGAGGAAATGCTCTAATTTGCACAATACGTCTCTATTCCTAAAAGGCAGGAAAGTGCAGATTTAGGCAGAAGTTCAGTTACCAAAACGTTACCTGATTTTGGGATAGGTAACGATGGAGTAATGTTCGGTAACTGAATTATTTTCGTTCGTGTGGCTGTTGCTTCTGTCGGCAGTTTTCTGCATAAGTGAGGAACGCTTTAATTCGGGTAACTTTGCCCATAAAAATTAAAGCGTATGAAAAATGAAAAAATGAAGGTGTTGCTCTACCTTAAAAAGAGCGGTCTTGACAAGTCTGGGAAGGCTCCGATTATGGGGCGTATCACACTTGGAAGGAATGTTGCGCAGTTCAGTTGTAAACTCTCCTGCAATCCCGAGTTGTGGAATCCACGAGAGAGTAGGATGGACGGCAAGAGTCGTGAAGCGGTGGAGATAAACGTCAGGTTGGAGAGTTTGCTGTTGTCTGTCCAGTCGGCTTATCAGTCCCTGCTCTCCAAAGGTTACCCATTTGATGCAACCGATGTAAAGGAGCTGTTTCAAGGGAGTGGGCAGACACGATGCATGCTCATAGAAAGGCTGGATATGCTCATCAAGGAGAAAGAAAGCCATATCGGTGTGGATATCAAGAAAGAGTCCCTGGCAAGTTATCATTCTACGAGAAACCGCTTGCAGGAGTTCATTCAGAAGAGATACAAGGTTTCTGATTTGGCTTTCTCACAATTGGCAGAGAACTTTATCTATGAATTTCGCCAATACTACTTGGGAGTATGCGGTTTCCAAGAAAGTTCTTTCTTCGCAGTGGCATCCCATTTGAAAACAGTCTGTAAGTTGGCATATCGTGAGGGGATAGCCGATACTCTGATGTTTGACAAAGCCCATATAAAAAGGGGAGACAAGAAAATTCCAAAGGCGCTTGACAGGGAGGCATTGGACAAGTTAAAGTCTCTCCGCCTTAATGACTTGGAGGAGGAAATGGAAACGGCAAGGGATATTTTCCTTTTTGCCTGTTATACAGGTGCTGCGTATTGTGATTTGATGGAACTTGGCAAGAAGCATCTTGTCCGTGATGACGAGGGAAGTTTGTGGCTGAAGTTCAACCGCCAAAAGACAGGCGTACTCTGCCGTGTCAAACTGCTGCCGGAAGCTATTCAGCTAATAGACAGATTTCACAGCGATGAAAGGGTAACACTGCTTCCATACATGAAGTACAAGAACTACCAGACCTGTCTGAAAGCCCTGCGGCTTCGTGCAGGTATATCGTTTCCCTTTGCCACGCATACCGCAAGACATACTTTCGCAACGCTCATCACGCTTGAACAGGGCGTGCCCATTGAAACGGTGAGCAAGATGTTCGGACATAGCAACGTAAGTATGACCGAGCGCTATGCAAAAGTAACACCACAGAAACTCTTTGAGGAATTTGACTGCTTCCTTTCTTTCACCGAAGATTTACGTTTAACCATATAAAAGACGACCATTATGAGAAGTACATTCAAGATACTGTTCTATATCAACAGACAGAAAACAAAGGCAGACGGCAATACTACCATTCTCTGCCGTATCACAATAGATGGAAAGAACACAACTATTGCCACAGGCGAAGAGTGCCAGCCCTCCGGATGGAACGCTAAACAAGGGCTGACAACCAATAGAAAGACCAACAAAAGAATCAATGAGTTCAGGGAATTGGTAGAGAGAACCTATCGGGACATACTGACGAGGGACGGAGTGGTAAGCGTGGAACTTATCAAGAACTGCTTGCAAGGCATAGCCACCAATCCCATTACTCTCCTTGCCATGAGCAGGGCGGAACTGCAAACTGTCAGGGAAAGCGTGGGCAAATCAAAGGCAGAGGGAACTTATAAGAACCTGTATTACTCAGACAAGATGCTCACGGAGTTTGTAAAGGACATAGGAAATGAGGATATACCCATTACCTTCATCACGGAGGATTTGTTTGATGAGTACCGTTTCTTCTTGAAGAAGCGCGAATATGCCGCATCGACTATTAACCGTTACCTTTGTTGGTTGAGCCGACTGATGTTTCGTGCGGTCAGCAGGAGGATTATCCGCTGCAATCCCTTTGAGAATGCCAAGTATGAGAAGGAGGAAAAGAAGATACTCTTTCTACAAAAGGGCGATGTAATGAAACTTATGGCAATGAGGATGAACGACAGGGAAGCTGAGTTGGCACGGCTGATGTTTGTCTTTTCATGCTTCACAGGCATGGCTATCGCTGATATGGAAAATTTGGAATACAGGCATATCCAAACGGCAGCGGACGGACAGAAGTATATCCGCAAGGAGCGTCAGAAGACAAAGGTAGAGTTCATCGTACCACTGCATCCCGTAGCTGAAGTCATCATCAACCATTGCAGGAACGAGCAGAAAAGAAACGAAGAGCAGCAGACAATGAAAGAAAATGGCGACAGCCTTGTCTTCCAACCTCATAGTAGCCGTAGTGTAATGGGCAAAAATCTAAGTATCGTGGGCAAGGCTTGCGGTATCAGACAGCGGTTGTCCTACCATGTTGGGAGGCACACCTTCGGTACGATGAGCCTGAGCGCAGGAATACCAATAGAAAGCATTGCCAAGATGATGGGACACGCATCCATATCCAGTACGCAGATATATGCGCAGGTAACGGACAACAAGATATCTGAGGATATGGACAGGCTCATTGCCAAACAATCGGCAATGAAGAGAGATATTGTGGAGAGAGACCTGTGAACTTTTTTCGGATATACCAATCTATAAAATGGAGGAAACGGCATGAATACGAGCTATAAATCAAAAACAAAGACCAGCACGGAGAATCATCGTAGCTATTTTGATTGGGGCTGCAATATGCAGGTCATTCGCAAGGGTAACGGAAACCATTGCCATGACGGAGAGCGAACTTATGAGGTTCTTCGGTGTAACATGGAGTAAACTTAACCATATACTGCAAACGTTGATGAGATTTTCCATCCTGTATCCCGATGAAAGAAGTGCAGGTGAGGAAGATATTTATGCAAACAAACAACTCAAAGGTTATGCACCGCTCTATCCGCTTCCAATCATCATTGCCATATCCTTTCAGCTGGACAGCACGGAAGCGCATTTGTTCAGAAGTTATATCTGCCATACGGTACAACGACTGATGGCTACCATAACACCGATATTCCTGATAGGCAACACGGATAATTGATGATAATACTTCTTTTTCTTTCACCGAATTATATCTTACTACATAACTACAATAAGAGATAGTGCGGTGAAAGAAAAAGGATTAACGTGTAGTAAAATACCCGAAACAATGGTACTACGCAGTAACTACATCTTCCCTTCTTCTTTCACCGCTTGATTACGATTAAAAAGGAAATTATATGATATTTGTTATTCTATGGATAATCCTTTGAAGTACGCTTTCATTGCTTACAAGTATAGATGCCGTGCCTGTCATTCCGCTGACGAGTTTATACTTGCAAGACGTTATCCTTACCTGTGTCGTGAACACGCTGCCTTCTGCCGTTTGTCGGGGTGTATGCGATGTGGTTGTTATTACACCATTTGCAACTCCGTAGGTTTCTACATCGTAACCCTCAACTTCGATGTTCGCGGTCATTCCTCTTGCCATCGTATTCACATATTTATAAGGAAAGTCTATTGTGCCTTGATGGGCATTTGTTATCTGCACCTTTGCACTAATGGTTTCAGGATAAGGTATAAAATATGCGCCCACCAGTAATACCAATATCACAATGGTGATAATCGTGATACCATAACGGACAATCCTTGACGGTATCTCGCCAATGATATGCCTTACTTTCTCGCTGCGAAGTTCTATCTTGTTGTCTGCCATAATATTCCTTTCTGCTGTTAGTTGCCTAATTCTAACTGATTTTTTACGAGGTTATAGTATGCACCCCGCTTTGCTGTGAGTGCTTCGTGGTTGCCGATTTCCACCACCTTGCCTTTATCCAATACCACTATCTGGTCAGCATTCTTCACCGTGCTTAGTCGGTGCGCTACGATAACCACCGTCTTGCCTTTGTAGAACTCATCCAGATGCTCTACAATCATGCGCTCATTATTGGCGTCGAGCGAGTTGGTGGCTTCGTCAAGGAAGATATAATCAGGGGTCTTGTACACGGCTCGTGCTATCAAGATGCGCTGTTTCTGTCCTTGACTCAAACCAACGCCATCACGCCCAATCTTAGTGTTGTATTTTAAGGGTAACCCCATTACATAGTCGTGAATACAAGCAATCTCGGCTGCCCTTTGCAATCTATCTTTGTCAATCTCGCTATCATCTACGGCAATGTTCCTTGCAATACTCTCGGAGAATATCACACCATCTTGCATCACCACACCACATTGTCTGCGCCACCACTTCTTATTAAGTGCATTTACATCAGTTCCGCCGATAGTGAGTTGTCCGCCCAATACGGGATAATAACCTAACATGAGTTTGATGAGGGTGGTCTTTCCACTGCCCGATGCGCCCACAATGGCTGTTACCTTGCCTTTGGGGATTGCGAGACTTACATCATCAATGATGGCTTTCAGTGCATGAGGGTCGTATTTGAAGTTTACGTTTTCAAGGTCTATGCCTTTGTTTTCTTCTTTCACAGAAGTTTCCAATCCTTGCTTTCCGTTCTCATCGTCCATACGATGGATTTCGTTGATACGTTCAAGACTTATCTTTACATCTTGTACGGAGTAGAAGAAACTCATCAACTGCTCAACGGGTGAGTTGAGTTGCCCGATGATGTACTGCACGGCAAGCATCATACCCAGCGTGAGTTGTCCGTGAATGACGGCTGTTGCTGCCACCACCGTGATGACGATGTTTTTCAGTTCGTTGATAAAAATGCTGCCAGCCTCTTGTGTCTGTTGGAGTTTCAGCGATTTCATCTGCACTCCGAAGAGGTCTGCCTGCACGTCCTCCCATTCCCACCGACGACGCTGCTCGCAATCTTGCAGCTTTATCTCCTGCATGGAGGTGATAAATTCGTAAGTCTTGTTGTTATTGATGGCTTGCTGCTCAAAGAGTTCATAGTCGAGTACCTTTCTGCGTCTGAGAAATAGCGCAAGCCAACCGCCATAGAGCAGACTGCCGAGCATAAAGATAGTAAAGACAAGCCAATTATAGGAAAGCAGCACGATGCTGAATACCACAAAGGTGAAGAGCGAGAACACGATGCTGAACGTTTGCTGTGTCAGGAACGTATTTACACGGCTATGGTCGCCCATACGCTGCATAAGGTCGCCCATCAACTTGGTGTCGAAAAATGACATTGGCAGCTTTAAGAGCTTGATGAAGAAGTCGCTTACTAAAGAAATGTTGATACGCAAAGAGATATGTAGTAAGAGCCAACGGCGGATAAAGTCGATGGCAGTACGGCTAACCGTGAGCATCAGCTGTCCCAAGAGTATCAGCCAGATAAAGCCGATATTCTGATTCTTGATGCCTACATCCACGATAGACTGGGTGAGGAAAGGAAGAATAAGTTGTAACAGACTGCCCACGAGTAAGCCCAAGACAATCTGCCCGAAGTATTTGCGATATTGCTTGATATAGCCAAAGAGGAACTTGAACGAGCGTTCCTCTATTGGCTGTTCCTCCATCTGCTTTTCATAAAAGGCAGGTGTGGGTTCCAAGAACATCGCAATACCTTTCTCTTCACCGTCCGATTGAGTACTAATCCAGTGCTTCTTAAATTCTTCAAGCGAGTATTTCACAAGTCCTTTTCCTGGGTCAGCGATGTAGAAGGTCTTGCCTTTCTCAACCTTATACAGAACTACAAAATGGTTTTGATTCCAATGAAGGATGCAGGGATTTTCAAGGTTGCAGATGGTATTAACAGAAACTTTTCCACTTATAGTTTCTAATCCCAACTGCGAAGCAACTTTGTCAATAGCAAGTAACGAAACACCTTCTGTAGTTGCAAAGCATTGTTCTGATAGATAGTTCATACTTTTATCCTTTTTAAAGTAAGAACAAATCATTGCTAAGCATGCTACGCCACACTGCATAGAGTCATATTGTAAAACGAAAGGAAAGTTTCTTCTCATTTTTCTTTTTATAATCACAGCCTGTCTATAATATCCTTAGATGCAGATTTCTTTGTTTTATCTAATTTTAATTTTCCAAAATTGTAACTTAGCTTAACCATTAAATATTGAGTATCGAAGTTGCTATCCATTGTAGTGCGAATATTATTATACTCCATATCCCATGTATTACTTTTATCTGTATGGAAAATATCATTTGCAACAACAAGCAGTGTTAGTTTTTCCTTCCATAGCTGTTGCATATAGGTTAGATTTAATGTCCAAGAGCCACGATGGTTAGTCAACATTCCTGAATATGCACTATCAAAAGAGCCTTCTATAGCTAAAAGCGAAGTCTTACTTACAGGACATTGAGCCGACAAACTCACATTGTAATAAGGTTTGTTCCATGTGCGCTCCTCCCCTAAGAAGGTAGCCTTCATAAATGGTTTGGAGAAATAAAAACTAGCATCTCCTTGTATTGGTCCTAAGTTATAGGAATAAACCGCTGTAGCAACAATAGCAGATGATTTGTCAAAATTGACAGATCGCCATTCAATATTTTTATTTTCGATACCATTGTCTTTCCAAAATGGTAACTCTATGATTTTGTCTTTGCTATGATTATAAGCCACAGAAGTCATCAAATTACCAATATTATAAGTTAATTTGATATTGTTAGTGATGCAAGGACGTAGCTGTGGGTTGCCCACTCTATAAGAAATGGCATCGTAATAGTCGATAGATGGATTTAAATTGCTATAAGTAGGTCGGCTTATATTCTGCCCTATTGACAGACCTATAGATGAATTTTCTGTTAATTCCCTATTCACCACTAAATTAGGAAATACCTTCCAGTCAATATCATCTACAAACACTCCTTTTTCCTGTGATTCTAGACGTCGTTTGTCGGCTTCTAATCGTAAACCTAGTTGAATGAGAAACTTCTTTATCTGTTTAGAGTATGAGGCAAATACACCATACAGCGTTTCCTGTGTTTTATAATCCTCTTCTTCAGTATTGTATGAATAGCCTCCGTTATTCTTCATAATAGAGGTAAAGACTCCAGTACTAAAGTTCCCCCATTTTGCATTAGTACTATACGTTAGTTTAGCACCTGCCACATCATATCTTCCATAACTACTTGTTGTTACCTCTGGGATAGCATTAGCGAAGCCATTTCCTTCTGATTTATAGTGGGCGTAATCTGCAATAAATCTAAGCGAGCTTGCTTTACTGAATGCGTACTTATAGTTAACACCTATATTGTGGATAGATGATACATCACGCTTATTTTGTATGTAATCCATAGATATTGCATTCATTTTTTGCAACGTAGGCTCAGTAGTATGAGAGTTTCCTATATTACCAGAATATTGAAGTCCCCACGACTGTTTATCAGAAAGTTCCCAATTCATAGCATAAAACCAATTTAGCGTGCGACCGCGTCCGTGGGTATGGCGCTCTTTGGTGCTATAGATATTATTTGTTGGCAAAAACACGCTCTCTGTAGTATTATCAATCTGAGTGGTATGCAGATATGAGAAACCGACAGAAAGTAAATTGCTAAGACGCTTATATTTTTCATTGAGTGTGAAATCAGCAATATTCATATAGTTTCGTGCAAATAGTGAGGCATTAGATATTTCTGTAGACAGTGTATTTTCTAATGCGTTGGTGGTTGTGATATACACAACACCCTTACACGAGGCACTATATTCTGCGTTAGGATTCGAATCCACCACAATCTTTTTTATTTCAGACGATGGTATTGTTGAGAGTTCTTTGACACTAACAGGCTTACCATTAAGGACAAATGTAGGAGTTCCACCTTCAAGTAATTGCAAATCTTTTGTTAACCCAGGTATCTTCCCAAGAATGGTAGTAGCCCTTCCCATATATTTCAAATAGGAATTAGAAACATTTACCTCTATCTTGTTTAGTCCCACTTTTACGGTTGGGCGCTTTCCTTTTACTACTACTCCAGCAAGGTCAGTAGAGTTAGGCTTCAACTGTACCTTTCCTGTATTTCCTTGTACATTATTTAGATAATAAGGTTCGTAACCGATAAAAGATATTTTTATCATATAGGATGCCTTGGGAGCTGATAAGTCAAAACACCCTTGAGCGTTAGTAACTGTTCCTTTTATCAAGGCAGAATCATTCTGATTAAGTAATAACACATTAGCACAAGGCAATGGTTGTTGTAATTCATCCACAACTTGTCCCTTAATGTTTTGTGCACTAAGCTGAAACGCAGAGATGCATAGTACTAATAGTATGATAATTCTATTCATAGCTTGATATTGTTTAGTGTAAATTCTTCTAAAAAAGCTTGCATACCTTGATCGTCGTATTGGCATACTTCATAAGGACTGCCAGTTTTCTTTGCTTTAATCCTATATAAATTACAGCCGCCATCGCAAATAGGTATATACTTACAGTTACTACACTTAGGGTCTGAAAATTTATCACTGCCTAGAACAAACTCTGAGATGATGTCGAAATTTTTCAATCCTTCATCTAAATTTCCTATTGCTCGTCCCTTTATACCTACATCAGCCCAGCATTTATAAATATATCCATTAGGGTCAATAACGTATGCAGCCATATCTGTGCATGTGCAAGAATTACAATCCACTTTTGGAAAGAGGTTTGAAGACGAAATTGCTCCTTCTTTTGCTAGCGAAAGTAAAAAATCACATTTTTCCCTTGTTGATAGTTCAACAGAAGAGTTGTCTTTCTTCTCTTCTATGGAATTATTAAGAATAAAGGCATAATACACATTGACATTCTTGTTTTTCCATCTCTCTGAAAGAATCTTATAGATTTTTGAATATTCATCTTTATTGTGTATACCGATATTAGTTCGAACACCAATAGTACAATTTGGCATATATTCTACAGCAATGTCTATATTGTGGATAATCTGATCAAAAGTGCCTTCACCATTTCTTAGTATACGTGTTTTATTATGTGTAACCCTATTACCATCAATTGTTATCTGTAAATAATTAAGTTTTTTAGACTCAAGAAATTCACAAATTTCTTGATTTAATAAGTATCCATTTGAAACCATAGAAGAATGGAGCAGTGGTAGTTCGGCGTATTTCTCTACCAAGTCATAAAATTGCTTGATTGTTTTAAATGAAGATAAAGGTTCACCGCCATGCCAGTTTAAAGTAAACCCTTTTTTCTTATCTTTATACATATTGATAAAGTCTATTACCTTCATTTGGGTTTCTACAGACATAGGCTTGGAAGACAATTTATCCTCATAACAATATGGGCAAGCAAAATTACAACCCAATGTTGGACATAAGACAATACCTAATTTACTCTCTTCTGCACATGCATAGCGTTTAGTATATGACAGCTTATTAATATAATCTTTATCTTCATATTCTTTGACGAGAACTTTATTCTTTACAAAATACTTATATGTATCTTCGTCAAGAAGTGCTTCCGCCCTATCTGGATGTTTTTCTACTAAGCACAAAGTTTCATAGGAATCTTTATCCAAGTTTATTAAAGAAAGCATCCTTGTATTATGCAAGCAATATCCAATCTTATCAGAGTGGAATAAAAAATTAAACTGTGACCATTTCATACTTTTTTATTTATGTAGCGAATAGGAGAAAAATCTCCTATTCGCAATAAACATAGTAATAGAAAATTTACTGTAGATTACTATCGCTAACACTAGTGTTAGCTGTTTCATCTTTAGATGTAGTTTCTGTTGATGTAGCAGATGTATTTGGCTTAGGCTTTAGTTCACCAGTGTGACAACCTTTAATACATAAACGTAGTTCAGACGACGTTCCACCTTTAATCATTTCTAAGGATTCATCTAGCTTATCCTTAGGAGCTACAATTTCATTTATTCTCATTTTTTTAAGATTTTATTTCAGAACTTTGTTCTTGAGATGAGTTATCTGTGGTATTGCCTTTTGTTGTTGTGGGTTTTCTTTCTCCTGTAGAGCATCCACTTCCACATAGATGTAACGAATCTAACAAATCCTTCCAAAAGCCACCACCATGTATGTCGCTTAAGCCATCTGTGAGAACATCATTAGGACTAACGAGTTCTCTGAATTTAATTTTACTCATTAATAATAATATTTTTTTGCCTTCTTATAGCTTTCAGCATTGCTCCTTTTGCCAGTTTGGTCTGTTTTATAATCTTGTCGACTTGATTATTTCTGTTGCAAATATATTTATATCTCCAAATTATTTCTCTACACAAAAGTGTAATTCTAAGTTTATTGTCTGAAATATTACACAAAAGTGTAATCATGCAGCCTTGCAAAGTTCACCATACTTTGCAAAGAACCCCATAATACCTCTCTTACTGGAACATACTGGAACAGTTTCCGATGTCAGGTAATCTATGGATTTCCCTATTTGACGTGTGCCAAATCCCAAGACCTTCATTACTTTCAATAGTTTGCTGTCAATCTCTGCAATCATATAGCTGTACTTGTCCTCAACTATCGGCTTTACTGCCAAAGCCATTAACCGCTTGAATAATGTCAATGTGGATATTCCCGAATCCTTTGCAACGGCAAAACGTCCGATATGCCAAAAACTATATTTACTTTCCCAGTGAATAGCATTCAGTGGATTTATCCCATATATTTTTTCGATAGGAAGAATCTTGCGCTTATCCCAATGAAAGCTCCTGATACAGCCTATCATATTCCCAAAGGAATCCCTTGCAATATAGATTTGGGATTTGTTATCATACAGATATTCCTCTTCTTCAAGCACTGATTTGATATCTTCATTTACTTCTTTCTCTGTAAATGAAGATAAGTGATGGGAGTAATTTTCCCTGACCACAAACTGTGCTATTTCCAACAGACTCGTTTTGTCTGCCAAGAAGATAGCGTAGTCCTTAAATGTTGCAATCTGTTTTTCCATAATGCTTTTTGTTTCTTGATTTATACGGCAAAAATACTTTCTATGCAAATATCATCTATTACACTTTTGTGTAATTTGGCATTTCTCCCTTTGTTTTTTACACTTTTGTGTAATCTTTTTGCGGTATTCCGCATTAAAAATGTACTTTTGTAGTGAAATATATCAGAGAACCTTAGCAAGTTTAGCATATATGACAGACATAAAAGATTTCTTTATAGCATCGAACACCGTGTGTAATGCACCTGACTATGACTCTAATGTACTCTCTACGTTGGTGCAAACCGTAGAGGCTTTTGCTCGTGTTACCTATCAGAGTATTTACTTGATAGACTATTACAGGCAAGAATTTCTTTATGTGTCGGACAACCCTTTGTTTCTTTGTGGGCATACGGCAAAGGAAGTAAAGGAGTTAGGGTACAGCTTTTACTTGGAGCATGTACCGGAGGACGAACAAAAAATGCTTATTGAGTTAAACAACAGTGGATTTAAATTCTTTGATACTTTCGATAACGTCGATAAATACCAATGCTCTATGTCCTATCACTTTCATCTGAAGAATGGAACAAAGAGCAAACTGATAAACCATCAGCTTACTCCCATTCTATTGACAGATGAGGGCAAGATATGGATTGGTATGTGTGTCGTATCGCTATCTTCACATAAAACTGTGGGGAATGTAGAGTTCCACAAGAATGGGCTCAGCAACTATTGGAAATACTCTTTCGGGGGACATCGGTGGAAGGAATGTGAAGGAGTATCGCTCAAAGAAGAAGAAATTGAGGTGTTGCGGTTATCAGCAGCAGGACTAACCATGACGGAAATTGCGGATAGGATGTGCCGTTCATTGGATTCTATCAAAACTTATAAACGCCACGCCTTTGACAAGTTAGACGTGGCGAATATCACTGAAGCTATTTCAAGAGCTACCTTAAACAAATTCTTCTGAAAATAATAACTTACGGCAAAAGCGAAGAGAGATAGAATTTCGGAAAATAGTTCACAGGTTTTCCTGTAGCAAGATTGTACATTGCCGTTGTGCATAATCCCGCTGCAATCCACGAGGCTATGGACAGCTGTGGAGGTGGCAGCATTTCGCTTTCCTTTTTATATTGGGTTACAATTTTGTCTAACCATTCTTTTGGCTGATTCCAAAAAGCCCCGTGTCCTGTAACATATTCAGCCACCTTTAATTCAAATCCCTTTGGCTCTTCAGTCAGTTCAGATAAGGAATGCCCCAATGGGTCTACAACCGTAACAAAGCCAGCCCAACCAAAGTTGTATGGATGCAGTACGGGAATTTTTCTTTCCTTGCAAATTTCATCAAAGACAAATGGAGTTTTATCCTTAAAGTCCAATGCATTGATAGCCACATCATGCCCATTCAGCATCTCTTCGATGTTATCAGGAGTCAAGAACTCTGTATGGAAATCTATCTGTGCATCAGGATTGATGCTTAGCAAACGCTCAGCCAAACACTCTGCTTTGTATCTGCCAATATCATTCTCTGTATAGTTCTGCCTGTTCAGGTTGCTTTGCTCTACCTTATCGCCATCAACAATGGTAATATGCTCGAAGCCAAACCGCAAGGCACATTCTGCCACAATGCTGCCAATACCTGCACCACCAAGGAATATCTTATAATCCTTGATAATGCTTTGTTCTCTTTCGCTCACGTAGAGCCTGTTTCTGCTGTATCTTTCTTTCATAACGAAATAATTATTTTAGGCAAAAGTAGACGTAATAAAGCATATATACTCTACACAAAAGTGTAATAATCAATCACATTGTTGATTATTTTAGATTTTATAACATATTCAGAAGATAACGTAACTATTCAGCGATAATAAACGTTGAATATCAAGAACTTATAAACGTAACATTGTGGCAAAAAGGCTCGAAATGACATTCTTTATTAGAATTTGTATGTATCTTTTTATGTAACTTATTGATAATCAATAATAGTTTATACACCTTATCGCTGAATAGTTACAAGATAACATGTTGCTACTCCTTATAGTTATCCTCCAACAACCTTTCCAAATCCGACTCCTTATATAGTATCTTCCCTGCGAGCTGCGTATAGGGAATAATCCTCCTGTCCCGATAGTCCTGCAAGGTGCATGGGCTGATATACAGCCGATCGCATACTTCCTTACCTGTGAGGAAGTGCTCACCGCCAAACAGCGGCTTGTGTGTCTGTGCCACTTCCTTAATTCTCTTGCTTACTCCGCTGATAGCGGACAGCACCACCTGCATATCGTCAGCCTCCATGTTCAAGTCTCTTACCTGTTCCATACACTTCCTATTTATTTGTTGATTTTAGTTTTATCCGTTTTTTATTTCTCTGATTTGGTTTGGAGCAACCTCTCTACGTCCTCACGCTTGTAATAGCACTTATGCCCGATTTGAGCAAAGGGCAACACACCCGTATCACGGTAGTGCTGCAAGGTACGCTTACTGATGTTGAGCAGCCTGCACACATCACCGTTGTGCAGCCAATCGGTGTGCCTGCTTCGTTCCCCGAATGCCTTGTGGCAGGTCTCGGCAAGGCTGAGAATCTCGTTCCTCAGCTTTGCCCAGTTTGAATCCGTAATGATAAAATATCCCATAGTTTTATTATTGTTTTGTTTGTATTTCTGTCTTATTGGTTTAATAAAACCTTTGTCCGTCTTGCGTTTCACCGCATATTTCTGCCTGCAAAAGTAGAGAGTGTTTGCCATACTTCAAAGCACGAGGGAACAGTAGGGAAATAGAGGGAAAAACATGGAAATGGCAAAAGGATTGTCGCTCTCTTTCTTTGTCTCTTTACTCCATTTTATCATATCCTTTTAGCCGACGCAATACGATGCGTATTGTAGCAAATTAGCACCTGCCTTTCTTGCATCCTTTACACACTTGTCCTCTTGTTTGGGGCTTAAATCCATACTTTCCAACAGTTTCTTGTCAAAAATCTGTGAGAAATTCATAGCCAATGTACGCAACATTATGCAAGCACTCCCTGAATGCTTGGAACTTTCCTGTTCTCTTCATAACTTCACTCTTGGAAACCAAACCAAACATATAATGAAGAAGAATGCAGATAAAAGCAAATCGGAGGGAGGAAACAATATGCCCAAGCAAAAGAAGACTTCCTCAAAAAACGGTGAGATAGAAACCTATCTGTCCTCTCGCTATGAGTTCAGATACAACACTGTATTGGGAAGAACCGAATACCGAAGCAAGAATGATGCTCATTTCTCAAAAGTGGGTCGCTATGAAATCAACACGCTCCGCAGGGAGATAGACAACGACATCGGGATTATCACATCTTCTGATAATCTCTATTCCATCATCGAGAGCAGTTTTTCGCCACGCATCAACCCCATACAGGAGTATTTCAAGGGGTTGCCCTTGATAGATATAGGCAATAGTAACCGTGATTGTGGAAATGATGTTTCCCTTTCACTGAAAGCCATTCCCGCCTTGGCAAGTTGCGTTGCCGTGCGTAACCCCGACAAGTGGATGCAGTACCTCCTCAAATGGCTCGTGGCAGTAGGCGCCAACGCAATGGACGACCGTGAGTGTCGTAACCACACCTGCTTCGTGCTGACAGGCGAGCAGGGAAAGTTCAAGACCACATTCTTGGACTTGCTCTGTCCGCCTGCCCTGCACGGTTACAGCTATACGGGCAAGATATATCCGCAGGAGAAGGACACGCTCACCTATATCGGGCAGAATCTTATCGTAAACATCGACGACCAGCTCAAGGCTCTCAACAAGCGTGATGAGAACGAACTGAAGAGCCTCATCACCTGCCCGATGGTCAAGTATCGTATGCCCTACGACAGGTATGTCGAGGAACGTCCCCACTTGGCAAGTTTCGTGGCATCGGTGAACGGCAACGACTTTCTTACAGATTCCACGGGCAGCAGACGATTTCTGCCCTTTGAAGTGTTGTCCATAGACATCAACAAGGCAAAGGCTATCTCTATGGATGCCGTCTATACCGAAGCGAAAGCCCTATTAAATGCAGGCTTCCGCTATTGGTTTGACGATGATGAGATAGCGGAGCTTTACAAAGCGAGTGAGGAATTCCAAGTGCAGACCGCAGAAATGGAACTGCTGCTCCGCTGTTTTGAGAAACCTACGGAGGATAATCCTAACTGTACCTATATGACCACCACAGAAATAATCACCTACTTAGGCTACTATACGCATCATCCCTTATCCTTGAAGCACATGGGCGAAGCCTTGAAAAGAGCAGGCTTTGAGAAAGTGAGCAAGAGGCGAGAGGGCGGCAGTCCCATCTATGTATATAAGGTGAGGAAAATTCTCCCTTGTCCCTTGCCAAGTTATTGCAGCAACCAAATGTAGTAGCCGTATGTCGTAAGTTCGTAGTATGACTTGGTACTACAAAAATATATTGTAAATCAATTACTTAACTTAAAATAGTATGTAGTAAGAAGAAAGATGAAAAAGTTTGGAGGGAAAAACTTGGGAAAAGAGAATTTCTTTCAATAATCATTCAACTACCATTCAACTCTTATTCAAACGAACCATTGTCATTCAAATAAAAATTATACAATCAATTCAATTAAAACATATCACAATGAAAGAAAAAGATTTATCAGCAATCAAGCGATACCCCGTCGTGGAGTATCTTGAAAGGAAAGGTATCAAGCCTGTACGTAGGACACCTTCCTATGCACTGTACCGCTCACCACTCAGAGAGGAAACGCATCCGAGTTTCAAGGTGGACACAGAGAAGAACCTTTGGATAGACTATTCCGAAGGTAGGGGCGGAAGTATCATTGATCTCTGTATGCGCTTGGAGGGCTGCACGCTATCGGAAGCCATCCGTCGTTTGGGACAGAACGCTTCCGATAATGGCACATATAGTTCTCTTAATGACCTCATGCCAAATAATTCCCAGCCTGTGATGGCTCCAAATGGGGCAAGGAGACTGATAGAAATATCAAACACCCTGCCGGCACATTTTCAGGAGTACCTTACAAAGGTACGCTGCATTGATTTGCAAAAGGCAAAGCCATTCCTCAAATGTATCAGTTACGAGGTAAGGGTCAGGCACTATCAGACCATCGGCTTTGCCAATCCATCGGGAGGGTATGAACTTCGGGATAATGGTTCGTTCAAGGGAACGATAGCACCGAAGGACATTACTCCGATATTCACGGACAAGCAGACAGCACACACAACAGATAAGACACAGCCTGTATGTGTGTTCGAGGGATTTATGGATTTTCTTTCTTTTCTTTCAATGAAAGAAGAAATCACCAACCACAGCCTTGTTATGAATTCAGTGAGCAATGTGGCAAGGGCTGTCCGCTATCTGAACGACCGACACCTGCCCCATATCCGTGTCTTCCTTGACAATGATGATGCTGGGCGGAGAACCGTGCAAGAATTTGTAAGGGCAGGTTTCAAGGTGGAAGATATGTCCCAATATTACAAGGACTTCAAAGAACTCAACGAATATCATGTCAGCCGTGTCCGTGAGCGACAGAAGCATAAAGGGCAGATATAGGCACACATGTCGATTACAGACCAAAATCAAAACAAAGAATCAAAACAAGTCAAACATAAAATGAAATAGAAATGGAAAAGAAAACTATGATGAGCGACAAAGACCTTTCATGGTTCTTGGAATGCCAAGATGATGAAATGGACAATGAGGTAATCCCACAGACGGAAGTACAACCCGTTCTTGTGGAGGAAACAACAACGGACGTAGATATGAAGAAGGACCGTATTACTCAAGGAGAAGCGGACATCGCTTCTGAGCAATCCGAGCATACACGAAACACTGAGAACGTAACCGTTCAGAAACGCATCAGTGCCAAGATGAGAAAGAAGACATTCGAAGCCTACAAGCAAGCCTATCTTGTACCGACCAAGTTAAACAATCGTAAGGCAGTCTATCTGAGTAGGGAGACACAGGAGCGTGCCGACTTCATTGTGC
>OHAU01002520.1_pt1 | contig 17150 bp, 7 predicted proteins | sample 1577181 | NCBI WGS metagenome assembly OHAU01 (sample SAMEA3541472, study PRJEB24748) | human gut metagenome | biome: human gut; feature: human-associated habitat; material: faeces | place: China | collected 2012 | reverse complement strand
TTCTGTTCCTGCATAGTTACTGTACGAAAAAGAGAGTGTGCCGAAACAGACTTTCGGCACACTCTCTTTTTGTTTTCAATATGTTGGTTCAATGCACGTTTTACAGCTATTTTCTCCTTGTCAATACCAAGATTCTGTGCTGTTTTTGCTACACATTGGCAAATTATTTACGTGTAAATAATTCTTTTTCTACGTGTAAGTAAATATTTATCTACACGTAAAGAAATATTTATTTACGTGTAAAGAAATTAGCAGAGAAATGTTTTTGCAGCGTAAATCGTTGTGAATGAAAATAATAGGGCTGCCTTTCGGTTTCGTGAAAAGCAGCCCTGTTCAGTCTTACTCTGGCATCATTGTTATTTCGATGCGGCGGTTGGACTTCAGCATATCTTTTGCAATCTGCTGTATGTCTTGCGCAGTAGTTCCGTTCAGGAGGTCTTCATAACCCGTGTGGAAGTCTACGCCGTGTCGCAGATTGTTGTAAATAACATAGTCCCAATAGTTGTTCGTGATAGCATTCTGTTGGTATGCTTTCAGCAAATATGTCTTTACTTTCGCCATACTCTCTGCCAACGGCCCATTGTTGGCAATGTTCTCTATCTGTCTGTAAACGATAGGCATCAGCATTTCGTACTTTGCAGGGTCGGTGCGGAAGCCTATTTTTATCAAGGTGGTAGGCTTTGAGTTCCTGTCGAGTTCGCTTTGCACGCTTACGCCATACGTTCCGCCCTTCTCCTCGCGTATCGAATCGGTGTAAGCAATGGTCAGTACACGTTTGAAAACATCGAGTGCAAGGTCAGCTTTTGCCGTGTAAGGTTCGTCGAAAGTATAGAAAACGCTCACCAAGGTAGAAGGTGTGTTCATCTTCTTCTTGAAGGTATGCGTTTCGTTTGCGTTGCGCACTGCAGGGTAAGTGTCTTTTACTGTATCACGTTTCCCCTTTGACGGCAGTGTTGCAACATACTGGCAGAGCAGTGGGCGTAGCTTTTCCATATCAATGTTGCCCACCAAGACCATTTTAAAGCCTGACGCATCGCTGAAGCGTTCGTTGTAGATTTGCCAAATTCGGTCGTACGACACACGGTCGATGTTGCTTGTCTTAATGGACTGCAAGCGTGGGTGGTTGCCGTAAAGAATAGCCGAAACCGAGTCGTTGTAAGCCACTTGTGGGTTGGCTTCGCGGTTTTTGAGGAACGAACGCATAGTGGCAATGCTGCCTTTGAACTTTTCTGTATCTTTGCGTGGTGCAGTAAAGTAAAGGTAAGTGAGTTCCAAGAGTGTCTTCAAGTCCTTTACCGAGGAGTTGCCGTTGATGGCTTGCGTTTCGTATCCGATACTTGGACTTATACGAACCGATTTTCCGCTGAGCATTCGGCTGAGCTGGACGTTGTCGAACTTGCCCACTCCTGCATCGGTAATGGCACTTGTAAGCATGTGGAAGTTCAGTGCATCGGTGTCGGGGTAGAGCGATGTGCCGCCTTCGCCGAAGAAACGCATGCTGATTTGGTCTTTTGCATACTCCGTAGGCTTCACATAAACCTCTACGCCGTTGCTCAATACAAGCTTCTTTGCACCGAACTTGCCCCAGTTCTGCTCGCTCTTTATCTTGCCTTTCTTCGGCAGTTTGTCTATGAGTTCTTTTCCTGCAGACTCTTCTTTGTAAGGTTCGTACTTCTTGGCTTGCGCGTCGAGCACATACTTCTCGAAGGTTTGTACGTCGGCAATGGGGAAGCTGGGCTTGTCGGGAGCATATATCGTAAGCACTTGGTTCTTGTTTGAAACAAGTTCGGCAACCTCCTTGCTCACGTCGGTCAGCGTAACTTCCTTGTCGAACTGTTGCATCAGCTTGTAATCGTATTCGGCTGTCGTTATCGGTTCGCTTGCCAAGAAGTTTTGCAGGGCAGCCTTTACAAAGTAACGGTTGCGACGGTCGTTGCGCTCGGTGTATCTGCGTTCGGCTGCTTTCAGGAATCCTGCTTTTGCACGCTGCAATTCGCTTTCCGTGAAACCGTGCTGTCGGGCACGCTGTGTCTCGGCAATGGCAGCTTGGAACGAACCTTTCACGTTCTCTTGCAGGCAGCCGAACGAAAGCGAAAAGGCATCTTTCGTTTTTGAAATAAGGAATTGTCCTGCGCCCACCGAAGCACTGTGGAAAGGTGGTGTGGCTTGTCTCTTGATGTCGGCAAGGCGACTGTTTATCATAGAGGTAACGAGTTTTGTTACATAACTCTTACGAGCAGTTGCCACAAGGTTCTTTTCGCTGTCGGGAGTGGCTTCCTGTTTCATGTAGAGATTTACGAGCATAATGGGTTGCTCGGTGTCTTTGTCGATGACAACTATCATCTTGTCGTTGTCGGCAACGGGATAGTAAACTCTTTCGGCTGGGTTTGTGGGCTTGGGAACGTCGGCAAATGTACGACGGATTTTTTGTTCCATCTTGTCCACGTCAATGTCGCCCACCACGATAATGGCTTGCAAGTCGGGGCGATACCATTTCTGATAGTAGTCGCGCAAGTCTTTATAAGGGAAATTGTCTACAATATCCATCGAGCCAATAGGCAGGCAATCCTCGTATTTCGTGCCTTTGTAGACTACGGGAAGCACACGTTCCATCATACGTTGCACAGCCATTCCAGCCCGACGTGTGCGCCATTCCTCGTGGATAACGCCACGTTCTTTGTCTATTTCGTCGTCGTTGAGCAAGAGGAAGTGGCTCCAGTCGTGCAGAATAAGCAAAGTAGAATCTACAATTCCCTCGCGTTTTACAGGCACGGCAGATACATTGTAAACGGTTTGTTCTACGCTGGTGTAGGCGTTTAGGTTTGTTCCGAACTTCACACCGATGCTTTCGCACCAAGGCACAACGCCCAATGAGCTGCCTTTTCCTTGAAAGTTCTTTGTGCCGTTGAACGCCATGTGTTCCAAGAAATGTGCCAAACCACGCTGGCGAGGCTCTTCCAGAATAGACCCAACACGCTGTGCGATGTAGAAATCAGCAAGGTTTGGTTCTTTAGAATTGTGGCGAATATAATAGGTAAGTCCGTTTTCCAGCTTACCCATTCTGTACGACTTGTCCGTCTCCATCGTCTGTGCCGATAGCGAAAGCGGCAGGAGGAGTGCGACAAGCAGCTGTGAAAAAAGTTTGTTCATAATGTTTTTATAATGAAAAAAGCTGTTGGAGAACGCTTTTCGCGCCTCCAACAGCTTAGAAAAAATTACTTGACGGTTGGTGTAGCCTTCGGTGTGAAGTCTTCGGTCGAGTTGTTGGTGTCGGCATATTTGCCGTTTACCACTTTGCGTACTACGGCTGTTCCAATACCGCTCTTGTCGTTTTTGTTGTCAGAACAATAAGTATAGCCCTTGTCGAGCAATATAGACATTACGCGCCATTGGTGGTCGTTGTCCTTATAAGAAAGGTTTACGGCATCAATAATCCACGCATTTGGTACGAAATAGGCTTTGGTTGTCATGAGCTTACCGTTGGTAGCGTAGTATTCTGCATCGTACGTGTTGTTCTTCAGGAAGTCGTCTTTTGTGCCACGAATCTTAGCTATTGCATAGGCATTGTTGCCGTGCATGTTGAGAACGAAGAAAGATTGGGTATAGCAATACCACTTGTCGAGGTTCTTGACAGATGGGTTGTCCTCGTCCTTTACGCTTACCTTAGACTCATCGTAGAACTCAAAGTCAGCCTTGCTGAGGTCGAAAGAGGCACCGTTTACTGTTTTATGGTTTTTTGCATTCAGTGCTATTAAAAGGCTTTCGCCTGGCTTTACAGGAACATCTTTTCCACTTCCAGGTATCATATAAATGGCTTGTGCGGCAAAACCTTCGTTACGTAAGTCCTTCAGATACTTCTGTGGATTGTCGTTTCTGAAAGCTGACTCCATGATAATAATGCTGTCGGCATACAAAGTCTGGTCGCTGTTGTTGGTAATCTTAAAGTATTGGTCTCTGTTGTATGGAGTACCGCCGTCTCTTGGTGAGCCACGGAAGAATATTTCAGAGATTACAAAGCCTTCTTTACCTGTGAAAACGTTGAACAAGAGCTTAACGGTGTTGCCTGATTGGTTGTCAATAATTTCTACATTCTCGTTCGTAGCTTTCACTTGAGTGGTGGTTTGCTTGCCGTCTACTGTGAATTTGGCAGTTCCAACAGCCACTACCGAGTACGAACCTACGGGTACATTCTCTATGGTTGCAGTGTAACCGTTGTTTGTTTTCTTAATCTGCTGTGTTGTATAGGGTTGTGCAGACTTCTTGTTGATAAGTACAATCTGTGCATCAGTGAGCTCTCCGCCTTGGATTGTAAGCGGCATTTCAAGATTGATAACCACCGAAGAGGTTGCTGTTGGCTGGTCCTTGTCGTCTGAACAAGACACATAACTAAGAGCAACATTGTGCTCATTAAAATTTTCTTTGTCATTTTCTTTCTATTTAATTGATTACTGAATAATTTATTTAGAACGTAAGCCCCATTGTAAGGCTCATCGTCGTTTGTTTTTTATGTTCTGACGTGAAGGTTGTTGCGCCTTGTAGTTCGGTAAACATACCATAACGTGGGTTGTTGAGCTTGTAGTCGGTGCGAAAGCGGGCGTTTATATGCCCATAGCTGGCACGCTGCTGTATATAATTGTAGTTTACCATCTGCACAAAGAAGGGCTCCATGTCGGTGTATGGCATATCAATGGCTGCATTTGCCTTTGCAAAATAAGCTGCCGTTAGTTGGCAATCGGTAAGCCAACGTTTGCCAATGTGCGACAACAACTGTGTGGTAGCTTCGGTGAAGATGTGCGAAAAGTTTATTTTTCTGCTCGGATAAACATATTTTGAGCGGTTGGAAATGTAGCCCAGCTTTGTTCCAATAGTCCATTGACTTCTTGAAAGAGCAGTAAACATGGCACCTGCGTATGCCGTAGTGCGGTAATGTTTGTACATTGTGAGGTCTGCCAATACAGGATAAACACCTGCAACAGCATCGCCTGCAACGTGTTCGTCGCCGTGCTTGCAGTCGAAAGCGTAGTGCGCGAATGTTGTCCATTGGCTTTTTGTGCCCTTGTTTCTGTAGCCTGCGGTTATAGCTGCATTGTTGTTGTATAATGTTGTGAGCGGTAACGAGTTGTATTCGTTGCTGATACGTTTGTATCGGCTGCCCTCCAACGTTATATCACCATAGAAACCACGTTGCGTAAGCGGTTGCGCCGAAAGCAGAAGTGTACTTCCGCTACCCGTATAGTTTACATCGGAAGCAAAGCCAGAGAAGCGTTTGTAGTGCGTTCCTAATCCCGTCATCACGTATTGGGCTGCTCCTCCCTGTTCGTTGTATAGGTCTACATCGTTCGACTGTTTGTATATATTGCCCGAAAGAGCTACTCCAAGCTGGTAGTTGCCTGCGGTCTGATAGGCTGCACCAACTTTCACTGTAAGGTCGGAAACAATGCCACGCATACGCGGGTCGCGGTTTCTCCATTCTTGTTCGGCACGGAACAGCATCTCTGCACCTACATTCCATTTGCCAATAGCAGTGGCGTAGCCTCCCGAAAAGGTGTATCTTTCGCCCTGTGTGTTGCCTCCTACGGTATCGGCAAGTACGTATGGAGCAAGCAAATCGTAGTCGGAAGTGGAGTTCCAGCGTATGTTGGACGTTCTTTTGGTTGTATATGCTGCTTTACCCCACACTGTTGTATGGTTGGAAAGGCGAATATAGGCAGTGGTTTTGGCTTCTGCTGCCGAATGTCCATCGCCTTTTTCAAGCAGCAAAGGGGCTGATGCGTGCGAGTAACGGGCTGTCAGCATAAGCTCGTTTTGTGTAAACCGAAAGGCAGTACCGTAGACAGCAGGGTTCTGCCACGCTGTTCGATAAGGCAAATTCGCAATGGTTGCCCGCTCATAGCGTGCCGAATCTTGCGCGAAGGCGAGGTTGGCAGATGCTACACCTATTATAATATATAGCAGTCGGAGTATTCTCATTTAATCTGTAAATATGGGTTTCATTTCAAGAGTGTAGTCGTCGCTGTCGCTAAAGGCAATAAAGTCGGTCTGACTGCGAAACGAACGTATGCGGGTTTGCTGCTTTTGGTTGGTGTATTGTATGCTGCCGTCTACACTAACCTGATAAGCACCACGCAGCAACTGCTGTTTAAGGGTGTTGCCGTTGAAGTTTGTGGAAGTGATAACCTGCTTTGTGTTGAGGTTTCTTATGGTGGCGGTTGCCTGAACACGGTCTATTCGCAAAGTGTCGCCACCGTTGATAGCGATGGTAACCGAAGCCATATACTCGTCGGTGCTATTGTGGCAGGCTGTTAAAGCTGTGCCGATGAGTGCAAGAAATATTATCTGAAGTACCTGTTTCATAATTTTGCATTGATTTCCAAGCCAAAATAAGGGCGCACGCTGCGTCTTATCTTTATGCCGTTTTGTTCGTAATCAGGGGTGTAGTCTAAGATTCTGTTGCAGAACATCGCAATGTTGAGGCGGTCGTTGAGCAACTTCTTCGTTACCTTTAAGTTCAAATTCATTGAAAATGGTACGATATATTTTTTGTATTCAACTGCCGAGTGGTTGCGAACGAGGAAGCGCAGATACGTGTCGTTTGCATATTCCTTTTGCCAATCGTGTATCGTGCCGTCGGGAGAGATATATTGGTCGGGCTCATTGCTTAACGGAAGTCGCTGTGTAGAGCTGAACCAAAGACACTGAGCCGATAGCGAAAAGCCCAAACGGAGCTTTGGAATGTCGGTATCAAATGTGAAATTGGTATTTGCCATTTCGTTTTTCACTCCATCGTTGTCGCGGTATAAGCCAACATACTGTATCTGTTTGTTGTCGATAACCGCTGAAGGACGGTAGGCAACGACCTGCGAATTGCGGTAAATGGTTCTGAACCACGCTCCGTTTACCGTAAGTCGGGTGTGCAACGACGGTATGCGACGTGTGGCGAAGGTATATTCTACGCCTCGTTTTAACGTCTGACTGCCGTTGGTATATTCGTTTCGTCCAAACAATTCCTGCACCATGGTGTAGGGTAGGGTAGCAACATCGGGTGCTGCCGTTATGCTGTTGGGGTCGATACCCGATGTGTCGTATTGCTTGAAAGTGTAGGGGCGGTAAATGGTGTTGCTGCGGAACCCCGACGTCATATTCTCTTTGAAGTAGGTAACAGAGAGATTGTTGCCTGCTATATTTATGTCTGTGCCAAACTCCCACTTCAGATTGCGGGCTGGTTTCAATGCCTTGTTGGTGGCATCGATAACGAATGTGCGCACGTTGATGACTCTGTAATCATTGTTGGGGTGATAGTAGCTGAGCTGCACAATGTCTAAATAGCGTGGGTCGGGGTAGAGATACTCCATTGTTGGGTTCTTCGTGTGCTGACCTACACCGCCTTGTATGCGGACGTTTGTTGCCCATTTACCTATCTTGAATTGCGGAAACGACCACCCAAGATTCATTCGTGGGTCGAAATACCAATGTCCGTGCATGGTGTAGGACGTCGGAAGATTAAGCATTTGGCTCGCTCTGATACCTCCATTTAGTTCAAACGTATGGCGTGCAAAGGGTATGCGCAACTGCTCCTCGGCATAAACGGCAAGCGTACTCATGGCTGGAATGGTTGAAAGTTTGCGTTGTCGGACGGAAATACCTGTATAAGGTGGGCGCAGAGGGTCGAATATCTGTCCGTCGCCATAGTTCTTATCCAATGTCCAAGATGCACCAACAAGCAACGTGTTGGCTATGATGGTAGATGGAACCTGCAGTTTTGCATTCAGCTGGGCAAATATATTGAGCGGCTTTCCGTCTACATCTTGAGTGCCATAATAGGTGTAGGGCAGAATGGGAACGTTGTATTCGCCTTCCTCGGTGGTAGTTACGGCAGGCGTCATTTGCGATAATTGCACCAAACGTGTGCGCGAAATGACATCGTGCTGATAGCTTGAAGAGAACGTTGCGTTTACAGACTTCAACCAGAGTTTGTGTTTGAATGCTACGTTGAGTGCCGTATTGAAGGCGAAACGGTTGTATTTCGATTTGTAAGTATCTATTTTTCCTTTGTTCAAATCGGGGTCTAACTTCTCACCGTCGAACGAACCGCCATAGTCGAAGTTGTTCGTCCACTTCAAGGTATAGTTGTTTTTTGTCCAAGTTGCGCCACTACGTGCCGAGAAAGTAACGCGCGAGTAACGCTCCAACGAATTGCGTGGGTCGCGATTGGCATCAAGATAGTCGGCACTAATGTTGAGCGTCCAACGCTTTCCGAACTCGAATCCCTTTGCCAAGTAGAAGAGTTTGCTGCTCATATCGGCTTTTAAACGCGCACTCAGATTGCTGCCACCACGACGGCGTTCTATTTTTACGAGTCCCGTGGTAAGGTCGCCATATTCCACGGAAGGAATACCGCGCACTATTTCCACCTTTTCAATATCGTCGGTCGATATGGTTCTCATGTCAATGCCCTTATTGGTGAAGTCGCGATTGGTAACAGGCGAGTCCCAAGCCCCTTTCATATACTGCATATTGGCATTGTTTGAAACGGGTGCTCCGTCGATGACGAAACTGGTTCCAAGCGACGAAGTGGCATAGTTTGCACCGCTGTTCGATGCCGCTTCGCGCAGCCGAATGCTGTTCGGGTTATTCAGCGAAGGGTCGGCAGAACGTCCGCCAGGCAGCAATTCCAATAAGTCGGAGAAGGTAGAAGGCTGCAAATGCTCCATAGCCTTCTTGCCAATGGTAGAGGCAGAAGCCAGTCCGCGCGACTCTTGTGCCGTAACTACCACTTCAGCCAATGCGTTTGTGTCTTCTACTAAATAGTAGGTAGCATCTTTGGTAGCTTTTGCAACCAATGGCTTAAAGCCGATATAGCTTATACGGATAGTTTTTCCATTTATGTTTTTCGCCGTAAAACGTCCGTTCATATCAGTTATTGCCACAACATTCTTGGTTTCTGCAAGCGTTATGGAAGCCCCTATAACTGGTTGATGCGTTAGGCTTTCCAAGACGAGTCCACCTGTTACATTTTGTGCAAAACCTATAATGGCGTGAAAAACAAATATAGAAAAAAGTATGTATCTTGTTCGCCTCATTTAGCATTTGATATTTTGAAACTACAAAAATAAGGAAATATAATGTTCTGGGCAATACTCAAAAATGGGTAATTGTTGTAACGCAGAATAAGAGTTATGGCAGTATGCCTTGTTGTTTGTATTAACGAAAAAAGGCGAGAAATGTGTAAATATTTTTCGCAAGAATGGCTATTGTCTAACTATTTGTTTATCAGTGTATTACAAAACCTATTGTTTTGCGTTCTAAAAGCGTAGGTTTTGCACGGTAAAAGCGGCTGTTTTGGTCGGTAAAACCTACGCTTTTGCAATGTCAAAACGCAGTTATCACTTTTTAACAGAATTATCTTTACAAAATAAAAGCGAAAACTCCCCTTTATTCCATTAAGGGAATTGCATTTTTAAAAGACGATTTAGGCTTTTCCATTTAAAGATAATCCCACAGATGTTCTTGTGTTATTAGGCTTTTTTTCAGACTGCAATAAAGAATAAGAAAAGTATTGGTTATTGTTGTTTCTTTCAATAATAGTCCTATACTTTTGCACAAATTAAAAAAAAAGGTTATATTTGCAACCAGATAGCTAAACAATTAATTAATTAATCAAAATGCCCCTGCCTCGGTAAGGCGTTTCCCTTTACGCAAAGGGATTATGGAGAGGCGCGTTTAGAACAATGAAAAACAATTTACTTAGGAACATGTATGCGGCTGTGGTCGCACTGTTCGTTACGGCTTTCGTTCTGCCACAGCACGTGCAGGCAGAAAACTACAATCTTCTGATTGGTGGAAAGCGAGTAACTTCTGAGAACTGTGGCGACTTGACTGCCATAGAAGGTGTAAAGGGTAAGGCGAAGTACGACCCAGCTTCGAATACACTCACCCTCGACAATGCTACTATTACCACTACAGCAGAAAAAGCTGCTGGCGTTGGTCTTTGGAACTCTATCAAGGATTTGAAAGTGGTTCTCATCGGCGAGAATGCCATTACTTCAGAGAAGAGTGGTGGTATGGTTAATTACGAAAAACTTACTTTCACAGGCGCAGGCAAGCTTACCATAACTGGCGCAATGTCGGGTAATGAAGACTATTGCTATGGTATCCTCAACCCAAGCACTGTTACTGTAGATGGTTGTACTTTGGAAATCAGTGGTGGTGTGAATGGTATCACCAGTGGTCGTTGGAAGTTCAACAAGTGTAACGTGCGCGTTAAGGGTAACGGAACAACCAAGGACGAATACAAGGGCAGTATGGGTAGATTAGGATATGTTCCTGAATTTACCGACTGTAAAATCACTGCTCCTGCGGGTGCAGAATGGAAAGAGCTTAAAAAGAGTGGTTACACTTTCCAATCTCTCTTTGCAAACGGCAAGGTTGTAACCGATTGGGTAACTATCAAACCTAATGCTGCGCCAGAAAACTACAATATTCTTATTGGTGGCAAGAAGGTTACTTCTGAAAACTGTGGCGATTTGACTGCCATAGAAGGTGTGAAGGGTAAGGCTGCTTACGACCCTGCAACGAACACGCTTACTCTTGAGAATGCAACAATTACAAGTACAGGAGAGAAATCTGCTGGTGTTGCTCTTTGGACAGCTGTCAAAGGTTTGACTATTAAGCTTATCGGTGAAAACACTATCACTTCAGAGAAGAGCGGTGGTATGGTTAATTACGATAAGCTTACTATCACAGGTACTGGTAAACTCAAGATAACTGGTGCAACGTCAGGTAATGAAGATTATTGCTATGGCTTCCTCAACCCAGGTACTGTTACTGTAGACGGTTGTACTTTGGAAATCAGCGGTGGTGTGAATGGTATCACCAGTGGTCGTTGGAAGTTCAATAAGTGCAACGTGCGTATCCAGGGTGGTGGCACAACTAAGGACGAATTTAAGGGTAGCATCGGTAGAGTTTCGTATATTCCTGAATTTACCGACTGTAAAATCGTTACTCCAGAAGGTTCAGAATGGAAGAAGCTTGATAAGAGCGGCTATATTTACTACTCTCTCTTTGCAAACGGCAAGGTTGTAACCGATTGGGTAACTATCAAACCTAACACTACACCAGAGAACTATAACATTCTGATTGGTGGAAAAAAGATTACTTCTGAAAACTGTGGCGATTTGACTGCTATAGAAGGTGTAAAGGGTAGGGCTGCTTATGACCCTGCAACAAATACACTCACTTTCGACAATGCTACAATTACCACCACTGCAGAGAAGGCTGCTGGTGTTGGTCTTTGGACATCTGTCAAAGGTTTGACAATTAAGCTCATCGGTGAAAATACCATCACTTCAGAAAAGAGCGGTGGTATGGTTAATTATGAAAAACTTACTTTCACTGGTGAAGGCAAACTCACAATAACTGGCGCAATGTCAGGTAATGAAGACTACTGCTACGGTGTTCTCAACCCAGGAACTATTACAGTGGACGGTTGTACTTTGGAAATCAGCGGTGGTGTGAATGGTATCACCAGTGGTCGTTGGAAGTTCAACAAGTGTAACGTGCGCGTTAAGGGTAATGGAACAGAAAAGGACGAGTACAAAGGTAGTATGGGTAGATTAGGATATGTTCCTGAATTTACTGACTGTAAAATCGTATCTCCTGAAGGTACAGAGTGGAAGGAACTCAAGAAAGGTAGCTATACTTTCCAATCTCTCTTTGGTTCAAACGGCAAGGTCGTAACCGATTGGGTAACTATCCAACCTAACGATGCACCAGAAACCTACGACTTGGTATTGGAGTCTTATGGTGAAAACTTAGTTGCAGTAACCAAGATAGTGAAAGAACTTACAGGTTTGAGTCTGCTAAAGGCTAAACAACTTGTTGAGAGTGCTCCATGTATCATAAAGGAAAATATGTCGCAGGAAGAAGCTAAAGAAGCGAGAGACAAATTGCTCGCAGCAGGTGCTACTGCTAGCATTCACTTGCACGGTACATGGAAACCATCTGGTATCAACGTTCAGACTGTAGACACAGCAGCTAAGGTTATCTATACCTTGCAAGGCGTTCGCCTCAATACCAAGTTCGAAAACTTGCCAGCTGGTGTTTACATCGTAAACGGAAAGAAAGTGTTGAAGAAGTAAAACCTTTAACAATCAACGATTAGATACAATTCTATTCCACGAGTGGTATGCAAAAATAAGCCATGAGTGGTAACTATATAAGGCATATTCTAAAATAATCTTGCATGGTTTTCCATAACAGAGAAGTTTTAGAGTATGCCTTAAAATTTCTTTTAGAGGATTTAATGAAAGAACCTTATCTTTTACATTAATACAAATCTATCATTTTAACATTATATGAAAAAAGCACTTACTACTATCATTTTATCAGCAGTGGGTCTGTTTGCTTCAACAGTCAGTGTGGCACAAGAAGCCCATGGATTGACGAAGCCAAATCCAACACTGTCTGAAAGGCAGCCGATGCGCCTTACTCCATTGGAAAAATCAATTGTGCGCAAGGCTTCTAATGGGACACCGAGAGCCATCGACCCTTCTGTTACGCTTTGGGGTAACGCTACTATTAACGGGGAATGGGGCTATTATTCTTTCCATCCTCAAAGTACAGGGGGCAAGATAAGCTTTACCCAACTGGGGAAGCAAGCCCAACGCATTGCCAAAAACGGTGTACAGATAGCCGACGGCAAACTGTATACGGTGGATTTCCAACGTTATGGTGTGGGAAGCGGAGAACTAACACTTTATACATACGACCTTACCACGTGGGAAGGTAGCGGAAAGAATTATAATGATTTCTCGCTTGCAGCATTGGAAACAGCACAGGCAAAAGACGGTACGGTGTATGGAGAATTCTATAATAGTACTGCCAGCAATCAACAATACGAGTTGGGTACGGTAGACTACCGCACACGTAAACGTACTGCATTTGGAACGACCACACGTAAATATGTAGCTATGGGCGTAACATCTGATAATCGCCTTTATGGTATAGCTTCAGATGGTATTCTTTATAAAATCTCCACAACTGATGGCGTAGAAACTAAAATTGGTTCGACTGGTATTGAACTAACAGACGATTGGGGAGGTCCTTACTTCCAAACGGGAGAAATTGATCCAAAGGATAATACTTTCTATTGGTATGCGCAAGACAAGGACTATAACACTGCTCTCTACACGGTTGATTTGACTACTGGTGCTGTTACAAAAATAGCCGATACCAATATCACGCTGTATGGTATGGCGATAGCTCCTGCTCCAGCCGATAGCGACGCACCTGCTGCTGTATCTCAGTTGGCAGTAACATTCAACGGAACAAGCCTCAATGGTACTGTGAGTTTTACTTTGCCTACTAAGACCGTCGGGGGAGATAATCTGCACGGGAATGTTGATTATGTTATTACAGCCAATGGAACGCAATTGGCTACGGGTACAGCTCAACCTGGTGCAGCTATCAGTAAACCTGTTCAGTTATCACATAGTGGCGAATACAGCTTTGTGGTTACTGCATCAAACTCTGCAGGAACATCGCCAGCAACTACCGTCAAGCAATGGGTTGGATTTGATGAGCCAGAAATAGTAGGCAATCCTACAGCAACATTGGCAAATGGTGTGGTAACAATAACATGGACTGCACCTACGGCAGGCGTTCATCACGGTACACTTGGAACTCTGACCTATGATGTAATACGCATACAAGGGCGCGACACCACAATTGTGGCGACAGGCATTAGCAGCACATCATGCACCGATGATGTCTCAGCAGCGCAACAGGCAAGCTATATATATGCAGTCAGGGCTATCAGTGGCGATGTAAAGGGCAGCCGCTGGACTAACACTGCTCCCTTAGTAGCAGGTTCGGCTATAGAACCTGACTGGAGCTATAGATTTGAAGGAGCGTCTGCTTTGTCAATGTTCAAAGTAATTGATGCAAACAACGACAAGTTCACATGGTGGTGTAACGGAGTATTGGGTTATGGTGCCATGAGCCATCAAACGCACGCAACCATAGCCAGCGACGACTGGCTTGTAACGCCTCCAATACATTTAACCTCAGACCGTGTTTACACAGTAGCGTTTAAGGTGCGTAATATAATGGACACGCATAGAAACACGCTTGAAGTGAAGTGGGGAAAGGGAAACAATCCTGAACAACTGACAAACACCTTAATAAAGACTTTCACTCCTGATTTTTCAGAAACCAACGGACAGTGGCAGGTATGCACTGCTGATATTATTCCTGATGCAAACGGCAACTTCTATATTGGTTTCCACGATAATACCAGTGCCAAAGACAAGTATCAGATAGCTGTAGACAGCATTACTATTACCAAAACCGCATACGCTGCGGCTCCCGACTCGGTGAAATCGCTGACAATTACCCCTGCACAAAAAGGTGCACTGCAAGCAACCGTCAGCTTTATCACGCCGAGTGTCAGCCTCAACGGGGCGATGCTGAACCGCGTAGACAGCTTTGTTGTAAGCAGAGATGGAATGCAGGTAGCCCGTCTTGACGCATCAACGCCAGGCACACGAGTGGAATGGACAGACAAGGAAGTTCCAACAGGTGGCTTCCACACCTATACCATTACGCCATTCCTTGATGGGCATGTCGGACGCAAGTCTACAGGAAAAGCGTTTATAGGAGTAGACCGTCCTCATAATCCTACAGGCATTGTGTTTACTGACGAAGGAACGAAGCTGAAAGCAGTGTGGGACACCTTCAAATCAACCGGAGCCAACGGTGGGTATTTCGACCCAGAAGGTGTCAGTGTAACCTTCTTTGCACTCGAGAAGGGCGAGTTCGGATACGAGTTGAGCGATTCGTTGACGACAAGCAACCCTGGCGAAACAAGCACAACTATACCTTTTGACCCTAACAAAACCACAATGGAAGACGGAAAGACCCAAACCTTGGCATGGTTTGCCGTCAGAGCCAACGGCGACGGTGGGCAGAGCGACTATGTTACTGCTCGCGGAGTGGTAGTAGGTCCGTGCATTCCGCTACCTTTCAAAGAGAGTATGAAGGGCGGACAGTTAGACAATGGTTTTGCTTCGTTGTTAGGCAACGAACAATACAACAGTCGTAAAACGGCAGCTGCGTGGCGTGTAGTTCCCGATGCCGCTTCAGATAACGACGGCGGTAGCCTCGTTTGGGCAAACTATGTTGAAGAATATGCCGGAAAAGATGTAGAGTTTACCATACAAAAGGGTGATGAAACTTCGGTCAATATGCCGAAGGTTGCTCTTTCAGGGGCTACAAATCCTAAATTATTCTTCGACCTTTACTCTTTGATAGGCAACGAAGCCACACTGAAAGTATTGGTGCAGACACCCGATGGCAAAGACCATACAGCAGCACAATATGACCTTAGCAAGACAACAAAGAACGGCTGGGAACGTCAGACGGTTGATTTGAGTGCCTACGCAAAAGAACGATACATCATTGTGAAGTTCGATGGAGTAGCCGAAGGTTCTAAAGTGTTTATTGGAGTAGACAATATAAACATTATCAACCAGCTCGAACGTAACCTCGCAGCAGTAAGCATCGAGGCACCAGAAAGCGTTGTTGCAGGTAAGAAAGGAAAAGTTAAAATGGTTGTGAAGAATCTTGGAGCTGCAACGGTAAGCAGATACTTTGCTCTTCTTTACATAAATGGCAACCAATGCGATGCGGTTAGCAGACTGAAAGAGCTTTCTCCGATGGCAACCGATACTATATCTTTGAAGCTACCTGTTGCTATCAACGAGCAGGCTACATCGTTACAGGTGAAAGCCATGATAATATACGATGGTGATATGCAGCTCACCGACAACGAAACAGAAACCAAAACTGTCAAGGTTGTACCTTCGCCATACGGCAGAATAAATGACCTTAAGGCAGAGGTAGTTGCTGATAATAAGGTCGTACTCACTTGGGGACGCCCAGTATTGCCAGAACCCGAACGAATTGACGATGGTTTTGAAGGCTATGCTCCGTTTGCAAAGAACATGACACCTTGGACGCTGGTTGATGGCGATAAGGGTATGGCAGGTGCATTACAGCCCTCTTCAACATTCCCTGGACAGGGAGAACCTTTCGCCTTTACAGCTTTCAACCCTAATTGGTGGATTGAAGATATGACAAACGTGAATCCAGGACTGGCTCCTCACGGTGGCAACCAATATGCTGCAGCTGTTTATGGATACGATTCAAATCGCAAATTCGTAGCACAAAACAACTGGCTCATCTCTCCACGATTGTCTGGCAGAAAGCAGGAAGTAACGTTCTATGTGATGAACATCGCCACTCGTACAGGCGATACGAACTATGCCGAACACTTCGATATTCTTTATTCGACAGAAGGTACCGACACTGCCAACTTCGTTAAGATAAAGAGTGAAAAGGCAGATGGAACCATTGCCTACAACGAAAGTGCCAACTGGAAATACATTACCGTTGAGGTTCCAGAAGGTGTAAAGTATTTTGCCATTCATCATAACACGCCTAAGGGCAAATCTTATATCTTCGGCGTCGATGATGTAAGCTACGAGCAGGTGTCAACAGGTGCTGACGATGATATAACAGAATACGTTATCTATCGAGACGGAAAGAAGATTGCCAGCGTAAAAGGCAATCAACAGACTTATACCAACAGTCGTGTATCGGGCGACCACGTGTACAATGTTACCGTCATGTACACTTCTAAGGACGGCGAGGTTAATGAGTCGGGCTTCTCTAACGATGCCTCTACCAGTGCAACTTCCGTTAATTCAGTCGAGGAAACTCCTTCGTCATACGATATAACGAATATCAATGGAGTCAGAGTGCGTACGGGTGCTAAGGACAAGAATGGTCTGAAGCGTGGCGTATATATCATTAATGGCAAGAAATGCGTGGTAAAATAAACGTGTTTTACAAACTAACTTGTAATTTGATTTAACAAGTACAGAGCTGTAAAACAAGTTTCAAGTACAAAAAAGAGTGCTGCTTTCACATTGTGGAAGTAGCACTCTTTGTTGGTAAATATACCACCTTTATGAATGGAAACGATGTAAATATTTTTCGCAAATATAATTATCGTGTAACTCATTATACATCAGTATATTACAAAACCTATTGTTTTGCGTTCCAAAAGCGGCTGTTTTGCACGGTAAAAG
>OHAU01002515.1_pt1 | contig 17172 bp, 11 predicted proteins | sample 1577181 | NCBI WGS metagenome assembly OHAU01 (sample SAMEA3541472, study PRJEB24748) | human gut metagenome | biome: human gut; feature: human-associated habitat; material: faeces | place: China | collected 2012 | reverse complement strand
GGGCCCGGCGGGCGGAAGGGGCACCTCCCCGCCCAGCGCGGCGGAGGCATCCGCCGGTTCTCCGCAGGGCGGGGCCGCGGAGGGCAAGGCAGCCCATACGTACAGGGAAAGGCGATGGCGGAACAAGGCTCTCCATACCATAACAGGGGGCATTTCCATGCATATCCACGAATATCAGGCAAAAAGGCTCTTAAGCGCATACGGGGTACCCACGCCGGAGGGACGGCTTGCCGCCACGCCCGGAGAAGCGGAACAGGCCGCACGGGATCTGCCCGGCCCGGTGTGGGTGGTCAAAGCGCAGATCCATGCCGGGGGCAGGGGCAAGGCTGGCGGCGTGAAGGTGTGCCGCAGCCCGGAAGAGGCACGTGAGGCCGCCGCGTCCCTGCTCGGCGCACGGCTGGTGACGCCCCAGACCGGGCCGGACGGCGAGCGCGTCAATGCCGTGTGGATCGAGCAGGGCACGGCGAGCGCGCGGGAGTGCTATCTGGCGGTAGCTCTTGACAGGGCATCCCAGTGCCTGACCGTCATGGCTTCGCCGGGCGGCGGCATGGACATCGAGGCTGTGGCGGCCTCCTCGCCGGAGCGGGTCTTTACGGCCCGGCTGGACGGAGGCCACTACCTGTGGCCTTTTCAGGCCCGGAACCTGCTGGAGGGCTGGGGGCTGGAGTCCGGCCCGGCGCGGGAACTGGCCTCTCTGGTGCGGAGGCTGGCGGCCCTTGCCGCCGAAAAGGATATGACCCAGCTTGAGATCAACCCGCTGGCCCTGAGCGAAGGGGGCGGATTTGTGGCGTTGGACGCCAAGATGAACTTTGACGACAGCGCGCTGAAACGGCATCCGCGATATCGCGGCCCTCAGGGATACGGAGGAGGGCGATCCGCTGGAGCGCGCCGCCGCCGAAAAGGGGCTCACCTATGTTCGGCTGGGCGGTTCCATCGGTACGCTGGTGAACGGGGCCGGGCTTGCGATGGCCACGATGGACGCCATCAAGCAGGCTGGGGCCGAGCCTGCCAACTTCCTTGACGCCGGGGGCGGGGCCAGCGAGGAGACCGTCGCCGCCGGGTTTTCGATCATGCTTTCCGACCCGCATGTCCGGGGCATCCTTATCAATATTTTCGGGGGTATCCTGCGTTGCGACATCGTGGCGCACGGCATCGTGAACGCGGCCCGCAAACTGGACATCGCCGTGCCGCTGGTGGTGCGGCTCGAAGGGACCAACGTGGCGGAAGGGCGGCGCATCCTCCGGGAAAGCGGCCTCCGGTTCCACACCGCTTCCTCCATGTCCGAGGCGGCCCGCCTGATCGTCGGGCTCGCGGCGGAATCCCCTCAGGAGGCAGGTGTATGAGTATCCTGATAGACGACGGGAGCCGGGTGCTGGTGCAGGGCATCACCGGCCGGGAAGGGCAGTTCCATACGGAACGGATGATCCGCTACGGGACTCGCGTGGTCGGCGGCGTGACCCCCGGGCGGGGCGGGCAGCCCACGCTCGGCGTGCCGGTGTTCGATTCGGTGAGACAGGCCGTCCGCGGGACAGGGGCCGACGTCAGTGTGGCGTTCGTGCCCGCGGCGCTGGCGGCGGACGCGGCCTGTGAAGCGTCGGAGGCGGGCATCCGGCTCGTGGTGGTCATCGCCGAGCATGTCCCGGTTCTGGATATGGTGCGGGTGAAAGCCTTCTTCAGGGAACGCGGCACGCTGCTCGTGGGCCCCAACTGCCCGGGCATTATCAGCCCCGGCAAGTGCAAGGTCGGGATCATGCCCGGCTACATCCACCGCCCCGGCGGCGTCGGGCTGGTGAGCCGCTCCGGGACGCTGACCTATGAGGCCGTGCACCAGCTCACGGCGGCGGGGCTCGGGCAAAGCTCTTGTGTCGGCATTGGCGGCGACCCCATCCACGGGCTGAGCTTCGTGGACCTGCTCAAGCTGTACGGAGACGACCCGGAAACCGAGGCCGTGTGCCTCATCGGGGAAATCGGCGGCGACGCCGAGGAGCGCGCGGCCGAATATATCCGCTCAAGCCGCTATCCGAAACCGGTATTCGGGTTCATTGCGGGCCTGAGCGCCCCACCCGGAAAGCGCATGGGCCATGCCGGGGCCATCATCAGCGGCACGTCGGGCCGGGGCGAGGACAAGATCGCGGCCTTTGAGGAGGCTGGCGTAACCGTTATCCGTGAACTCGGCTCCTTCGGAAGCGTCGTTGCGCAAAAGCTGCTTTGAGCGGAGAGCTTTGTCGCCGTCAGCAAGGCTCGGCTTCTTTCCCATTACGCATGGGGGCAAGGCTTCCCGAGCCGCTGGGCCTCCCCGCTCCGTGAAGGGATGGCACTATCCGGGCTTTCATTGTTCCGCTTCTTGCCAACCTTTTCACGGTCGGCACCGGATACGGCTCCCCGTCTGCTGCTTGCCGTTCTTTCCCTGAAATGGAGGAAAGTGTCCATAAACGGCATAGTGTTTTCCAACTGCCTTGGTTTTATGCAAAGAATAAAGTTGTTCATGGATTTGAAGTATGGGTTCTTGAACACATCCATTCAAGACTAAAGATACCTGCCAAAAATATAAAAAGAACCGCCAAAAATATCCATATGATAAGTATCCGGTATGAAAATTTCGGAAAAAGATTTTATTAGTATTCTTTGGCGCGCATTCTTTATGTGATTTTTTTATTCAGATTGATCAAGTGAGCGTTTTACATTAACAATCATTATAAGGAATAATGTCTCTCCAATAATCATTGCAGGAGAGGCAGCGCCTTTCTTTATACCTTTTTATAACGCCCTTTATGCGGCTTTGAGCGGCATTGCGGGACGTTTTCCTTACGGTGCAGGTATCCTGCCCCATTCTGGCCGCAGGGAGGTGAGCTTCCGAGGGTGCCAGCCTCGACAGTTTTTTGTGATCCGACGACATACTTCCCGTTTCAATGCGAAAGGAGTTCTTCATGGATCAGCAGATTGAACAGAAAATCGTAGAGCGTGGGCAAGAATTCTTCAACAGCATCAGCGGCGAGGCCCCTTCCATCTTCAACAAGGGCTGGTGGACTGGAAAAGTCATGGACTGGTCCATGAAAAACGAGGACTTCAAGGTGCAGTTGTTCCGCTTCGTGGACGTGCTGCCCTACCTGAACACCTCGGAATCCCTGCTGCGGCATATCCGCGAGTATTTCGCCTCCAGCGGCTCCGAAGTGCCCTCAGTCCTGCGCTGGGGCGCGGGGAAAGCCGGGCTCGGCGGCGCGCTGACCGCCAAAATCATGGGCGGGGCCATCCGTTCCAACATCGAGAGCATGGGCCGCCAGTTCATCATCGGCCAGAATGTCAAGGAGGCGATGGGAGGGCTGGCCAAACTGCGCAAGGACGGCTTCGCCTTTACCGTCGACCTGCTCGGCGAAGCCTCGGTCAACGAGGAGGAAAGCGACGCCTATGCAGCCGGTTACCATGAGGTACTGGACGCGCTGGCGGAGGAGCAGAAGAAATGGCCCGCCCTGTCTGGGAACGGGCCTGACAACGGGATGGATTGGGGATCCATGCCCAAGGTGAACATCTCCATCAAGCCTTCGGCCCTCTATTCACGGGCGAACCCCGTAGCGCTGGAGGATTCCGTGGAAGGCATCTACCGGCGGCTGGCACCCCTCTACCAGAAAACCATCGATATGGGCGGGTTCATGTGCATCGACATGGAACAGCTCAAATACCGCGAAATCACCGTAGAGCTGTTCAAGCGCCTGCGTTCCGCCCCGGAATTCCGCCATTATCCGCATCTTTGCCTTGTCCAGCAGGCCTATCTGAAGGATACGGAACAGGCTGTCCGTGATCTCATCGCTTGGGCTAGGAAAGAAAAGCTGCCCATCGCCCTGCGGCTGGTCAAGGGGGCGTATTGGGACGCGGAAACCGTGTTCGCGAAGCAGTGCGACTGGCCCGTCCCGGTGTGGACGCACAAGCCCGAAAGCGACATGGCCCATGAGAAAATTTCCCGCCTCATCCTCGAGAACCACGACATCGTCTATTTCGCGTGCGCATCGCACAACGTGCGCAGCATCGCGGCGGTCATGGAGTATGCGCGGCAGTTGGACGTCCCCGAAGGCCGCTATGAATTTCAGGTGCTCTACGGCATGGCCGAACCCGTACGCAAGGGCCTGCGCAACGTGGCTGGCCGTGTGCGCCTCTATTGCCCCTACGGAAAGCTGATCCCCGGCATGGCCTATCTCGTGCGCCGCCTGCTGGAAAACACCGCCAACGAATCCTTCCTGCGCCAGAGCTTCGCGGACGGCGCGGCGGTCGAGCTGCTGATGGAAAACCCCGCCGTCACGCTGGAACGTGAACTCGCCGCCCGGCAGGAGAAGGCGCCGCCAAATGAGGAAGGGCCCTTCCCGCCGTTCAGGAACGAGCCGCCGGTGGACTTCACCATCCCCGAAAAGCGGAAGGCGTACGCGCAGGGCATCGCTGCGGTGCGCGCGGCGGAGGGCCGGACCCTGCCGCTCTACATCGACGGCAAGGATGTGGTCACGGAAACCCTGCTGCCGACGGTCAACCCCGCCGATCCCGGCGAAGTGCTGGCCCAAGTATGCCAGGCGGGCCGGGAAGAGATCGACCGCGCCCTTGCCGGGGCCAAGGCCGTCTTCCCCGCGTGGCGCGACACCCCGCCGCTGGAACGTGCGCAGTACATGCACAAGGCCGCCGCCGTGGCCCGGCGGCGTATCTACGAAATGGCGGCGCTCCAGACGCTGGAGGTCGGCAAGCCTTGGGAACAGGCTTACGGCGACGTGGGCGAGGGCATCGACTTCCTCGAATACTACGCCCGCGACATGCTCCGCCTCAGCGTGCCCCGGCGCATGGGCCGCGCGCCCGGCGAGCACAACGTCCTGTTCTACCAGCCCAAGGGCGTGGCCGCCGTCATCGCGCCGTGGAACTTCCCCTTCGCCATTGCGATGGGCATGGTTTCGGCCGCAATCGTCACCGGTAACCCGGTGGTGTTCAAGCCTTCGTCCCTGTCCTCGGCCATCGGCTACAATCTTGTGGAAATCTTCAAGGAAGTGGGGCTCCCCGCCGGGGTCTTCAACTATTGCCCCGGTCAGAGCTCCGTCATGGGCGACTATCTGGTGGAACACCCGGACATCAGCCTCATCTGCTTTACCGGTTCGATGGACGTGGGCCTGCACATCGTGGAAAAGGCGGCCAAGGTGCAGCCGGGCCAGCGGCAGGTCAAGCGGGTCATCGCGGAAATGGGCGGCAAGAACGCCACCATCGTGGACGACGATGCCGACCTTGACGAAGCCGTGTCGCAGGTCGTGTATTCGGCCTTCGGTTTTCAGGGGCAGAAGTGCTCGGCCTGCTCGCGCGTGATCGTGCTCGACGCCATCTACGACACTTTTGTCCAGCGCCTGGCGTTGGCGGCGCAATCCCTGCGGATCGGCCCCGCCGAGAACCCGGAGAACTTCCTTGGCCCGTTGGCCGACGCTTCCCTGCAAAAGAACGTGCTCGAATACATCGAGATCGCCGAAGCCGAGGGGAAGACGCTCGTCAAGCGTTCCGATCTGCCGGACAAGGGCGCGTATGTGCCGTTGTTGATCGTTGAGGATGTCATGCCGGAACACCGCATTGCGCAGGAAGAGGTCTTCGGCCCGGTGCTCGCCGTGATGCGGGCCAAGGATTTCGACGAGGCCCTTGAGCTCGCCCTGTCCACACGCTTCGCCCTGACCGGGGCCGTGTTCTCGCGTAGCCCTGAAAACCTCGCCAAGGCGCGCGAAAAATTCCGGGTGGGCAACCTTTACCTCAATAAGGGCAGTACCGGCGCGATGGTGGGCCGCCAGCCCTTCGGCGGGTTCAACATGTCGGGCGTCGGCTCGAAGACGGGCGGCCCCGACTACCTGCTCCAGTTCATGGACCCGCGTTGTGTGACGGAAAATACCATCCGGCGCGGCTTCACGCCCATCGCCGAAGACGACGACTGGGTATAGCCGGAAAAGATGCGGGCGTGCCCATGCCGCCTTCAGGGGAGTATGGGCACGCCCCGGAATGGAGCCGAACCGCCGGATCGGGCGGGTAACGCTTCCCGCAACAGGGCTAAGGGGCTATAGGCTCGCTTGAACGCGGCACCCTGCAGAGGAAGGGCGGCGGATGCCGGGGCATGGCAGCGCAGGCGGGAAGGGCTCTCGAGGAAGGAATAAGGACTTTTTTTGCCTGTAAGAAGGTTGCTGGGCAAACCAAAAGCGGAACGCTATAGCGCGTTCCGCTTTTGGTTTCTCCGGTGGGGGCTCAGTTTTCTTGCCCATTTTCCTGCCCGCCGCCAAGGTAGGCCGCCTGCACGTCCGGATTGGCGAGCAGCGCTTCCGAGGCGTCTTCCATGACGACTCTGCCCACTTCGATGACGTAGCCGCGCGAGGCGAGCTTCAGGGCGGCGCGGGCGTTCTGCTCCACGAGGATGACGGTCACGCCCTGGCGGTTGATCTTGCGCACGGAGTCGAAGATCGAGCGCACCAGCAGCGGCGCAAGGCCGAGGGACGGCTCGTCGAGGAGCAGCACCTTGGGGTCGGCCATGAGCGCGCGGGCGATGGCGAGCATCTGCTGTTCGCCGCCGGAGAGGGTTCCGGCAAGCTGCCCTTCCCGTTCCGCGAGGCGGGGGAAGAGGTCGAATATCCATTTCCGTATCTTGGCGGAACGGCCTCTGTCCTTGCTCGTGAAGGCCCCCAGATCGAGGTTTTCCCGTACGGACAGGGTACCGAAGACGCGCCGCCCTTCCGGGGACTGCGTAATGCCCAGCCGCACGATTTCATGGCTCGGTATGGTGTGCAGGGGCCTGCCCTGAAAAAGGATGCTTCCTCCGCTCGGTTTCCTCAGCCCGCTGATGGTCGTGAGCGTGGTGGTTTTCCCCGCCCCGTTGGCGCCGAGGATGGTGACGATCTCCCCTTGTTCGACGTGTACGCTGATGCCGTGCAGCGCTTCCACTTTGCCGTAGCTCACGCGCAGGTCGCGCAATTCCAGATAGGTGGTGGCCTCGCTCATACGACTCCTTTGGGGCGTCCCCCTGTCCCGCCCGCGGCGGGGGTGGCCCGCGGCGCGCATCCGCCGCCGGTGCGGTTTCGTTTGGGGGCGGCACGCCGGTTCAAAATATGCATACCCCGGGGAAACAGGATGTTCCCTCCGTAGCGTCAACAGCCCCTAGCCTTCCGCGCCGAGGTAGGCCTCGATGACCCTCGGGTTTCTCTTGATCTCGGCGGAAGTGCCTTCGGCGATGAGGGCCCCGTTTTCCAGCACGACGATCTTTTCGCAGACGCGCATGACAAGGTTCATGTCGTGCTCGATCAGCAGGATGGTGATGCCCCGCTTCTGGATGGCCTTGATGAGCAGCATGAGATCCGCCGTTTCCTGATCGTTCATGCCCCCGGCCGGCTCGTCGAGGATGAGGAAGCGCGGTTCCGAGGCCAGCGCCCGCGCGATCTCCAGCAGGCGCTGGTTGCCGTAGGCAAGGTTCCCCGCAAGGTTGGCGTACTGGTCGTCCAGCCCGACGAAGGCAAGCTCGCGCATGGCGCGTTCCACGGCCTGCCGTTCCTCGCTGCGCTGCGCGGGGGTGCGGAAGAGGGAGGGGAACAGCCCCGCCCGCATACGGCAATGGCATCCCGCCAGCACGTTCTCAAGGACGCTCATGTCCTGGAACAGCCGGATGTTCTGGAACGTCCGGGCGATGCCCAATTCCACGATCTTGTGGGTGGGCCTGCCGGTAATGTCCTTCCGATCGAAGATGACCTCGCCGGAGTCGGGGCGGTAATTGCCGGTGATGATGTTGAACGTCGTGGTCTTCCCGGCCCCGTTGGGGCCGATCAGCCCGACGATGCTGGCTTCGTCCACGCTGAAGGTGACGCTGTTCATCGCCACCAGCCCGCCGAAAGTCTTCAGGAGGTTGCGCAGGATGAGCAGGCTCATAACGCCTCCTCCCTTGCGGGTTCGGCCCGCTGCACGCCTCGGGGGAACCGGCCGACAAGGAACCGGGCGTTGTAGAACCTGCGCCGCGGCGGGAGCAGCCCCTGCGGGCAGATGATCATCATGACCATCATGGCCGCGCCGAAGATGAGCATACGGGCGCTCTCGAACTCCCGGAACACGTCTTGGAGCCCGATGAGCAGGAACGCGCCGAGCACCACGCCCGCGATGCTGCCCGAGCCGCCCAGAATCACGATGGCGAACAGGATGACCGATTCGTAGAAATTGAATGATGTCGGCTCGATGGTCCTGATATTGGCCGCGAACAGCGTGCCGACCATGCCCGCCCAGAACGCGCCCACGGTGAAGGCCATGAGCTTGTACCGGGTCACGTCGATGCCGCAGCCCGATGCCGCGAGATCGTCGTAACGGATGTAGTTGAGCGCCCTGCCGAAGCGGGAATGCTCCAGCACGTAGAACAGGAACATGGTCAGGATGGTGAAGGTCCAGATGAGGTAGAACTGGCGCTTGGGCGACGAGAACACCATCCCGAACAGGGAAGGCCGGGCGATGCCGTAAATGCCGTTCGCCCCTCCCGTCAGCCCGAAGAGGTTGTTCGTCAGGGCGATGCGCACGATTTCCACGATGCCGATGGTGACGATCAGCAGGTAGTCCCCGCGCAGGTGGATGATGGGCTTCGCCAACACGAAGGCGAAGATCGCGGCCAGCACCCCGGCTATGGGCATGGTGGCGAAGACGGGCCAGTGGTACACGGTGTTGAGGATCGCGGTCGTATACGCTCCCATGGCGAAAAAGGCCGTATGCCCCATGTGGAACAGGCCCGTCTGCCCCAAGATGAGGTTGAGCGAGAGGGCCAGCGCCGCATAGATGCCGATTTTGTTCAGCATGTCGAGCTGGGCGATGCCGCCCCCGCCGAGCCCCGCCAGTTCGAGGATCGTGGGCACGCAGGCCATGACGAGGCAGAAGATGCCGCCCGCCACGGGGTAGAAATACCGTTTTGAAAAAAGAGAGTCGCTCATATCTTCTCAGCCACCCTTTCCCCCAGCAAACCTGTGGGGCGGAAAATGAGGATAAGGATGAGCACAAGGAAGGCTATGGCATCCTTCCACGCGATGGACACGTAGGCCGCGCCCATGGCTTCGAGCACGCCGAGCAGGATGCCCCCCACCATCGCGCCGGGGATGTTGCCTATCCCTCCCATGATGGCCGCCGTGAACGCCTTGAGGCCGAAGCTGAACCCCATGTCATAGGTGATCTGGCCGTAATACAGCCCCATCATGACCCCGGCGGCCCCGCCGAGCGCCGGGCCGATGAGGAAGATCATCGAGATGATGTTGTCCACATTGATGCCCATGAGCTTGGCTGTGTCCTGATCGATGGCGACGGCGCGGATGGCCGTCCCGATGCGGGTATGGTTGATGAACCAGTACAGCAGGAGCATCAGCACCACCGTGCCCACGAACATGACGATGCGCATGAGCGGGATGTCCACGCCAAGCAGGCTGACCGCCACGGAAGGCAGGATGCCGTTCGGGTACACCTGGCTCCGCGCGCCGTAGACCAGCATGATGGCGTTGGAAAAGAAGATGGATGCGCCGAGGGCCGACACCACGGCGGCGAGCCGGTTGGACCCGCGCAGGGGCCGGTAGGCCACCCGTTCCAGCAGGTAGCCCACGACGGCCACCAGCCCCATCGACATGACGATGAGCGCCCCGCCGACGAGGATGCCGCTCATCTTGCCCTGCAGCCCGAGCGAAAACAGGAGGGTCAGGCCGAGGTAGGAGCCCAGCGTGAAGAGATCCCCGTGGGCGAAGTTGATAAGCCGCAATACGCCGTAGACCATAGTATAGCCAAGTGCGATGAGGGCGTAGATGCCCCCGACGGCGAGCCCGTTGGTCAATTGATGAAAAAATTCTTCCATACTGCTGACACCCCCTGAGCTAGAGGTGGCGGAGGGCGCGCGTCCCCCTAGGAGAGAGGGGACGGAGGGGCCTCCGGAAAGGCGGCAATGCCCGTGCGGTGGGAAGAAGGCCCGGAAGCTCCGGGCCTTCGGAAGGATGCCTTACTTGGGCTGGAGGATGAATTCGCCCTTGGCGTTCACTTCATAGAGGCGGTAAAGGTCGCCCACGCGGTCGCCCTTTTCGTCAAAGGATATCTGGCCGGTGAAGCAGTCGAGGTTCTTCAGATCGTTGTGGAGGTAGCCCGCAATGGCGGCGGGGTCGGGGCCCTTGGCCTTGATCGCGGCGATGAGCACGTTGTAGGCGTCCCCGGCGAGCACGGACCAGATGGAACTGGGCAGGCCGTGGTACTTCGCCTCGTACGCCTTGAGGAACGCCTTGGCCATCGGGGTGTCGATGTCCGCGGGCATGATCGGGGAAATGAACCGATACCCGGCGGCCGCGTCCCCGGCGATCTTCACGAGATCCGTGTTGTTGGTGGCGTCGCCGCCGATGATGGGCACGGCCCACTTCATCTCCTGCATCTGGCGCAGCAGCAGGCCCGCTTCGGGGTAGTAGCCCGTGAACAGGATGGCATCCGGCTTGACGCCCTTTATCTTGGTCAGGATGGCGGAATAGTCCCGCTCGCCCGGTACCAGCGCGTCAAAAAAGACGATGTCCGCACTCTTCTTGTCCAAGATGCGCTGCTTGGCCTCGTCCGCGAGCCCCTTGGCGTAGGCGGAATTGTCGTGCAGGATGGCGACCTTTTGGAAGCCGAACTTCGCCAGCGTGCTCTGGGCCACGCGGCCCTGCTCGTCGTCGCGCGGGCAGGTGCGGAAGAAGCGCTTCATTCCCTTGGCGGTGAGCCGGATGGATGTGGAGCCGGTACCGATCTGCACGATCCCCGCTTCGTCGTAAATGTCCTGCGAGGCCTCGGTCACGGCCGAGCCGTACGTCCCGATGGCGGCACACACGTCGGCGGCGACCAGCCTGCTGGCGGCGGTTGCGGCGGAGCGCGGCGTGGAGCCGTCGTCCTCTATGACTAGCTGTACCTTGTTCCCGTTGATGCCTCCGGCCTTGTTCAGCTCTTCCGTCATGAGTTCGCAGATTTTCTGCATGTCCTGCCCTTCGCTGGCGAAGGCCCCGGTAATCGGCGCCATGAGGCCGATTTTGATGGGGGCGGCAAAGGCGAATGAACTGCACAACATCGCGGTAGCCACTGCGGCGACTATACCCATTCGTTTCTTCATGCTGTCCTCCTTGGAGGAAATGTAAAGATGAGCAATGCGGAATACGCGGCCGAGGAACGACCTCCCTTATACAGGTGTTGGAGGGTGAAAAATACGTAAAACCAGGTGAGTGGCACGTCGGATGGTACCAAGTCCGACGAGGATGCTGCCGTGCGGATGCACCGCAGTGGAGAAGGGGATATCCCGAAAGGGAAGATACGGCCCGTAAGGTTCCTTGAATGGCCTATGCCAGACAGAGGAATCCTCTCTATGGTAACCTAGTACAATCGAATATCCTGTGCAATAAAAAGAAAAAAATCACATTATGATGAGCATATCGCATCATTTTTACGTTTTACAAAGACGCATTAAAGGATTTTTTTGCCTCTTGTAAACACGGTGCAGTCCGTAATGAACATCCGTTTTCTGATACGGTGCAGGCCCATGCGGAAAAATGGCCTGTAGTGAATTGGCATTGGCAGGACGCTATAACCGCGTACAGGCAGAGACCGAGGTGCGATGGCCTCTGACCAAGAAAAAACGGAAAGCCACACGGTGGGCTAAGGCTTTTGGGCTTGGGGCGGGCGTGTGCATCAGGAAAAGAAAACCAGGGGAGAACGATGCGGAGGGTAGCCTATGCGGCTCATGCATATACTCACCATTATGAACAGAATATATTGCGGAGCGTGGATAGTTTCATCATCCCTGTTAGGGGTAGGAACGGGAAATGAGAACAAAAAATTGGGTAAGGATTAAGGATTGGAATACAGATAATATATATTGATGGCTTTCAGTAATGATTACCCAAAAATACATTTGATCTTTATCAATATATACAGCCATCATAATATGTAATTACAATATATATTATTTAATACAGTAAGTATATAAACTGTTATGCGAACCATCACAACTGATAGGCAATGAAAGGCTATAAATAATTTCACGAGATAATATATCCATAAGGATTTCTAACTGTTTTTAATATAGAAATCATGCATACAGATAAAAGGCCGTTTTTGTATCACCTGCACTTTCTTGCATTGACTGTTCCCTCATAACCACTGAATGGTACTCCCCAAAAACAACAGGCCCCACACGAACTCATCATGCGGGGCTTGCTGTTTCTACGAGGAATCGGGTGTCAAAGTATACTGGAGAGGCCCACTATCAGGTGGGCGGACTTTCCTATTTTCGAAAGGATTACCGTTGCCCTCGGGATTTGCGCGGTGCCTTGCTTTTCTTTGCTTTCGTGGGGACGGAACTATCCGGCTGCGGCCTGACGGGGATAACGCCGGGTATAGCGGAAGCTGCGGGGGAAACCGGCGCGTTTGCCCCGAACTCCGCAATGAAAATCTGCCAGACGGTCACGAACAGCACGGCGAGCGTGGGGCCTGTGACGAAGCCGTCCATGCCGAAAAAGACGAATCCCCCCAGCGTGGACAGCAGCACGAGGAAGTCTGGCAGCTTGGTGTCCCGGCCGACGAGCAGCGGGCGGAGGATGTTGTCGGCGAGGCCGATCACGGTGGAACCGTACGCCAGCAGGATGCCGCCGTCCCAGTAGTCGCCCGTGAGCAAAAGGTAAACCGCCACAGGCCCCCAGACGAGCGCCGCGCCCACAACCGGGATCAGCGCCAGCGCGGTCATGACCACACCCCACAGGAGCGCCGCGTGGATGTCGAGGAGCCAGAAGATGACCCCGCCGAGCGCGCCCTGCGCGGCGGCGACGAGGAGACTGCCTTTCACCGTTGCCCGCGTGACTTCGGCGAACTTGCGGAAAAGCAGCTTTTCGCGGTGATCCCCGAAGGGCAGGGCCTTGATGAGGAGTTCCTGTATCTTGGTGCCGTCCATGAGCAGGAAGAAGGCGATGTAGAGGACGAGCGCCAAGTTGGTCAGGAATCCCAGCGTGTTCTCGCCTAGGGTGACGGTGTTCCTGGCGAGAAAGCTGCTGGCGGAAAGAGCCGCCTTGGTCAGAAGGCTTTTAATGCGCTCAAGGTCATACCCGGCGTAGTGGAGCCAGTCCTGGAGGAACGGATAGGAATCCTTGATCCGGTCGATGTAGCCGACGAAGGAATTCTGATCGGAGTGCAGCCTTTGATAAAGGAGGGTTGCCTCAACAACACAGTTATAGAGGATGTACGAGAGGGGTATGATGATCAGGACGAGGCAGAGCAGGATGGTTATGAATGCCGATAAGATACGTCCCATTCTCCATTTTTCGGCAATGGTTCTGTAGACGGGATGGAATAGGATGCCGATCGTCGCCGCCCAGAAGATGACGTCGAAGAAGGGCAGCATCATCCAGAGAAAAAGGGCCGTGACGCCGATAAGCAAGGCCAGAAAGGCACAGTCTTCCGTTTTCCGATTGGCTGTCAGCATGGTCTCACAAGGGTTGGGGGGTGGTAGAGGGGGGGCGGCTGGAAAAACCGCCCGTACGGAGAGAAACCCAAACCATTTTTCTCTATTGCTGGCAACAGGTCAATCCATGAAACGGCAACACACGTCGCAGGATTGTGCCGTATAACGTGCCCCGTTCGGCAACAATGAAAAAGGCTGTGTGCTGAGTATGGGCCATTTACGCAATGTGACAATTGTTGTGATGCAAATTTGGGTGGTATGGTAAACTTCTGGTTTGTTTTTTCGGTAACATCAAATGAATTATGTAGTCTCAGGGGATAATCTTCTCATACGGCAGGTGAACGTGGGAACTTCATCCCTTGCCGGATGCTTGGGCTCTCAATGAGACAGTTGAAGTGCGCGTCATCACACTTTTTAATGAAACCGATATATTAGAAAAATATTGTTTTCCTCTCTTGCCCTTTACCCCTCACGCCTAGGGGATTTTCCGGGCCGCTTTCAGGAAAACCCCCGATACCTTCCATGCCGCCGCTCCGGTAGAACGTCACCATGTGGAAAAAAGAACGTGCCGTTCCGGGCACGCCACAAGGAGCGAGCAATGGACAGAAAGGTATTCTACAACGGAACGATCCTGACCATGCAGGCCGAAGGGCATACGGTTGAGGCCGTATACACCATCGGCGACAGGATCGCCGCAATCGGGAACCGTGACGACGTGTTCCGCCAGATTACGGACGACACCGAACGCGTTGACCTTGAGGGCAAGACCCTCATCCCCGGCTTCATCGAATCCCACGCGCACGTCACCGACTGGGCGGAATGCGAATTTCTCCAGTTCACCTGCTACCATATCAAGAACATCGCCGAGCTTCAGGACATGATCCGCGAGAACGCCAAGACCAAGAAGGCGGGCGAATGGGTCATCGGGTACGGTTATAACGACAGCATGGTCGCCGAGATGCGGCACCTGGAGCGCGCGGACATCGACGCAGCCTGTGCCGACCATCCGGTCTTCGTCATGCACGGCAGCGGGCACCTCGCCTATGTCAACTCGAAGGCGCTGGAAATCTGCAACATCCATGCGGATACGCCGATCCCCGCAGGCGGGCAGGGCGAAATCCACCTCGGCGCGGACGGCCTCCCGAGCGGCCTGCTCATCGGGCAGGCGTACAATCTCGCCCTGAGCGTCATCCCCAAGTACACCGTCGAAGAATATAAGGGCGCATTCCGCAAGGGCATCGCCGCCGCCAACGCCAAGGGCGTATGCAGCATCGGGGACGGCTCCATCGGCTACATGGGCAACCAGTGGCAGCTCCTCCGGGCTTTCCATGAGCTGGAAAAGGAAGGCGGCCTCAATCTGCGCTTCTACCTCGTGATCATGGATTACGGGTACATCCCCTTTATGGAAGGCGGTCTGGTGACCGGGTTCGGTTCGGAAAGCCTTCAACTCGGCTCCATCAAGCTGCTGCTCGACGGCTCGATTCAGGGCCGCACCGCCAGCGTCAAGGAACCCTACCTCGGCACCGACGAAAAGGGGCTCCTTCACCATACCCCGGAAGATTTGCAGGCCCGCGTGGAGCGATACCACCGGGGCGGATGCCAAATCGCCATCCATACCAACGGCGACAACGCCATCGAGGAAGCCATCAACGCCATAGAGAAGGCGCAGGCGGCCTATCCCCGCCCGGACGCCCGGCACATGCTCATCCATTGCCAGATGGCGTCCGAGGAACAGCTTGACCGCATGGCGAAGCTCGGCATCATCGCCAACTTCTTTGTCGGGCATGTGCATGTGTGGGGCGACCTGCATCGTGACAGATTCATCGGCGAACGCGCGTTGCGCATGGACCCGGTCGCCAGCGCCAAGAAGCGGAATATGCCGTTCTGCCTCCACACCGACCTCCCGGTGACGCCCCTTGATCCCATCCTCAGCATGTACGCCGCGACCGCCCGCCGCACCAAGAGCGGGAAGATCCTCGGCGAAGATCAGCGTGTTTCCGTTTACGACGCCCTGCGTGCATGGACCGTAAACGCCGCGCATTCGATGTTTGGTGAAACGGTGAAGGGGAGTATCCGCGAAGGCTACCTCGCCGACCTCGTCATCCTGTCCCAAAATCCGCTGGAAACGGCCCCTGACGACCTGCTGGACGTGCAGGTTGTGCAGACCGTCGTCGGCGGCAAGACCGTATACCGCGCCTAACCCATTCAGGAGCCCATCATGTCGAATTTCCTCAAGTACATGCGCCTGTTCGCGCTCGGCATCACCTTCTCGTCGTCCATGGCCCTGCCGTATGTGCAGATCAAGTTTTACGACGTGTTCCGCGAAGCCACCCAAGCCAGCAACAACGAACTCGGCCTGCTCATGACCATCTTTACCGCAGTCAGCATGGCTCTCTATATCCCCGGCGGGGTGCTCGCGGACCGCGGGTCTCCAAAGAAGCTCCTGCTCCTTTCGTTGATCATGATGTGCGGCCTGAACGCCTACTTTGCCTTCCATACTTCCTACGGCGCGGCACAGCTCATCTGGGCGTTGCTCGCCATTGCCGCGAACACGGTTCAGTGGCCTACGCTGATCAAGGCCATCCGCGACACCGGCAGCAGTGAGGAACAGGGCCGCATGTTCGGCACCTTCTACGGCACCACCGGTATCTTCTCTTCCATTATCGGATTCGTAGGTGCTTGGATTTACTCCAATGGTTCGAGCAACATCGAAGGCTTCCACCTCATGCTCCTCGGGCAGTCCGCCTTCTGCGCCGTCGCCGCCGTCGCCGTCGGCTTCTTCGTGGAAGACAAGACCCCGTACAACAACAATGTCCCCGCACCGAAGGAGAACCCCTTTAAGAGCGCGCTTACTGTCATGAAGCTTCCCGCCGTGTGGATGATGGTCGTCCTGATCTTCTGCGGCTACGGCATGTACATCGGCATCACCTACATGACCCCCTACACCACCAACGTCCTCGGCGCGTCCATCGCCTTCGGCGCCGTGCTCGGGACCATCCGCGCCTTTGGCCTGCGCGTCCTGACCGGACCCTTCAGCGGCTATATTTCCGACAAGATGGGCTCGGCCGCAAAGATTCTCGCCATCTGCTTCGTGGTCATCATCGGGATGCTGTTCGTCATCCTCTCCCTGCCCAAGGGCACGTCCAACGCCGTGATCATCCTGCTCACCATGATGTTCAGCTTCTTCGGCCTCGTCATCTACACGACCATGTTCGCCTGCATGGAAGAAGTCAGCATCCCGCCCCAGTACACCGGCATCGCGGTCAGCGTCATCAGCCTCCTCGGCTACCTGCCTGACGGCCTGTTCCCCCCCCTGTTCGGCCACTGGCTCGACGTGTACGGCAATCAGGGCTACTCGGTCATCTTCTACTTCCTCGCCGGCATCAGCCTTCTCGGGTGCTGCGTCGCCATCGTCATCTACCGCAAGGGACGCGCGCTCCGTTCCGGTCAGGTTGAAGTCGAAGCAGGGAACGAAGCTCAGGTTACGGCCTGAAAAAGTGAACCGGGGGAGGGGGAAGGTGACCCTTTAAAAAGATCATCTTCCCCCTCCCCGAACCTCCTCAATCTTTTTTATCGAACCCCTGACAATAGTCGTTCTTTTTCAAATTATTACAATTAAATAGAATCTTTTGCCAAGAAAATACGGAAATTCTCCATAACATAAACGCCCGGATGCATAAATCCATACTGTAAAATACTCATACTTCGTCGATCCTCCCCTCTTCCGC
>OHAU01002510.1_pt1 | contig 17181 bp, 10 predicted proteins | sample 1577181 | NCBI WGS metagenome assembly OHAU01 (sample SAMEA3541472, study PRJEB24748) | human gut metagenome | biome: human gut; feature: human-associated habitat; material: faeces | place: China | collected 2012 | reverse complement strand
ATTGGTATCGTATGCCCAAACCTATAAAATGTATTCTACGAGAAATTACCATAACCAACTCCGTTTAAATACGATGACAGGTGAAGTACAACAAATTCAAGATGATGGTCAATCTTGGGAAATTTGCAGTGCGAGAGAAGCTTCAGGGGATAAAGTAGGAAGATTTTGCCTTTATGAGACACAGAATATGTGGACTTTTATAATGCTTGACACATATACAGGTAAAAATTGGCAAGTCCAATTTAGTGTAAAAGGCGAAGATTATATGTTTGCTGCACCGATAAACATTTTCTCTCTTGCATATCCTGAAACAACTTCAAATTGGAGTAATAGGTTTCAGATGTTCAGAACTCAAAATATGTGGACTTTTATACTATTAGATTCGTATAATGGGCGATTATGGCAAGTCCAATATAGTACACAAGATTTGGATAATCTATTTTGCATACCAATAAATAAATATGAGTTAGTTTCTGATAACGAAAAATGTATATTCTCCATTCAACCATTGACAAGTATGTATCAATACTATCTCATAAATGATAATACAGGAGATATGTGGAAATTCCAATGGAGTACCAAAGGGGATGATTATAGGTGGATTGAGAAATTTAAATAGCTATTATTCTCGGATATGCAGTTAGTTTTATTCATAGCTTTGATTTGTTTTGTTGCTCTTTTTATAATAGTAGCAATACGAATGCACCTCAAAAACAAATCCAAAGAATTAACAGAAAAATTGCTTCAAATATCCGCTTATAGTGAGAAGTCCAGCTACGAGCAAGCCCAAGAGAGGCTGTCTAAACTTAACGATGCTGTATTTATTGATATTCCGGCAGACTTAAACAATGTTTTTTATGGTAAGATAATATCGGCAGCGCAAGAAAAGGATTTCACAAATCATTATATATCATATTTTCAAGAAGCATATTCACTTGTTAAGAAACTTGAAACTTTCAATATCACGCCATCTGTAACAATCTCAAACCTAATTCGTGACTTTGGTAATATCAAGAGGCTTGTCAAACAACATAATGATACGGTAATAAATTCCTTACTTGATACACACAAGGATTTTTTCGACCATTGTTTGAAATATCCATTGGATAAACAGCAAAGACGTTCAATTGTTTCAGAGGAAGATAATTGTTTAGTGGTTAGTAGTGCAGGTAGTGGAAAGACCTCTTCTATTGTTGGAAAAGTCAAGTATCTAACAGAAATCAAAGACATTGCCCCTCATAGAATCTTACTGATTAGTTACACGAACAAAGCAGCAGCCGAACTAACGGAGAGAATGGCTACCAACGGTTTGAAAGGCTATACATTTCATAAATTAGCCATTGATATTATCGAAAAAGAAACTGGTGTTAAACCTTCTATATGCGATAATACTGATGCCTTATTTATAGATATTTATCACACTCTATTAGGGAATGAGGATTTTAAGAAAAGTGTAGTAGAATACTTCATCGACTACCAAACCAATGAAGCAGATTGGGAACAACGCAAGAATGAAAGGCGAGAAAAATTGTCAGAGCAAAAGAATGTACAGCTAAAAGCGATGTTTCCCGATATGGACGGTAGAACCATATATGTGAGAAGTGAACAGGAACAAAAGATATGTTTTGTTTTATCATCTCTTGGAGTGCAATTCAGATATGAAGAGCCATACGAACATCAATTGGCAGATGAAATGCACTCTCAATATCGCCCTGATTTTTCTATATACTTCGAGCAAAAGGGAGTACCCAAACGAATCTATTTGGAACATTTCGGAGTTGATGAACACGGTCTTGTCCCAGCTTGGTTTGCAAAAGACAAGAATATAACATACGAAGAAGCCAATCAAAAATATAATGATGGTATAACTTGGAAGAAAACTGCTCATGAGAAATTTGGCACTCAGCTTTTAGTGACATCAAGCGCAGATTTCCATTATTCTGACATAAAAGATAAACTCAAAAAAATATTAACAGATGTGGGCGTACCAATTCAAGAGAAAACAGACGAAGAATTATATGATTTGGTTTTGCCCAAAGGTAGTAAGCAAGAAAAAGCGTTTATACGGCTTGTAGTTACTTTCGTAACATTGGTAAAATCAAGTTGTAAATCAGTTAAAGAAGTTCTGAAGCAAGCAAAGAATGCAGGTGATGAACGAAGTGTTTTTATCATCAAAAACATATTTCAACCTGTATATGAACGTTATAAAAGTGCATTAAGCGATAGTAACCAAATCGATTTTACTGATGCGATTCTTCAAGCCACAGAGATATGTCGTACTACACATCTTGTTGAGTATGATTACATCATTGTGGATGAGTTTCAAGACATATCGGTTGACCGTTACAACTTCTTAAAAGTATTGAGAGAGGGAAATCCGCCTGCAAAGTTGTATTGTGTAGGTGATGATTGGCAGTCCATATATCGTTTTTCGGGAAGTGATATGGCTCTTTTTAATCAATTTCCAGAATATTTTGGTACAACAGAGATAAATAAGATAGAAACCACATATAGATTTGGAGAGCCTTTGGTCTCTTTATCATCTCGTTTTATTCAACGTAATAACGCACAAATAAAAAAAGATATACATTCATTCAGTTCTGATATGAAAACAGAATTGGAGTTTTGTTCTTACGACAGACGTGATTACTGCAAAACAATAGGAGAACTTATAGATTCTATTCCATTGGATAAATCTATATTTTTATTGGGACGCTATTCTTTTGATGATTATTACTTGTCATTTATGTATCAAGGGATAAAAGAAGGTAATAGATTTTACTATGTAATAGGAGGAAGAAAAATTGAGTTCTTGACAGTACATAAATCAAAAGGTCTTGAAGCAGATTATGTGATACTTTTACAATGTAATAAAGATACCTATGGCTTTCCATCACTTGTAAGCGATGACCCTGTGCTTAATTATGTCCTGACTAAAAGTGATCAGTTCCCATATGGTGAAGAAAGGAGGTTGTTTTATGTTGCAATAACGAGAGCAAAGTTGAAAACACTTGTGCTATACGACAAGCGTTTCCCATCTGTATTTGTAGATGAGTTTTTGCATCCTGAAAAGGTATCAGAAGAAAGCTATGTAAAACACCCCAATGCTAATAAAAGATGGACAAGGCGTGCAGACCAGTTTTTATTAGAACTGCATAATGAAGGTAAGAGCGTAAAATACATCGCTGCCAAAATGGGCAGAAGTCAAACTTCAATCGTAATGCGATTGAACAAACTTACCCAATAGTCGCACTAATGCTATATTTTTTCACAACGATGATGTCTGTATGTTGCCACGTTGCCATAATACATTAGAATCTTTTGAATATTTCGTTTATCTTTTTTGTTTCGTTTTTCTCCTGCTCTTGGCATATCCTTGCCACACTCATGAGTAAACTTAGAGGCAGCCTATATATGCCTTCACTCTTCAAATGGATACGTTTCGTCGTAGATTTCACTTAGAGAACGGTCGTTGAAAAACCAGTGCGGTGTGGGCTGTATATGCTTGACCTTATATCCTTTTAGCTTAGCAGAAAGCGCACTAATAGAAGTTTCTTCTCCTTCATAACACACTTTACGCTCTGAAAGAACGGTAACAGAAATTGATGGGTCATCTTTCCATATGAGAATATCGCCTTTCTGCAACCCCATCTCATAGAAGTTGAGTGGTGGACGTTTGGCTTGTGCTTTTGTGCTGGCAGCTTTATCCTCATCGGTGAGGTCATTCTGTATCTCATCCGTCACTTCTTCCGTCACATCTTCATGATGAAAAAGCTCGAGGATGGCTTGTGCCTGCTCCACGTTGATACGGAAGAACTCACGGTTCTGGTTGATGCGCTGAGGGTCAAAGGCTTTATGAAGGGCTTTTTCAATTTTGAGACAATCACTTTTTTTGACCTTGCACGCAAATTTACACTCAAACGGAATGGGAACTCCTGTGGTATATAGTTCCTTCATCCGTTTATCAATGCCTTCCTGTGTGGTCATGCCTATTTTTACAAGTCCTGGCATCACAGGGTTTGTCAGAAGATAAACTATTCCGTATTCCATATCGTTGTTTTTTTAGAGACTATTGTACAGTTTGTCTTTGTTTATAATGAAATCAAGAACTCTTTCAAATTCGCGCATCAGTATGTTGCCGTTCTTGTTAGTGAATATATGTGAGTTCATTTTTTACTTCTCCTATATTTTTGATTACTGGCATTGGGATGCTCTGGATTGGTCATTTCGAGATAGCCAGCCTCGATTAGTGACATGATGTATGTCTGAATATTCTTACTATGGTATGTCACACCTACCCTTTCAAGAATTTCTTTGCTGCTACGTGGCACACTGCAGAAGTTTACTATATCCCTCTGCTTATTTGTTATTTTAGGACGTATAGTGTCAGAGTCTGCATTGAAAGTGTCAGAGTCGGTATCTAAGTCGGTGTCAGAGTATCTAAGTTTGGTGTCAGAGTCCGCATTAAAAGTGTCAGAGTCGGTATCTAAGTCGGTGTCAGAGTCTGCATTGGGTTGATTACTTATCTGCCTATTTATAGTAATCACGAACTCATTAGTCCTGTCATTATTGGTGAACGAGACATTCACGTCCTCCGACAAGGCACGAAGCATACCACTACCTGCTCCTGTGTAGGGAAGCAGGTGGATGGCATTTGTGAATAGGAACATATTGCGTGGCATGGATGTGCCTATAACAATATCATCTACGGTAAGTCCATTAGGGAGAATTCCGGGGCTGTGTATCTCCACCCTGTCATCAAAAATGAATATGCGGATTGGGGCTGTCGCATTCAGCGATCGATGCACTAAAGCATTTACGGTGAACTCAACAAGGCTGGTGTAAGGAATCTCCAACACGCCTTGCGAGTTAAACTCATTCCCAACCTGTATATGACGCAAGTTCCGGGTGAAGAAATCCATAATAGTCTCAAACTGATGAAGCAGATTACCCTCAATATCGGCATCGTTCACCTTGTCGCGAAATTGAGTACCGCCAAGATTGTTGCCTACAAAGCAAATACATTTTGCAGTCATCATTGGAAGCCAACGTTGGGTGTACTTGCCAAACAATAACATCGCGGCCACTGTGATTTTACCATCGGGACGAATAAAACGCAGGTTACGTAACAGTTTCTCTCCATTGTGCCCACTGGCAATAGCAGAACAGACGGTATCTAAAGAGGCTTCGCGAAATGCGTCGCCCACCAAGCCTTTTCTTGCTAACACCTTATCAAACTTGTTACTAAGGAAGGTTTTGATGGTACCCTCGTCTAAATCTTTGATGGTAGCATCTCTTACTCCTGCTTCATCTGGCGAAAAGCTGCCACAGTCAGTCATCATCTCGGCAAGCTCGGCATTGTCGAACACTTTGCGCTTGTCAGCACCGTTCTTCACCCACACAATTCCCCGATTGTCATGGTAGGGCTTATTCAATCCTTCCTTAATATGAGCCACAACAAGGCTTCCGCCATCCACAGAAATTGTTTCCACATCAACAAGGATGGCAGGAACAACATTCTCAGATGCGATATTGCTAAGTGTATTGGTGGTTTCCTGTACTTCCAAATAGGACAAAGGATTGATGTTTCCGGTTTTATCTACCGCACCAACAACCAACGTGCCACCACGTGCATTACTGAAAGCCACCAGTTCGCAACCGATGTCATAGTTGTCAAGGAGCCGTTCTTTGAACTGCACCTTACTGACCTCGCCAAGTTTTATCTGTTGGATAATATCTATTTCCTTCATTGTTCAAATGTTTTTGGTTGAGCAGTCTACCTGCATCAATATTCAAAGCCTCTGCTATACGTAGGAGGTTTCTTGCGTCTGGCTGCATAGTGTTCGTCACCCATTTGGAGACAGTAGCCCTGTCTTTTCCTAATTGTTCTGCCAGCCACTTACTACTTTTTTGTTCTTCGACAAGTACAGGAAAAGCCACACAGTTTTGCTTCTGAAAACTGCTTCATCTCACCTATCCTTTTTGTCGGTTATCAAATACTTAAGGTCTACTTGTAATATCTCAGCGATCAGTTGCAAAGTATCTAAATTAGGCTGAATCCGATTACAAGCATAGGCATTGACCATACTAAAACTTTTATCAAGTCTCTTTGCCAGCCATGTTTGAGAAATACCTTTTTCGGATAAAACAGCCTTAATTCTATTCAACTTCATTCTTTAATGTAATTTTATTGCGCAAATATAGTGAATTATATTCAACAAACCAGTTTGTTTTATTATATTTGCAGCATTAATAATGATTTTAATACACCAGTAATATGCAATCAACCGTAGCATTCATATCTCATAGAAGTACTCATAAGGATTTTGTTAGAAAAATAGTTGACACAGTAAAACGAGACAATTGCATTGTTGACGAGTTCGATTTTTATCCAGCGACAAAAACGGTAAATGAAATAGTTAGAAATCTAAACTTTGCGCCGATTTTTGTATTACTAATTTCTAAAGATGCCCTTGAGTCTGATTGGATTAAATTAGAAATGTCAAAAGCTCGACAACTTTATGACACAGGTGTTATTAGAGAGTTTATGCCTTTTATAATTGAAGAAGGAGTAAAGTTAGAAGAGTTACCTTCATGGATGACTCGTGACTGGAGTTTAAATATAAAAACAATAACATCCCCCAAAATTATAGGTCAGTTTATTATTGAAACACAACGAAAAATTCGTTGTGTCGGGAATAATGCATATGGCAATTGGATAAATACGTTTATTGGCCGTAGTAATGAATTAGATGAGTTTCAAAGAGCGATGTACGACAGTGTGTATATGCCTCATCGTTCTTTAATTGTCTCGGGAAAACCGGGAAGTGGGCGTACTAGATTTATCCAAAAATGTATTCAGGACAGTAGCGGACTATCATTTATCCCTGAAGGATTTCAGATAAAACTACCTCAAAAAACATATTTAGACAACTTTATACTTCAATTGCACGAAGGCTTGGGCTTTAGTAAAGCATCATATGAGGATATTCTTAAATTAGATCATGAACATCAAATTACTAAATGTGTATCTTATATTAATCAGATAATCAACGCTCATTCATTCTTACTAATTGAAGATGAGATGAGTTTTGTATCATATGACGGAACTATTTCTGAATGGGGTAAAGAAATTATATCCCATCCTGCCATGATAGACTCGTTAAAGATATTTATAAGTAGTAGGGTTAAGCCTAGATATTCTGAGTTGAGAGCATATCCCCAGATAATTCATATAAATCTTTCTGGGTTTACAAAAGATGAACGCAAACGTCTTTTTGTAAATTGCTGTCGTTATTATAATGTTCAACTAAATGATAGTGATGTCGATTTTTTTGTGGATCGTCTTCAGTCCTCTCCCCAACAACTAGAACAGGCAGTTCGAGAAATTAAAGATAAGAACGTAAGATTTGCTAAGAAAGACATTAAAAACCTGATTGCAATAGGAGATGAAGTCTTTTCCAGAGTTATTAGTTGGTTTAAAGGAGATGAGACTGCTCTTACTTTAGCAAAAGTGCTTGCTGAAGTTGATATGATCAGTTTCGATTTACTCGAACAATTATATGAGGAAGATTATCCTAAAATAGAACAGCTCGTAAATAATTTTGAATCTTTGTCTATTTTAGATTTTTACGGTCCTGGAGGCAATAATATTAGTTTGGACGGTGGCGTTTCAGATTATATACGTAGAAGTAAATTAGATTTAGATCCTATAATGAAAACCCGTATTGAAGAAATAATCTTCAATAAAATAGATACGGCAGAAGATGATCTAGGAGAATTATCAATATTTTTACATGACTTGCGGAAGCAGTTGCTGTCTGGCAAAGGTTTTGCGTATGTCATGCCGTCTATCGTTATAAGTACAGTCATTGATCTTTATAATCAGGGTAGCTATGATTCAGTAAAAGATATTTGTTTGCATGCTTTGGAACATTGTTCAAGTTATACAGAGGAACCTCTGCAAGAATTGTACTATAGGTTGTGCCAAGTTTTAGCTCGTATGAAAGATAGAATTTTCTTTACATACATTGACAAAATTAAAGATAAAGGTAGTAAAGATTTTCTGTATGGATTTTACTATCGCTATAAAGAGGACTATTCCAAGGCCGAGGAGTATCTCCTTAAGGCTTTAGATTTTAATTCTAATATGCAAATTGCAAGACGAGAGTTAGTGAATGTTTATCTGAATCAAGAAAAATATACTAAAGCCCTTCCTTTGGCAAAAGAGAATTATAATCGTAAATCGACCAATTCTTATCATATAGAAGCATATTTTCGTTGTTTATTAAATCATTATCCTTGGAATACAGAAACTGAAGATACACTTAATCGCCTCCTTAAGGAGATGGAAGAGAATTTTAGTAAACGTAAGGATGAACTTTTAGCATCAATGCAATTAGAATACTTTATTAAATCTAGAAACCACACTAAGGAAGAAATAAAAGAAAAGATACAAGAAACGTTAATTGTTTATCCTAACTCGCCCCAAGTTTATAGAATTAAAGAAGAATTCGAAAGAGACAAAAGTAGATTTTGTAAAAGTTGTAATTGCTAAGTCTATGATTTAAAGACAGGAAGCTAAAGATGACATTTTAGTATAGGTTTGTCGCAAAAAAACTGTTTTGCGACAAAATATAGCCTATACAAACAGATATAAACGAGAATAATTACAACAGTTCTTTTCAAACCTGCGTAAACAATGCGTAAACAAACGGTTTCAGTTAGGGGGATTTAGTGAGTTTCATAGGAGATAGCTAAATTCGTAATTGTTTGATACACAGTAAATATTGAGAAAACTGACCATCGCAGAATATCACTTTGTCGTTCTCATAATCTGGAGGTCCTTGGTTTAAACTTAGGTTGTTATTTGTTAAAAAAATCAAGTATTTACGAGAAATTACAGGTGCTTTTTCTTTTATTGATGAACTTCAGGTGACCTTTTTGTGCGCAAAGTATATTCACACGGGGAGTATCTGATTTCATAAAAGTGCATACGATTTCATGATATTTTTCTATGTTGTGTAGCCATTTCTCTTGAGGAAATTAGCTTTCTCTTATCAAGAGAATAAATGGACTCTTTGAGGTGGAACTTTTAATCCACAAGTTTGCAAGAAAGATAAATATTGTTTAATTTTGTCATGATAATACATCTTACAGTTTTAAATCCTACAATTTAACAATTATGGAAAAAATAGATTATAGTTGGTGCTATGTAAGTTCGTCATCTAACACTTGTTCAAAAGGCGACGACGCTGTTGTATACCACAATTGTAGCATGTGTGATGAGCACTATGTTTATTGTGACGATGATTGCATGATTGATTATGACTAAGCTTGACTCATGGAAGTAATACGTCAGGAGCAAATTTGGTTTCGTGATCATTTAGTAAGACAGCCTAAGCAGAATATCAAGTACAGACTATCCCATTTCGTTGTTAAACAAGTAACTGACGATGGAATACTGTTGTATAACAATGTAACGGGCTGTCTTCTCTTTTTTAAGTCTGAGAAAGATATTAAAGAAAATTTCATTTTTTTGGTAGAGTATTGGTTCTATTTACCTGTCGATTCTTTTAATGAGTGCGATTGGGTCGATTTTTTGCGCACAAAAAGGATTGATGACGCATCGCATCAAGGCATCAATTCTTATGTGATTATGACCACTTTAGACTGTAATGCAAGGTGTTTCTATTGCTATGAAAAAGGAACTCCGCGTATTTCTATGACCGAAAAAAATGCACTTGTCACAAGTGAGTATATTCAACGCCATTCTACAAATAAGGTTAAGCTAACTTGGTTTGGAGGAGAACCTTTGCTGAATACAGTAGTAATGGATTTGATATGTCAAAAACTAAATGATTTCGGCATTTCGTACTTTTCGCACATAATCACCAATGGACTGCTCTTTACACGAAACATAGTCAACAAAGCAATAAATGTGTGGAAACTCAAACGAGTTCAAATTACATTAGATGGCACGGAGCAAGTATATCTGCGCGCGAAAGCATACGTTAACTCTCAAGGGTCCGAGTTCCAAATTGTTTTAGACAACATTGAGGCATTATTAAACTCAAAGATAGCTGTCAATATCCGTCTTAATCAAGACGCATACAACACAGAGGACCTTTTAGAGTTACTTGCTATTCTACATAATCGTTTGGGGACTAATCCGTACCTGACAATATACAATCACCTCCTGTTTAATTTCGAGGGAGACTATACACAAGAGCAAATAGGCTGTTATTACAAATTAAAGAATAAACTCACCGTTTTGGAGTATATAAAAGGTTATAAACTTCCTAACGGTATGACCGATCATCAGTGTATGGCCGATAGCAGTCATTCTTTAGTCATAACTCCATCCGGGATAATTGGCAAATGTGAGCATTTTACCGAAGAAAAAATGATTGGTTCGATATTTACTGAAGATATTGATTCATCTGTTCTGAAGATGTGGAACGAAAGATACGACAAGCAAAAGGAATGCAATTTATGCCCTCTTTATCCAACTTGTATAAGGATAAAGATGTGTCCGAATCAGAAAAAGCATTGCTCTGATTTTTATCGTAAAGATAGAATGGAATCTCTTAATATTGCCATCAAATATTGTTACAAAGAATGGAAAATTCACAAAGCTGAATTAACTGGTTTAGAGAACTAAAAGTAAGGATTATTACATTGAAATTAAACTTCTTTGTCCTTTCTCAATTTTCCAATCATACGCCCCCTCTGCAACATCGCCCACCTCTTTGAGTGTGTGGAGATGTTTGATTTCGTCAAAGGGTTGCTTATGTTCTGCATAGCCACACAGCCAGTCACCAACAGCTTTTTGTATTTCAGTCGTTTCCCCATATTTCTGCATCACACTTTTAATGTCAGCGGCTTCGGATGGGGCAAAGATTGACTTATGTTGCTTTGTGCCAAAATGAACAATCGCATCAATTGCTCGTCTGAACACTTCGCTTGCTTGGTAGAGGATATTAGCTATGACATTTAAAATTTTCCGGCTGGCTTCCAAAGCCTCCTGCAACAAACGGGTAGTATTGTCTTTCTTCTTGGTGGCTGTAAGAACCGCTTGGCTGATGCGCTGCTGTATGTTTGCTTCCTGCGCTTGAAGCTACCTGACAGTCTCGTTCCTCTCAATGGCTGATGTGCGACTTTGCGCCAAAACCCTGTCTCGCTCAGTTTTGGCACTTCGCTTTTCTTCAACCAATGCCTTTTTATAAAGGAAATTATGAGATATCTATTGTAATGGAGGAATTTTATACAGAGTTTGAACGACCTTTCTCTCCAGCAAGGACATACAATAATTACTATAAGATTGTAATATTAATACTTGTATTAGTTCACTTAATTATTTTAATCTATGTAACTTAGCTAATGTTTAGTTTTACAATCAATAACTGTATTATACTTTACTTTATAAAGTCAATACCCCAACATGGGCAAACGGTATTTATACACAATGCGTGGTACAATAAAGTATATAGTTGCGTGCGTTAATTTATAAGTGATACTTCGCTCATTTCGGTGACCTTCAGGTGACCTTTTCGCATGAAAACTACCGCAAATATACATGTTTTTCTGCAGACCGCAAAACCTACTAATATCTGATTATCGGTATACTTATACACTATGCAATTACATGAAATATCGCACAAAAAGACTCTAATTATATGTTTCTTCTGAAACTGTCTGCTTGCGTGGAAAAATGTTATATCATTTTTCCTTTAAACACAAAGCTTTCTTTTCCAAAATCGGCTTCCGGCAGGGGAGTACCCGGGGCGAATAAGCCGAAGACGGAGGATCCCGAACCACTCATCGCAGCATATATGGCTCCTTTTTGGTATAGCTCGTCTTTTATCTCTCCGATGGCAGGGTATTGTGGAAATACGCTTGCCTCGAAGTCGTTTACTAACCTTTCTTTCCACTCGCTGACAGGCAGGGCGATGGTTTCTTTTAACGAGTATTCCGGCTTATGAGGCTTAATCAGTGAAAAAGCTTCTCGCGTAGATACAAAAATATCGGGTTTTACCAATAGGATCTGATAATCTTTTAAAGAAAGCGTGATAGGAGAGAATAGGTTTCCGATTCCTTCGGCATAGGTTGGCATATTGTTGATAAAGAAAGCACAGTCGGCTCCTAACGCTGCAGCATATTCTTCCAGTTTTTCGGTGGTTAGTCCCAGTTCGAACCTTTTGTTTAAAAGTTTTAGCATGAAAGCGGCATCGGACGATCCGCCGCCCAATCCCGCACCCGATGGGATATGCTTATACAAATGAATATCTACCGGAGGAAGGTCGAACACTTTGTCCAACATCAGATAGGCTTTCACAACCAGATTGTCTGCTGCATTTCCTGTTATTTCCAAGCCTGCCTGATGAAGAGAAAACTTTTGTACTTGCCCGTTGGCAGCAGGTAATTGGCAGTTGTTTTGCACATGTATCTCTAAAGCGTCTTCGATGGGAACGGGATAAAAAACGGTTTCCAGATTATGATATCCGTCCGGGCGTTTCTCTGTGATATTCAACCCCAAGTTTATTTTTGCATTCGGAAATGTGATCATTTTTTTATTTACGATTAGGAAAACTACAATTTACAATTGAAATCTCAGAAACCTGAAAAGAAATTCTATAAAAAACAAAATAGATTCTCATGGTTTATAAGTATCGATGCAAAGTTAGTAAAATCTTCATTTTTCTTTATTTATTCTTCATTATTATATTCTATCTTTGCCATCCCTTTACGAACCGACCGGTCGGTTTGTTTTGGTTTTTAATAATAAATTAGGCAGATATTAAATTGTAAATAGAAAGATGGCTGAACAACAAAAAAGAACTTCCCGTAATACGAAATCCAAAACTCCGCAACCTATAACCGACTATGGACGTATCCAGCCACAGGCCCCGGAATTGGAAGAAGCCGTGTTGGGGGCTTTGATGATTGAAAAAGATGCATATTCCCTGGTAAGTGAAATTCTTCGCCCGGAATCGTTTTATGAGCATCGCCATCAACTGATTTATGCAGCTATTACAGACTTGGCTGTTAATCAGCAACCGGTGGATATCCTTACTGTGAAAGAGCAATTGGCTAAACGCGGTGATTTGAAAGAGGTTGGTGGTCCGTTTTATATAACACAGTTGAGTAGTAAGGTTGCTTCTTCTGCTCATATCGAGTATCATGCGCGTATCATTGCACAGAAATATCTGGCGCGTGAACTGATTACTTTTACCAGTGGGATTCAAAGCAAGGCATTTGATGAGACGCTCGATGTGGACGATCTGATGCAGGAGGCAGAAGGAAAGTTATTTGAGATTTCGCAACGGAACATGAAGAAAGACTATACGCAGATCAATCCGGTGATTAGTGAGGCGTATCAGTTGATTCAGAAAGCTGCTGCCCGTACCGATGGTTTGAGTGGCTTGGAGAGTGGTTATACCAAGTTGGACAAGATGACTTCCGGTTGGCAAAACTCTGACCTTATTGTTATCGCTGCCCGTCCTGCTATGGGTAAAACGGCATTCGTGCTTTCTATGGCAAAGAATATAGCGGTAAATTTCAGGAATCCTGTTGCGTTGTTCTCGCTTGAAATGAGTAATGTACAGTTGGTAAATCGTCTGATTTCCAATGTCTGTGAAATTCCGAGTGAGAAAATCAAGAGCGGCCAGCTCGCTGCATATGAGTGGCAGCAACTGGATTATAAGTTGAAAGATCTGATCGACGCACCTTTGTATGTCGACGATACCCCTTCGTTGTCTGTTTTTGAACTTCGTACCAAAGCGCGTCGTCTGGTGCGTGAGCATGGGGTCCGGATTATCATTATCGACTACCTTCAGTTGATGAATGCGAGCGGTATGGCATTTGGTAGCCGTCAGGAAGAGGTAAGTACTATCTCGCGTTCGCTCAAAGGACTTGCTAAGGAGTTGAATATACCTATTATTGCCTTGTCGCAGTTGAATCGTGGTGTCGAGAGTCGTGAGGGTATCGAAGGAAAACGACCTCAGTTGAGCGACCTTCGTGAATCCGGGGCCATTGAACAGGATGCCGATATGGTGTGCTTTATTCATCGTCCGGAATACTATAAGATCTTTCAAGACGATCATGGAAACGACTTGCGTGGTATGGCGGAAATTATTATTGCCAAGCATCGTAACGGTGCTGTAGGAGATGTGCTCTTACGTTTCAAAGGTGAATACACTCGATTCCAAAATCCGGATGATGATATGGTGATTCCTGCACCCGATGCAGGGGCGATGCCTATAGTGGGTTCACGAATGAATAGTGCCGGTAACGTTCCGCCTCCTACACCTGATTTTGCTCCGCAAGCTGATAATCCGTTTGGCGGAATAGGCGGTGACGGGCCATTGCCTTTCTAAATATTTTTAGCTTGAATTGTTTATATATAGTAGCTAAGTAGTCAAGTAGTTAAGTAGTAAGTAGAAATGTATTGTCTGATGCTTTTCGCTTATCCACTTGTTACTTAGTTGCTTATTATTTATTTAATTAATGCTTAGTTGCTTACTATTTAACTACTCACTACTCACTACTTACTACTCACTACTTACTACTTAACTACTCACTACTTAACAGCTCACTACTTGACTACTCTGCAAGTGAAGTAAACTAATTGGGATTGTTTCCGGATTTTAAGAAATGATACCGGCTATTTTTGTACTTCATTAATTTTCTATGTATTAAATTTCCTGCCAACCGAAAAAACTTATTAACTTTGCGAATCTTTTTGAGAAATAATAAAAACTTAATGATATGAATATCTCTTATAATTGGCTGAAAGAGTATGTCGACTTCGATTTGACACCGGAAGAAGTGGCTGCTGCGCTTACTTCCATCGGATTGGAAACAGGAAGTGTGGAAGAAGTTCAAACCATTAAAGGCGGTCTGGAAGGTCTCGTTATTGGCGAGGTGTTGACATGTGTGGAGCATCCGAATTCAGACCACTTACACATCACTACGGTTAATTTGGGAAATGGCGAGCCCACCCAGATTGTATGCGGAGCGCCCAATGTAGCTACCGGACAAAAGGTTGTTGTTGCTACCTTAGGCACGAAACTCTACGATGGTGATGAATGTTTTACGATTAAAAAATCAAAAATTCGTGGTGTAGAGTCTATCGGTATGATCTGTGCAGAGGATGAAATCGGTATCGGGACTTCTCACGATGGTATCATCGTCTTGCCCGAACAGGCTGTTCCGGGCACATTGGCCAAAGATTATTATAATGTAAAGAGTGATTATGTACTCGAAGTGGATATCACGCCCAATCGTGCGGATGCCTGTTCGCACTATGGTGTGGCACGCGACCTGTATGCCTACCTGATTCAGAATGGCAAGCAAGCTACGTTGAAATGTCCGTTGGTCGATGCTTTTGCAGTAGAAAATCACGATCTCGATATAAAAGTAACGGTAGAGAACAGTGAAGCATGTCCCCGATATGCCGGTGTTACTGTAAAAGACGTTACTGTAAAAGAGAGTCCTGAGTGGTTGCAGAATAAGCTTCGGTTGATTGGGGTGCGTCCTATCAATAATGTGGTGGACGTTACGAACTATATCGTTCATGCTTTCGGACAGCCGCTACACTGTTTTGATGCAGATAAAATAAAGGGCGGGGAAGTCATTGTAAAGACTTTGTCCGAAGGTACTCCTTTTGTTACATTAGACGGTGTAGAGCGTAAATTGAATGAGCGTGATTTGATGATCTGTAACAAGGAAGAGGCGATGTGCATTGCCGGTGTGTTCGGCGGATTGGATTCCGGTTCTACGGAGGCAACCACAAACGTTTTTATCGAGAGTGCTTATTTTCATCCTACTTGGGTGCGTAAAACGGCTCGTCGTCATGGATTGAATACGGATGCTTCTTTCCGTTTCGAAAGAGGTATCGATCCGAATATAACTATTTATTGCCTGAAGTTGGCGGCCATCATGGTAAAAGAGTTGGCCGGTGGTACCATCTCCAGTGAGATTAAGGACGTGTGTGTGGCTCCTGCGCAAGATTTTATCGTAGAGTTAGCATATGAAAAAGTAAATTCTCTGGTTGGCAAAGTGATTCCGGTGGAAACAATCAAGAGTATTGTGAAAAGTCTGGAAATGAAGGTCACGAATGAAACGGCTGAAGGCTTGACGTTGGCAGTTCCTCCTTATCGTGTGGATGTACAACGTGATTGTGATGTGATTGAAGATATTCTTCGTATTTACGGATATAATAACGTAGAGATACCATCTACCTTGAAATCGAGTCTGACTACCAAAGGAGAGGAAGATAAATCAAATAAACTGCAGAATTTGATAGCTGAGCAGTTGGTTGGTTGCGGATTTAATGAAATACTGAACAACTCTCTGACACGTGCTGCTTATTACGACGGGTTAGAGTCTTATCCTTCCAATCACTTGGTGATGCTGATGAATCCGTTGAGTGCTGATTTGAACAGTATGCGCCAGACATTGTTATTTGGAGGGCTCGAAAGTATCGCTCATAATGCGAACCGTAAGAATGCTGATTTGAAATTCTTCGAGTTCGGTAATTGCTATTATTTCGATGCCGATAAGAAGAATCCGGAAAAAACATTGGCAACTTATGCCGAAGATTACCATCTTGGATTGTGGGTGACGGGCAAGAAGGTTTCCAATTCTTGGATACATGCGGATGAGAATAGTTCGGTATATGAGTTGAAAGCTTATGTAGAGAATATCTTGAAACGTCTGGGATTGGATTTACGCAATCTGGTGGTGGGTAATCTTACGGATGATATTTTTGCTGCGGCTCTTACCGTTCATACCAGAGGTGGCAAACGTTTGGCTACATTCGGTGTTGTGACAAAGAAATTGCTGAAAGCATTCGATATTGACAATGAGGTATATTATGCCGATCTGAACTGGAAAGAACTGATGAGGGCAATCCGTTCAGTGAAAGTCAGCTTTAAGGAAATATCTAAATTTCCGGCTGTGAAACGTGACCTTGCGCTGTTGCTCGACAAGAATATCCAGTTTGCTGAAATTGAAAAGATTGCTTACGAAACAGAGAAGAAACTCCTGAAAGAAGTAGAGCTCTTCGATGTATACGAAGGTAAGAATCTGGAAGCGGGTAAAAAGTCATATGCTGTAAGTTTCTTGTTGCAAGATGAAATACAGACACTGAATGATAAGATGATTGATAAAATCATG
>OHAU01002505.1_pt1 | contig 17198 bp, 13 predicted proteins | sample 1577181 | NCBI WGS metagenome assembly OHAU01 (sample SAMEA3541472, study PRJEB24748) | human gut metagenome | biome: human gut; feature: human-associated habitat; material: faeces | place: China | collected 2012 | reverse complement strand
CTCTTTACCTGTGAGATATACAGATTGGAAACCTTCATGCCGGCATTATGTTCAGCCACATACTTCTTTATCTCATCATATGTAGCCTTAGTCTCTGCAGATGTTATATCCATATCATCAAGTTCAATCGTGACATTAATGTAATCATCCGGCTTTTGTTTCAGTTGGGACAAAAGAACAACTGTCTCCACATGGCTCGATAGGTCCGGATTGATGTCGGTCATCGGGAACCTATACAGTCTAATATGGTATGTACCAAAATATCTCCGTTGGTTTGCGGAAACATATCTACAAATTCTGTATCAAAAATATCTTGATACATTCCGCTATCCATATCGCAGCCTGAACCTTGTTTGTCCACGGAAAAAGTTCAACTTTTTTATCCGTTTCTACTATTATAGTGATTCCAACATAAAAGTCAAATCTTGCGAGGAACCGCCATCGCCTCAACCTCGTCCGTTCTTCCTACAAAAACAGGTCAACGGCTATTTTTCGTCCTAACTGATAGCCAGGTTTCCATGCACTCGACCTTGTTGTGCCTGAAAATCCAGCATTGAAAGGGAAAACTGATCCTATTACTTCTTCGCATTCTCTTCCAATTCCAACATGTATTTATCAAAGTCAGACATGAACAATCTGTCCTGAATAACACGATACTTTTCAAATTCAGTCTCGGCATGAAGCTTTGCAATTTCAGCTGACACTTTCCCTGCATCCTGTAAAATACCATAATCAAACATTTCAATAAAGCTATTAAGCCGTTTTTCCCAGTCCTGCATCGTGAGTGGAATATGCCGTAATGTCATATTCTCAGCAAAATCCAAGTATGCAGTAACCATACGATTCAGCTGTTTCATTTCATCCTGACTCAAATAATTCTTGGCAACCGTAACATCACTCTTCTTAATTTTGCCTTCAGGAGCATCTGCCCAAATAGTTAATCCCATATGCTCTCTTGTATGGTCAGCTCTTTCTACAATCAGTTCAGCCGCCGTATGACCATGAACTGCGTAATGCATTTTATTCTGAACTGTTGCGTAGAATCTCCTGGTAGTTGCAGAATTCTTATCGTAATCAATGGCTGTGGCATACAGGTCAGTTATTTTCTGATAAAACTTTCTTTCGCTTGCTCGAATTTCACGAATTCGTTCTAACTGCTCATCAAAATACTTTTCTGTCAGATAAGTTCCGCGTTTGAGACGCTCGTCATCCATAACCCAGCCTTTGATGGTATAGTCCTTTGCAATTTGATTGACCCATTTACGGAACTGCACCGCACGCTCAGAATTTACCTTAAATCCTACTGCAATGATCATCTCTAAGGAATAGTGATTTGTGCTGTAGCTTTTTCCGTCGGCGGCAGTTATTCGAAATTTTCGAATAACTGAATCCTCTTGTAACTCACTGTCCTCAAAGATTTTCTTAATATGATAATTTATAGTGTTAGTGCCGACATCGTACAATGTTGCCATCATCTTCTGTGTCAGCCATATATTCTCATCCTCATAGCGCATCTCAATGCTGTCCTGCTGATCACCCACAGAGGCAACATAAGTTAAGTATTCTGCTGCACTGGAACGGATGGTTATTTCATCTTTTTTCTTTTTCAAATAAGCGGCCTCCTTCTTCGATAAATCACTCTATAATAAACAATGAACGAATTTCTGTATACTCTCATCGCCCATGACAACGCTTATACTTCTTTCCACTTCCACATGGACACAATTCATTGCGGCCTATCTTCTTCGGCCAATTTGCTCTTTCCTGAACCATAATAGGAATTTTTCCATCATGCATAAGTTCAAGTTCCCTCAGACGATACAAATATTCAGAGACTCCCAATATAGCTTGAAACATACGCATTGCCTCATTTTCAAATTCAAGCAAATATTCTGTTTTCTTTTTTGTTCTATCTTTCGGATTAGGAATATAAGTTATCAACTGGTCTACTGGATTGTATTCAACATCATTATGACCGATGGCATTTCTCAATTTCGCATTCACGAGGATTTTCAAAAAGCCTGTATAGTCCTCAGAATCCAAGCAAAAATGATATCTTGATGCTTTTGTGAGTTTAATATAATCCTCTAAAGACTTTACATTTTTCTCAATCGGATTCATAGCATTGATATCAGACCTATACTTAATATTGTTAAGAGCAACAGGAATAATCATCAAATTACCTAACGCCTCATAAACATCCAGATAAAACTGTTTTACACTATCAAAACTGCTCGTTGTGGAACCTTCGTATTCAAAATCAAAAGAATTATCTTTACAGTATTGTATAGCCAATGCAGGTATAAGTCTTTGATATACAACCATAAACTCATCGTAGACCTTGTAGATCAGTTCCTGTAATTCTTCAAGGTGGAACCCATCATGAGAATTAAGAAAATCAATCAGGTCCTTCATTTGTGCTGAATCCATTTTTAATATTCCAGCGCTAAACGAAAGGTTATTAAGGATATCTTTTCTTAATGATGAATAAAATCCATGCACTTCAATCATGTGGACAGCTCTCAATGTTTCAGATTCATCCCTACATTGAAAAAAATGACCGAAAAACTCCTTTTGAATCTCTTGAGTTAAGTATTCGCTATTGTTTTTTGCTAAATTGAGAATTCTTTTATAGCTCTTCCACTTTTTAGCAGTTGCATTCAACTTGGACACATCTTGTCCAAATTCCTCATAAGAGTCATTCGTTTTCATACAATTCATATATCGAATAAACGGTGTAATCACTAGCCTCTCTAAATCAGCTGCTTCTACTTGTTTTAAGGTAGGAAATTCACCAGAACACTCAATAATGTAATCCGCATTTTCGTCCTGAACTTCATCAGCATTATCAAAAGAAAAACTTAACCCCGGACGATCTTGCCCTATCTTCACGCTACCAGACAAGGAGGTTCCACATTTACCGCATGCTACTTCTATCGGATGTTCTTCTTGCCAGCCAACTTGCAAACGAACTCTAGTAATACATCCGCAAACCTGACATTTTATAAAAGTATTAAAAACCATAAAACCTGCCTCCTTTCGCTGGATTACATAAACATGTCATCGTTCCAAACGAGTTTTACCAAGTCAATGAGTACTGCTATTCTTTCGGTAATTTCATTCTTACCAAATGAAGCATACGATTTGAAGCCAAGATTATTATCTAAAACGAACTTCTTAAATTTGGGATTATTCTGATATGCCAAATCACCAAGTGATTCAGTATAGATATTTCCCTCATTGGAACAGTATTTTTTCAGTTTGTAATCATACTTTGCATCATTTAAGCTTGCATTGATGCTCTTATGAAGAAGCAATAACGCACCGATGCTATTTCTCCAACGTTTGAAATCGTCTTGGTCAGAATATTCCGCGGTAAACCATTCATAATGGTCTGTAATAATGTGCTCAATCTCAAACGGATTCTTTGTTTGAGTGTTCATGTAATTGCAATAGTTTGATGCAACACCAGTCTGTTCTTCAATAAATCCTGTGATACGTGCAAGGATATTCTTAATGTATTTCTTAGTAAAGCTGTTAAGTCTTAAATCACTTAATGCTGCTGCCGGGTCAAATGCGAGATTGATATACTGCTGTTCTAATTTCTGTTTCAATGTAGAAATATCTGTCATGCGGATATCCTTCGTTACATTAAAAACAAAGTTTTTGATTGTACTGTAATCAACAGAGCGATAATTGGTTACTCTGGATACAATTAGCACATCTATAAATCTAGCCACCAGATTAATCTTCTCAACGATTACCGGCCATGAATCCTCATAGCATACAGGAGCCAATAAAGTAAACGGTAGAATACGAGCACCTTGACAAATAGCAGACCGCTTTTGTGGTCTGTTTATTTTCCGCTGGCTTTTTGCGGCTTTCTAATGTTTTCGGGCAACATATCTGACCATGGCAGAAGTTCTGCAAGAAAATCTATGTTTTTGTCATCTACATGTTTGGGAATCTCCGTAAGCAGATATTCGAAATAATCGAAAGGTTTCAGGTTATTCGCCTTTGCAGTTTCTGCGATACTGTAGATGATCGCTGAACTATTGGCTCCATTGACCGTATCGATCATCTCCCAGTTTTTCTTCCCTATACAGAATCCACGGATCGCACGTTCGCTGGCATTGTTGTCTATTGGAACATCCCCATCTTCCAGAAAGACTTTCAGGTAGCTTTCCTGGTTCAGTGCATATGTAAATGCTTCCCGTATTTTACCGTTCTTTGGAATCTTAGGTTCATTCTGTTTCAGGTACGCAAAGAAAGCATCCACCAGTGGTTTTACCACAAGCTGACGCTGCATGAGCCTGTCTTCCGTAGAAAAATCAGACAGTTTTCCCTCTTCCCGGTAAATGGCCTGTATCTGTTTCATGATCAGATGCAGGATTGATTCCTTTCGGTGTGCTTTGGGTATCACTTCCAGTGCATCGTTAAACCTGCGCCTGCAGTGAACCCAGCAGCCTGCAATCTTCAGATTTTCACGCTCCTTTTCCAATGTATGATATACCTGGTACCCATCCGTAACACAGATCCCGGTGTAATCCCTCAGGAATTCCCGGGGATGGGATGCATTACGCGTTTGCTGGTATTCATAAAGGATGATCTGACGATCCCGGTACATAAAGCCGGACCGGTACACCCACATGTAACTCTGGCTGCCAGCAGGACGCCCGTCCTTATTTACAAGTACAGGAGTCTCATCTGCCTGTATCACATGATAATCATACAGAAGTTTATGCAGATAATCATACATGGTTCCCAGATATTCTTCCCCAAGACGGATCATCCAGTTCGCCATGTTCTGTCTGGTAATGGCAAGCCCGTACCTTTCGAATTCTTTTTCAAGACGGTAGAGAGGTACCGCATTTACATACTTACCATTTATGACTGCCGCAGCAAGGGACGGGGATACAAGGCTTCCATGAAGCAGATTTCTGGGATGGGGTGCCTTTATCATGTGTTCATCCAGTTTACTGGAATAAACGCCGATATGATGTTCCTCTATCACGACACTGGCCGGAATGAACTGATAACATCGGGAAATGGCATCCGGAAGCTGTTTCCATCCGTTTTCACCAAACTCAGCCGTCAGTTCTTCCTCTTTCAGATAGTGATCAATACGTTTTACTGTCAGCCCTGCTATATCAGCCGCTTTTTTCCCTGGCTGTTTTTTCTTTTTGGGTGCTTTCAATTCCAGGTCATCAGGTTCCGGTGCATCCAGGTCGCAGACTGCCTCTGCTTCATTAAAGAATACGATAGTCCCGTCCACTTCCATGAAACGTATCTGTTCAGAATCCGCCATTTTTTCGCTGGATCTGCCAAAACGGTTCTTCTGAAAAAGGACCATCTGTTCCATCATCAGCTGCATCCTGTCATTTAAGGCCTGCGTTTGCCTGGACAATTCTTCCATCTGTCCCTGCATCCCAAGAAAAAGCTCTATCAGCAGATCCTTATCAAACTTATTCAGTTGTTCTTTTGTGTACTTGATCGTCATAACCGGAACTCCTGTCTTTATACTGATTCCGATTATAACAGAATTTTTGTATTTCCGCCAATCCTTCAGATATGGGCTTTCGTCATAATGACGGTGGATAATACATCTGGAAAGCCGTTGTTTTACAGCTTTTCAGATGTATTATCCACAACAGTTTTTCTATTCACACGATAACAAATGGAATGAGAAAAGACTGTTTGTGGATAACCTTTTTCATCCGGTTGATACACATCATTTTTACAGTTTTGGTACTTTTTTATTTTCGGCATTTTGCACAGGCTACATAATGCGGGGTGTCTCTTTCAGCTCAGAGATCGGATGGCGTGCAACGATCTCCAGTCCCTGCATCAGCATACGGTACTGGTCGTCTGTGATCGCCATTGCCTCATCTGCCGAACGGGGCCACCGGAATGCACCATTATCGAGTCTCTTGTACATAAGGAGAAAACCATCGCCTTCCCAGAGCAGTGCTTTGATCCGGTCACATCTTCTTCCACAGAAAAGAAACAGTGTATTTTTGTCGTAAGGATCAAGCTTAAACTGAAAGCGTACGATCGTTGCCAGTCCATCGATCCCACGACGGAGATCCGTAAATCCCATCGCCAGATACACCTTTTTAAATCCGGAAGCATCTGCATCATTCAGCATGGGTAAAAGCCTTTATGAGATGGCAGAGCATTTCCGGTGAAGTACCGGAAAATATCTCAACTGACAGTCCCCTGGTATTTTTAATACGGATCATTGGCAGAGTTCCTGCCGAAATGCATGTACCGGATTCTTTTGAAGTATCTGTTTTCTTTGGATCTGGTGCAGGTGCGGGCAGTTCCACAAAAGCAGTGGTTTCTGTGTCCTGCATCTGATCCAGGTATATCTGCCTGACACGCCTGAGACGGTAATAATAGTTGGCTTTTGTAAGATTATTTTGGGTACACCAAGTTTCAACATCCATCCCTTTGGGACGGTTCTGACAATTCCGAATCTGTTCTGCCCATTGTCTGATCCTCACCTGCTGAGCTACAAGGCTGGTTTGCGTAGCCATAATATTCCTCCTCTGAATCATAGTCAGTTAAAAAAGTTAAGTACTAAACTTTTTTGACTATGTTATTTTGTTGAGTATGATTATGGCATAACTTGAAGTGAATAAAAAGGTACTCAGGTTCTACCGTTTACCACATAAAAGAGCAGCCGTTGGTAACGGTAACCTACTTTCTTCCAGATAAAACAAAAGACGGTGGATCCTATCAGACCCTCACCGCCCCTGCTGTAAAAATCGATACTTATGATGAACGTCTCCACCTGGAAGACGACATCAGCATTGCTTTTGATGGCATTATAGATATTGTTATTGGTGCCATATAGAAAAAATATATGGACTGATATGTTAAGAAATTAAATTATTCCTCTTTATATCTTTCCAATTTTACTATAAATTTATCTTTTGCATCCTCCGTATAATCCCGTATATTACCACGAAAGTAATCTACTGCTTCATCGATTTGTCCTTCTTTTGCTAATAAAATTGCTTTAAAGCTAATTATATTATTATGATATTTATTTTTGTATTCTGGCTGTTCGAAAAACTTTATAATCTGGCGCATATCATCAAGCATGTCAAATCGCTCACATATATCAAATTTTACAATTCTTGCATAATGAATGTTAGGATTCATCTCTATTGCTTGTCCTATTAGCGAAAGCGCTTCTTCCTCGTTTCCATCATAAAATGCTTCAACCTGAGCCCGACATCTTAGCGTCATTTCTTTTGCAACATCAGTATTTATCTTTTTCAATCCATCTATAAGTTGGTTTAGTATTTCTCGGTTTTCTTTACTTTTTTCTGATTTTATCAAACAAGAAAAATCCGCCTGAATATGGTATGGATTATCCATATAATTATAATAATTTTCTTTTGCTAAGTCCTTGGCAGACTGAAACTCCTGCATACCAATGTATACCTGTACCTTTTCTCTCTTTGCTTTTGAAAAATTATTTCTTCTCTCCATACTTTTATCAAGCATCTCAAGAGCCTTATCAAACCTTCCAATCTGACGATAATAAAATCCATACAAAAAATAATAATTCGGACCAGATATTTTCTGTACTTCATCTTTAAAACGATTATCCCTTAATTTCGCTAATGCAGAACACAACAAATATCGTATTTCAAAAGCTATTCGAGGATCGGTAAATTCCTCTTTTTCTAACGCCTTATATGCGAAGTTAATAACTTCCTTATTTTTTCTATTATTGTATAACTCCGTCATAGACTTTAAATACAAGGAAGGGATCAAATAACTTTCATCAATTGCTTTTCCTCGGAGCAATGACTCTTTCAAAGAGAATAAGTATTCTGGAACATCATATTCACTCATAGACATTCTATCTAAAAATTTATTAAGGTTCTTGTCCATGTTAGCTCTATGCTGATCTTTTATTTGATAATTATTTCTAGTCACGTAATCCTTTATCGTTTCATTAACTCTAATATACTCTTTAAGAACACCAACATATTCACAAATAGACTTTGAAATAAATTCATCAATATAATGTATATATTTAGGATCCCCTTCAACAATTTCATTTACAAATTTAAGACTTATATAATCAAATCCTGATAACAATGCCAAAAATGAAATTTTCTCCACATCGCTTTCCATATCCTTTAATAGTATGCTTGCTTTTTTATTATTATACTCTACAATTTCAAATGTGCTTTTTCTTAAATACTCGATCCCTTTTTCTTTTATCAGTTGTACAGCAAAAAAAACCTGCTCTGGATATCCTGACAGCAAACCAGAAATCAGCCGCATATCATTTATTTCTAATTCTATATTCTCAAATTTTAAATATCTAGAAAGCAAGCCATCTCTTTCTTTTTTATTTAATTCAGACACTTCATAGTGAGCTATTTTTTCTTTTGTACTGTAAGATATTTCCCCCGAAAAAGTCCTTAATCGATAACGTGAAATAATGCATACAGAAAATTTATCTTTAATCTTTTCACTCTCAATTGTTTTAGAAAACCATTCTGCAAATTCTCCATCTTGATTAATAATGCATCCGTTGTCATCGATAAATATAATATCAGACAATCTCTGGATAGTTGCCAATAAATCTGCCGCTAATGATATTTTTTCAGCAAGTGGTTTTGTCATTAAACCTTTTATGTCCAGATCATCTTCAAATCCAAGATCATATATTTTTAATATAAAATCCTCGACACTCTCCGCATAATTTAATGAAATTTCTGGAAATGGATAACTATTCTTTTTAATATTGCTCTTATAAATGCAGTGCTTTAATAGCGTTCTTCTTCCAACACTTTTGATACCTGAAGCAACCATACACACTGGTTTACTTTTTTCAAAATCATCCATTCTTTCTTCAAACAACCCTATTAGATCGTTTCTTCCTACAAAAATCTCATTTCTTTCTTTTAATCGAGGATGCTTTTCAAATGATAACTCAATCATTCTTTGCTCGATTATTTGTTCTGCTTTCGTCGGTCGACTTACATATTGCAAATTATAATTCTCCCTTAACCAATCAGGTATTTTGGGATTATCATATGTTATTTTTTCACTAATTATGATTGGGCAAATCTGATTTAGTCTTTTTTTATTCCAAAGTTCCTCTGCTTTGAATATTTCTTCTTGCACCCATTCCGATTCAAGAGAAGTTTCTGATATAAACAAAACAAATAAATCTGTTTCATTTAGGCCTTTATCAATTTCTTCTATAGTTTTTCGAGCCTGTTGGAATGTAATCTCATCTAATATTACATTTTCTTCACCAATGTTATTTATCAATTTCTTTGCAACAATTCGAACATACGATTCTTTGTCCGCACTGCTATGAGATAAAAAAACTTTCTGCATTTTAATTTGATGATAAAATCATCTTCTCCTTCCGTATATTTAATGTCTTTCATTTTCAAATTAATGAAATCCTATTCTTCCGTATAGAAATCTTCCATCACATATGTAGTAACCGGTGTAATAAACAGTTCGTACTTGATGACCAGCCTAACAAGATCATTTCCATCAATAAGTGTAATCGGAGTACCTTCTCTTGCTGCCTCACGTGCTTTATTAGTAAATCGGCTATTTGTAATAAAAACACCGTAATCCGCTTGAAATTTATTCATAGCTCCAAGGAACTGATTGATATCCGGCTCGCTTACAGGATTTGCATTGAACCTTTTACACTGGATGACCACCCTTGTCGTTCTAAAATCATCATCATCGATGTGATATCCATAGCCATCAATACCACCATCATTAGAAATCTGGACTCCCTTATTCGTAAACTGAACTCCCATCTTTGTGAGAAGAGCTCTAGAAAACTGCTCAAATTTTGCCGGTGACATATTCGCAATCGCACTCTGCAATTTTACCTTGAAGTCATCCAGCAACTTATCCTCTGAAGATTCGCTATCCTCATCTTCTTCTACGTCCGATATTGCAGCCATTTTACTTTTTACCTTGTTTTTTGAAGAATGTTCTTCCCAATAGGTACGAGCCTTATCTCTTACTTCTGTTTTTACATCAAAGTTCGAAAGATCTATATTCGCGCCTTCCTGTGTAAGTGTAATCACCGGATTATATTTCACATAAGAAATAAGCCCAACATATCCTAGCTCTTTAATGGCAAAATTAAATTTGAAATCAAACTTCTTGTACTGATTTCCTGTCTTGTTGGAGGTATACAATTTCTGTTCAAATTCAGCTATATGCTCATCCAACTCGCTAATCCTATTTCTAATTTCAGAACGCTCTAACTGTCCGCCAGCCGCTTGAAGAACTTCAAGAATCGGTTTGATGAGGTAGGACACTTGTTCTTCTGAATTTAACTTGTCATAATACATCAGCGGATCCTCCCTAATTTATTTCATATCACTATGAACACTTGGCTCATTATCTGTCCACAGCTCACACTGGCTGATTACAGTGCTAATTGCAAAATCATAATCTTCTGGCGGATACTTATACTTTTTGAGTAATCTCTTAACCATCTTTCTCATAGATGCCCTAGCTGTTTCTTTCTTCTGCCAGTCGATGGTACGATTCTTTCGAAGCATTTCCGTTAATTCTTTAGTAAGCGCAATCAATTCATCATTCTGATAAAAATCCTTTATATGCTCTGGCTTAGTAAGGGCATCATAAAAGGCTAATTCTTCCTGAGACAATCCAAGTTTCTTACCATTTTTATATAAGTTCGTAATCTCCTCAGCGGTTTTTAAAAGTTCCTTTATTACTTCTTCATTCGTAATAAGGCTATTATAATAAGAATTCATTAACTGAGCAATTTTCTCTGAAAACTTCTGGGACTGAACCACATTTGTTCTTCTATACAATGACACCTGTTCAGCCATAAGTTTTTTGAGAATTTCCACTGCAATATTCTTTTCCTTCATTCTGGAGATCTCATCCAGAACTGCAGGATCAAACAGACTAAAGTTTTCGCCACCTGTTTTGCTGCTGTCAAATAAGCTGATCACACCTTCACTCTGTACTGCCGATTTCAAAAGGTTATTGATCTGCTCGTTTATTTCTTTCAGTGACAGACTCTTACCGCCTGTACCACCATATGTAATTTTAATAACAGTGGAACGAACTGCCTCCATATAGGCCGCTTCGTGACGTTCTCTTTCAGTTGTCATACTCGAGCACAGAGAATGTGACTGCTTTAACAGCATAGCCTCTTTTAAGAACAGATCTTTTCTGTCCGGAGCTTTTGCGTCGAGTACAAAGTTAACGCCTCCGCTGATCAATTTTGCCATGGTTAGAGGAGAACCACCGATAAATCCACTGAAATCAAAACCATATAATAAATCCTTACATACTTGCAGTTTTTCCTGGAATTTCGGATATGCTACTTTGGCAATATTCATATCACCATATCTGGACTGATCACGTTTCGTATATTCCTTCATTGCAGCTTTCAGTGCAGAAGCAATCCCCACATAATCTACAATCAATCCGCCTTCTTTATCCTTAAATACTCTGTTTACCCGGGCAATTGCCTGCATCAGATTATATCCATGCATTGGCTTATAAACATACATTGTTGCAAGAGATGGAACGTCGAAACCGGTGAGCCACATATCTACAACAATGGCGATCTTCATCGGATCATTATTGTCTTTGAACTTTCTGGCCAGCTCTTCCTTATGCGACTTTGTGCCAATGATCTCCTTCCAATCTTCTGGATCATTATTGCCACTTGTCATTACAACGCCGATCTTTTCCTTCCAATTCGGACGAATCTCCAGGATGCGCCGATAAATCTTCATAGCAATCGGTCTGGAATAGGCAACTATCATTGCTTTTCCGGTCAGCAGATTGGCCCTGTATTTTTCATAGTGATTAACAATATCATCGCACAAAGATTCAATGGTAGATTGCGCGCCAAGAACACTCTCCATCTGGCCCAGCATCTTTTTACTTTTCTCGATGGTTTCTTTATCTGACTGCAGCTCCAGAACATCATAGGTAGAATCAATCAGTGCAAGCGTATTCTCATCCAGCTTCAGATGTACAACCCGACTCTCATAATATACCGGTCTTGTAGCTCCGTCTTCCACAGCCTGAGTCATGTCATACACATCAATATAATCACCAAATACCTCTCTGGTGTTTCGATCTTTTGCAGAAATTGGAGTTCCGGTAAAACCAATAAATGTTGCATTCGGCAATGCATCATGAATAATTCGTGCATTACCTATAACCGTACGTGCTTCCTTCTCTCCGGCTTCATTTTCTGAAATAACAATTCTTTCATCAAAACCATATTGGCCACGGTGTGCTTCGTCCGCCATGACTACAATATTTCTACGCTCAGAAAGAGGCCTTTCCCCACGCTCAAATTTGAACATGGTTGTAAAGATAATTCCATTCGCCGTTCTGCCATCCAATAATGATTTCAGGTGCTCCTTACTCTCTGCCTGCACCGGCGTCTGACGAAGAAAATCCGCACACTGCGAAAACTGCAAATAGAGCTGATCATCCAAATCAATACGATCCGTCATCACTACCAGGGTAGGACTATCCAGTGCCTCCTGAAGCAAATGAGCATAAAACACCATAGAAAGCGACTTTCCAGATCCCTGGGTATGCCAAAATACGCCACCCTTTCCATCCGTTTTTGTTGCCACTTTTGCTTTTTCTATTGCTTTACGCACGGCAAAGTATTGATGATATCCTGCTAAAACTTTGAATCTTCCAGTACCGGATCCAGAGAAAAGAATGAAATTCTTTAATATATCCAGTAAACGCTTCTTCTGAAACATGCCTTCATAGAAGGTGTCAAACTGCGCATATGCTGTGTCTTCGTAATCTCCGTCCTTGGTCTTCCATTCCATAAACCTATCCAAGCCAGAAGTAATGGTACCAGCCTTATTTGTGGAAAGATCACTAATAACACAAATTGCATTGTAATAAAAGATTGAAGGGATATCCTTCATATAGTTACGGATCTGATTATATGCATTCTCTGCCCCTACTTCATCTTTAGATGGACTCTTTAGCTCCATCAGTACCAGTGGAAGTCCATTGATAAAAAGTATCACATCCGGTCTACGGTTATTTCCGTTCTCCAAGAATGTAAACTGATTCACGACGTAAAACGAATTCTTTTTCTCATTCTCATAATCAATCAGCCGGACTATCGAAGACTGTTCTTCTCCTTTCACAAAAAGCTTAACCGTGATACCATTCTGCAGATAATCCATAAAGATAATATTTTTTTGCAGTAAGCTTCCCGTATCAAATGTTTTTAATTTTAACAAAGCCTCATCGATGGCTTCTACAGGCAGACCACGGTTAATACGTACCAGGCTGTCCCGCAAAACAGCATCTAAAAGTGGACTGGAATAATCTCTGTCCAAATCTGGTGCGTAGAGGTGATCATAGCCCATATTTTCAAACAGTTCTATGATTGCCTGTTCATATGTATCTTCTGTAAATAAAATAGGCATGTTCTACCTCCTGTTTCTCTAGTGATTTATATAGGTTGTATAGTTTTAAACAATAATTTAGCGGCTTAAAGGTTGATGTCGGAGACATCAAGCTCGCCGGACATAAGCTTTGGAAGCAATGAATCTCTGATTTCCATTAACCTCTTTGATTCTCTTGTTTTTGAAAGAATCATAGAGAACATAGGCTTAATAACTTCATCAAACTTGCTCAACACATCGCCTGTCGGTAAATTAGTGGGATAATTCTTGAGAATATCCGTCTTCAAATTTGTAAATACACTACCATTTCCAAGCGCAACCAAATTGTCTCGAATGTGCCTGAAATACAGATATAAGTATTCGTTTGAAAACTTGGATGACGGAAAATACAGCCAACCATCGTGTATGCAAGTATCAATATCAAGAATTTTTGGTAAACCGGGCGTGGCACTGTTTGATAAAACCAAATTTCCTGCTTTGAGAAAGACAGTTTTCTTCAATCCATCCTCAATGATGTATTCTTTGATTTCATTGATAAAAGGTGAACTAATACAGGTTGCATCGGATATTTTTAGCCAATGCAATCCACTGTCAGACAAGAAATTTTGAATTGGACGAGGTGAACCGCCACGCTTTATTTCAACAAAATCGCCCAGAACCCCACTTTTCCAAATGGTTGGTAATTGCCCGCCAAATGGTTCATAGTCAATGAACCACGATTTGAACAAAGCCATTGCTTGCTGTTCTAAATTATTGTTTATTTGCTCATTTAATATAATTTTTTCTTCAATGCTCTTTAAAACAGATGCAACTAACCTCTGCTTTTTGAGTGGAACATATGGAATTTTTAGCTGTTCTAGATGAGGAATACGTAAATTACTTACTGTAGTTCCTGTTCCTTCACTCCATGAAATTTGATGCTGAACAAACTTGGACTGAAGACTGTACAATAGATAATAATTATCGCATATGTCTGGATTTGTCCTTAAAAGAACCATCCGCTGGCCTAAGCAACACTCTATTCTCTCTGGGATCATTCCAACCTCTCCCATTGGAGCTTCTCTTGTAATGATAATATCTCCAGACCTAGGTATTGCTCTTTTCACTCTCAAATTAAAATGTTCATCATCTGTATACGAAGGCGAAGAGAAATCAATTCTACCTTTTTTAATATTATTATTTCGAATCACAATTTTTCCAGATGTAGTCCATTTAGGGGTAGAGTGCGGACAGTCTACAACAATATCACAAAGTTCCCTTATAGTCTTAGTCTCCATCATTTTCTTTCCCCTTTAACTTAATATACTGCTTCTTCCAAGAACGAGAAGGTATCATACAAATATGATCTTCCCGACAAAACGCACATACCGTATCCAGCATATAATTTTTACAAATATTAGGATTATTTGCCCTACAGCCAAATGTTTGACTCTCGGTATCCAATGGATGAAGAGGATCCTTAAAAGCTTTCTTTACATCAGACTTCATACCCAATTGCCCCCAACTTTCTTCGTATTTCATCTTCCAGCTCATGCGATTTTCTGAACATTTCAGATAGTTCTGACGTTAATCGTTCCATCTTTTTCTCGAATGGCTCTCCATCATCTTCCTGCTCTTCAATGCCAACATAACGCCCCGGTGTTAAAATATAATCCTGGTTTGCAATTTCTTCTGTATCGGTTACAGAACAAAATCCCTTTACCGCTTCTAATGTTCCATCAACAAATGCACTGTAAGTATCTGCTATTTTAGCTATATCCTCTTCTGTCAGTTCACGGAGCTTACGACTTACCATTGTTCCCATCTTACGAGCATCAATGAACAGTGTCTTTCCTGATTGCTTTTTCTGCTTATTCAGGAACCATAATGATACAGGAATCTGAGTTGTATAAAACAACTGTGTCGGCATTGCAATAATACACTCCACCAAGTCTGCATTGATGATGTTTTTTCTAATTTCTCCCTCACCACCACTCTGTGAAGAAAGGGATCCATTAGCAAGTACCATACCAATTCTACCAGCAGGTGCTAAATGATAAATCATATGCTGAAGCCATGCAAAGTTTGCATTTCCTGCAGGCGGCATACCATACTGCCAACGTACATCATCCTTTAATTTATCAGCACCCCAATCAGACAAATTGAATGGAGGATTTGCCATGATGTAATCTGCTCGAAGCGTCGGATGGCGATCATCTAAAAATGTATCCGCAGAGTAATTTCCCAGATCCGGTTCAATTCCACGAATTGCAAGATTCATCTGTGCCATCTTCCACGTTGTCGGATTAGAATCCTGACCGTAGATGGAAATGTTGCTGATATTACCGCTATGATTCTCAACGAAACGCGCAGACTGAACGAACATGCCTCCAGAACCGCAGCAAGGATCGTATACTCGACCCTTGAACGGTTTCAGTACCTCTACAAGAGTTCGTACCACACAGGATGGTGTGAAGAATTCTCCACCACGCTTACCCTCCTGCTCTGCGAACATAGAAAGACAATACTCATAAGTACGTCCAAGAATATCTTTTTCACTGCCGTGTTCAATCATCTGAATGTTGGTAAAGAGATCTACGACATCGCCTAATCTTCGCTTATCCAGCTCCGGGCGTGCAAAGTTCTTCGGAAGGATATCCTTTAATCTCTTATTCTCTTTCTCAATGGCACGCATGGCATCATCAATGACCGTTCCAATCTCCGGAGTATGGGCCTTTGCTGCAATCTCATTCCATCTGGCTCCTGCCGGTACAAAGAAGATTCCTTCCGAAGTATATTCATCAATGTCTTCTTCAAAGCCATCGCCCTCTTCCAGAAGCTCCTGATATTTGTCATCAAATCGATCTGATATGTACTTCAGGAAAATAAGTCCCAGTACAACGTTCTTATATTCTGATGCATCCATATTTCCGCGAAGAACGCAGGCTGCGTCCCAGATTTGTTTCTCAAAACCAATATTGGCTGTGTTTTTATCCGCCATCACAATTACTCCTTTGTATTCTATATTATTCGACTGTAGTGTCTGTTGATTTATTCATCTTTCGTGCCTTCCTCGGATCAATTGGTTTTTCCGCATCTGCTGGAACAAGCCACATGTTAGCTTTTTGTATTGCTCCCGGTATTCTACCCTCTTTGCAATATACAGAAACACGTCTCCGTGAAAGCCCCCATTTTTCTGCTATCTCTGTTGTTGATAAGTACTCCATCTTCTCCTCCTTATCAGCAGAATCGTACACTTTTCCTAAACTACATTATAGTCCTATCCAGGAATAGTTTCAACGAAAATTAGTCCTCCTTAACGAAAAAAGTATAAAATCCGCGGACACGCTTTAGCCCGATAAATTCTCGGCGCACAAGCCCTGTCCGCGGATTTTAGTCCACCCCTTGTTGGGAAATCTTCAATTTACATTATTTTTCGCTAAAAGCACAGGTTCATATTCGAGCAAAAAGCCCGAAAACCCGCGTAAAATCAAGCTTTTTTCGAGAGAAGCGCGACGGTTTCCACATGCACGGTTCCCGGAAACATATCAACACAGCAGACTTTTTCTACACGGTATCCATATTTTGCAAACTCTACCAGATCCCGCGCAAGAGAAGTCGGCTTGCAGGAGATGTAAAGCATTTTTTCACACCTATATAAATCAACTATCTTCGGCAGAGCCTTCGGATGGATTCCTTCGCGCGGTGGATCAAGAACGATGAAGTCCGGTTTTTCTTCGATTTCATCGATCACCTTCAGCA
>OHAU01002493.1_pt1 | contig 17300 bp, 8 predicted proteins | sample 1577181 | NCBI WGS metagenome assembly OHAU01 (sample SAMEA3541472, study PRJEB24748) | human gut metagenome | biome: human gut; feature: human-associated habitat; material: faeces | place: China | collected 2012 | reverse complement strand
CCGAATGACCTCGTATTCGTCCAGCGTCAGCAGGATCGGCTCGGTATTCTCGCACTCGTTAGGACAGAATGCATCGACCTGTGGTACGCCACAAATTCGACGGCACCGTGGCAGTCTTGGCATGGGCGCTTTCCTCCCTTTGTATTCGGTATATACCGATTATAGCACTTTGAGCAGAAAAAAGCAATTTTTTCAAAAGCTGCTACATTTTCCTTCCTCATATGTGTGCCGGCTGATATTCGGTGTCAAAGACTACGTGTGAGGCATGTTCGTATTGTCAGATTAATATCTGTTGCGGAGACAGTGGTTCATTAACACTCCAAAGATTGTCTCCCTCAATTCATCCTGCCTCCGTCATCTCTGCGTCACTTGCTGGTTAGCAATAACCAAAGCGCAATTCTTTTGGAATGGTGCAAAAAAGCGGTGGAGAACAAGCTCTACCGCCCAAAATGCTTAGACCTTGAATTCTGAAATTGCTCTCCAGAACTCAATCAGCAAGACCTGATAGAGATCTTCATCCACGTGGCCGTTCACACGGCTACATTTGTGCAAGAGCGATTCATACTGAACAAACAACTTTTCCACAGCGTCCTCATCACCGCGCTTTGCGCGCAGAAGCAAATCCTTGAAATCTTCCATAGTATTATTCCTCCATCGCATTGCGAATCTTGTCACGAGCATTCTTGTGATGCGTGCTTACGGTACTATCATCTACCTTCAACTTGGCTGCGGTCTCCCGCACGGAAAGATGATCTACATATAAGGAAATCATAACCTCGCACTCTTTCGGCGTCAGCTTGTGCAGGTACTTTTTGATTCCTGCCCACATCAGCTTGGACTCGACGCTTTCCTCAATCGGGTTCAACAGGCGTCTATACACTGTGTCTACCTCGTCACGGCATTCCTCAATGGAAATCTCATGCTTTGCCTTAACCATCAGTGCACGAATGTAAGAAGCGCGCCGGGCATACAGCACCTTGGTCATGAACTTTGTAAAGCGTGCAGCCAGTTGCGCGTCCTCACCACTAAACCATAGCTTATTTTTCTTTGCCATCGTAAACCTCCTGAATTTTGGGTTTCATTGAATAGACCTCAAAATTCGGAGGCGCGCGGGTCGGGTAAGAATTACGGCTGCGCATCTTACATTAAGCGAACGCAAAAAAGGCCCGACAGCCGTTGTGGCTGTCGGGCCAAAAACAATCTGTAATTGTCTTTATAACCGATTACTTATCATTTCTTTTCTTGCAGACAAATACAACTGCAAGTCCGAGCAGAGATGCCACCAGAAGCACGACGTACAGCGTGGGATTGGAGGTATCGCCCGTTTGCGGCATTGCCGTTATGGTGGACGGCTTTGAAGTGCTTGCCGGGGTGGGGGCCGGTGTGGGAGCAGCTACTTCGTTCTTCTTGGTTTCGCTGTCGTTCGAATTGTTGTTGCTGCCCAGATTGCCGCCACTGCTCGGCACGGCGGTGTCCTTATAGGCAATCGCGTAGATAGAGAAGCGGTCGCTCTTAAAGGTCAGTGTCTTGCTGGCTGCGTCAAACGCGGCATCCAGCACAGTAATCGTGCCTTCATGGTTGCGCACAATGCAGTAGGTGCGGTTGACCGCGCTGTTCGTATTGATAAGCGCGTCCGGCACCACAACGGAAATCGTCAATGCATCCTTGGTCGTGTGCAGGGGAACACCGGCCTGTTGGCTGCCGTTTACCGTCATGTACTTGAACAGACTGATGTCAAGATACTGCCCGATAGTGTAGCCCTTGGCAGCCTGTGCCATCGCCGTTTTTACTTCATCGGAAACATTGGCTTCTTTCACGGTCAGCACAATGTCCACACTTGCGCCGTTGGCAATCTGCACCAGTTCATCGGCGGTAATGTCGCCGCTGTTCACCAACATGGCAAGCAATTCGGCTTTGTCGGTCAGCAGGGTGGCGGGCGGTACAGTGCCCTCAGACTGGACATCCACTTTCACCTTGCCGCTGCCGATTGTAATATCCTCGCCTGGGGCATCCTCAGCCTTGGCGGGAGCAATCACATAGGTCCATTTAACAAAATCTTTATAGTTGCCCTTGCCGGTGACGGTCAATGTGTATATGCCGTGGGCGATGGCGGTGTTGCCCGACACAGTGTAGGAGTCTGCGGGAAGTTCTTTATTGACCAGCAGGACTTTCGCCACCGTTTGGGTCTGTTCCGCGCCGTTGGCGGCAAGACCCTTGCCCAGCACAACTGTTGCGCTCTGGATGGACTTCGGCTTGATGGTAAACGTACCCTTGGCAAACGTCACATTGTAGTTCGGGTTTGCGCCAGCATCAGCGGTGCCGGTGATGTCATACTCGCCGGCATTCTCGCCCTCAGCACGCGCCAGCGTGATACCTTTCAGCGTTTCACCGTCCAGGACACCACTGACTTTGTAAGTCAGTTTGGGGTCGTTTTCCTCATATACCTTGGACTTGTTGTCCGGGGTGACGGTGGCGGGGCGCTTGGCAACAATGAATTCGGCGGTAGCGGTGTTGGCATCCAATGTGTAGTTGTTGTCGTCTGTAATGGACGCCTTGATGGTGTAAGTGCCGGCCTTGGTAGGTAGCGTGGTGCCGTTGTACTCGGTGCCATCGTTGGCTGTGCCGGTGTAGGTAAGCGTCACGGGAACGGTTTCACCGTCCACAACGCCGGAAAGTACGGCAGCGGCGGCGGTGACACTTCCGTAAGTGCCGCCGTTGGGCGTGATGTTCACAGTAACCGCCTTGGGGCTGACCTTAACGGTTGCAGTGCCGGTGTTCGTCGTGTATTTTCCACCGTAGGACTTATCGGGGGTGAATGTCCACTTGGCATCATGGCTGCCCGCGTCGAGTTTCATGGCAGGTGTGTCCCATGTAAATGTACCGGTGACGGTTGCACCGGTGTTGGGGTCTTGCATCGTGCCCGTGATGGTGCTCGCGCTTAATGGCTGGCCGTAGGTGATGGCACCGGCGCTGAAGTTACCGACTTTAGGATGGGTCTGATTTTCCGCTTTGACATTGACAATCAGATTGATGTCCTTATAGTTGGAGGTCTCGACCGGAATCGTGACCGTGCCGATTTCTCCTGTCAGGCTGCCGGTCTGATTCATGCGCAGCGCCAACAGTTTGGTATCTAGGCTTCCAACCTTGCTGTATATCGCACTTTGGGCTGTGTACCCTTCAGACAAGTTGATCGTATGCGGATTGTTGTAGTCTTCTGTACCATAGGTTTTGCCTTCACCCAAGGTAGGCAGCGGCGGAAGGTCGACATAATAGTCCCCTTGCACACCATTGTAGATGGTCAGCTCTACGGGCTGTACTGTGGGGGCAACGGCCTTGGCAATGGTGCCGTTGTCAGTGCTGAATTTTCCAGCGTCCCTCAGCACATAGTTTTTCGCTGTATCTGTTTGCTTCAGTGTCACTGTGCCGGTAACGGTCTTGTAGTACCCCACGTTGGCGTTGTCGAAAGCAGCCGTGACGCTGTAATCCGCCGCGGTGAGGGTTTCTCTGTTTTTCAGCCCGTTAAAGGTCGGCGCCACCGTTGCGTTGGTGGTTCCGTCATACTCCTTATCGACGCTTTGAACGCTGACGGTCAATTCCGCAGGGGTGATTTTCCACTCTGCTGTGGCAGTTCCGGTGTAGTTGCCGGTTCCTTCGATAGTCAGGGTAATGCTGTCATTGGCATTGGTGGCCTTGTCACCGCCTACAATATGGTAGGTGATGGTTTCAGACCAGCCTTCCAGCGTCACACCGGTAATCTTCGGCGATTGCTCCGCCGCGTTGTATTCGAGGCTGTCTTTTTCCAGCGTGAGCGTTGCGCCCTCGATGGACTTAGGTGCAACCTTGACGGTCGTTTTGCCGGTCAAGGCCGCATATTCTGGTGCATCAGGCGTAAACGTCCAATCTGCTTCATAGTCGCCCGCGTTAGGATTGATCGTGCCGTCCGTCCACGCGAACGTACCGTTGACGGATTTGCCGGTGTCGGGGTCCTTCATCGTGCCCGAAATCCGGCTCTCGCTCAATGTCTGGCCGTAGGTAATCTCGCTTGTGGTGATTGTGCCGTCCGGCTCTGGTTTGATTTGGTCCACCGCGTAGAGGACGAGCTTCAGCTGAAAGTCTGCGTAGTTGGTGGTGGTGACATTCACCTTGACGTCACCGATCCGGCCGGTCGTGGTTCCATCTTTCGCAGAGAACTTTGCCAATGTCAGCACGCCTCTGTCAGACACTGCGGTCGACGCGTCGTAATTATACTCACTTGGAGAATCAAGGGAAATATCAGCCTTACCATAGCTTATCGTGCCATAATTGCCCTTGGGCAGTCCGGGCAGTATATTATTGAAGTCATAGGTGTACGTCTGACATGTGCCGTTGGTTATGTTCAGTGTGCCGATCGGGTTATTCTTGGGCACGGTGGCCTTGGTGATGCTAAACTTCCAGCCATCCGCCGTCAGGCCGTTGGCCGCAGCATAGTTCGTGCTCTCGGCTACATCGATCTTGACGGTGTATTCGCCCGCGTTCTTAGGCGTGGCTTCCTTACCGTCTTTATCGTAGTATTTTACGATGACATCGTCCGCGGGAGAAACCGTTGCGCTCTTGACATTGCCGTCATAGGTCAGGCTTGTCGGGGCGGTGAAGGTGAAGTCCTCCGCCTTGGGGGTAGCTTTGCCAATGGTATAGGTCACGCTGGCGGTCGCCTCGCCCAGGGTGATGCTGGCGGTGTACTCGCCCGCTTTGGTGGGGAGCGCGCCGTTTTCCAATGCCTCTGGACCATACATGCCCGTCTTTATGTAGCTGATGGTGATCCCACTCGCCGCCGGACCCTGCCAATCGCTGCTTGCAGTCACCGTGGCGGGTTTGCCTTCCCCGCTGTAGGTCAGCTCGGTGGGGGCCTTGATGGTCACGCTGCCGCCGTTCGGGCTGGTGCAAGTCGTGTCTGTGCAGCTTGCGGTGATGGTCGCGCCGCTTGCCGTGTACGTCCAGCTATGCTGATGCCGGGTCACGGTGAACGGCTCGCTGTAGCAATTGTAGCCGTTGTCGCTACTCACATAAACGTGGTATTGGTAGCTGCTGTTTTCCGGCAGATTGCTGATGGAGAGCGTCTTGCTCCGCCCGCCGTTATGCGTCGCAGTATTAACATTGCTGAATTTCGTGGTCCAGTCGTTCTTTGATTCGTCAAACAACTCCCACCAGTAGTAGTAGGTGTCGCCCTCCGTTTCGGGCGCGATTACCGCAGTCAGCGTGATATTGCCGTCCGTCGCAAACGCCGAGTTTCCGGTGTAGTTCGTATCGCTATTCGGATAGATCTTTTCGACCACGAAGGGGGCTTTTTCAACGGTGACTTTTTCCGAGATTGAATTGGCGTTGGGGAGCCATTGGTTATCCCTTGTTCTTTTGTAAGCGTACCCCTTCGCCAGCAGCGCATAGGGCTTGACATAGTCGGTGCCGCTCGTGATCTCGCCGTAGTTGCCGCCGCTGAGGCTGGCGCTGCTGCCGTCGTCCTTTACAGCCACACGGCTGAAGGTGCCGTTGCTCAGCGAAAGCTTTCCGCCGTTCTGCGCCGTGACAATGGCAAGCTTCGTATTCCCGTCGTTGACGGTCAATTCCGCGTCTTTGCCGTCCACCGTCACATTGAAGTCTCCGTTGCTGCCCGTGACCGTCAGAGAAATGCCCTTGGCGGTGAGGTTTGCTCTTGTGACCGTTTTCCCGCCGGTCGCCAGCGTCACCGGCCCGTTGGTCAGCTCATAGGTGGTCGAATGCCCGTCGACATAGCCATTCACATCCTGATACAGCGTGATGGTCTTTGCACCGTCCGCCGCGTTCGCCGCCTCGATGGCAGTGGCAAAGGCCGTGTACCAGCTCGTCTTGCCGCCGACGGTCAGCGATGCCGCCATCTTCTTGCCGCAGATGCTGCAAGTGCCGTTGCCGTCCGTGCCGCCGTTGTGCGTATGCGACACGACCTTGACATTTTCCAGCGTATTCACTCTATCATTGGTCACAGCCTGATTATCACTTGCTCCGTAATACGCCGCGCCCTCCGCCAGCAGGTCGGCGAGTTTGCGGTCGCCGTTGGTTCTGATTATCGTAAATGTGCCGCCGGAGAGCTTGACTTTGGTGGTGTAAAAATCCGCGAAGACAAACGTGCCGCCGGAGATCGTGCCCGTGACAGAAGAACTGAGGAACTGAACGCCGCCGTGTACCCGGTCACTATTAAAGCTGCCGCCGCTGATGTTCGCGGTGCTGCTGCCATTGAATTCGACAGGACCATCGAAGGTACCGCCCTTGGCGTTCAGCGTGCCATTCACCGTGACGGTGGAGGTGAATGTGACGCTCTCCTTCACCGTCGCCGTGCCGTCGATGGTCGCACCTTTATAGCTGCCGCTGGCAAAGGTCACGTCCGCCCCCTCGGCGACCGTCACATTCTTGGCGGTGTGCGTTCCGCCCTTCAGCGTCAGCGTGCCGGTCAGCGGCATGGAGGTGCCGAAAGCATACATATCCCGCAGCAGGGTCAGCGTCGGCTCGGTGCAGCCCTCATTGCTCCAGCCGTTCAAGGTCTGGATGGCCTCTACATAGCCGTTTTCCAGCGCACTGTCTTCCGTGAAGTAGGCAGTCTTGGTCGTGCCGTCAGCGGCCTTGGCGGTGATCTTCGTATACAGGTCCTTTTGGCACACAGAGCACACAGGGTTGCTGTCATCGGCGCACTGATGGACGCACTCCGTGAACTTCACCTTGTACGCTGTATAGCCGGTCAGTTCGGAGATTTTCTCCGTCTTGGGAACTATGCTCCAAGTGCCGTCTTTTTCGCCATACAGCTCGCACTTCGCGTAGTCGGTTCCCAGCAGGTCGTTAACGGTGAGGCTCTTGCTCTTCGTGTTGTCCGTGATCTTGCCGATGGTGCAGGCGTTTGGATTGCCCTTCCACAGCTTCAGGCCGTAGCCCGTACTTGTGGAGCCATACGCAGCATTGCTTAAAACCAACTCGCCGATTTTGCCGCCAAAGCGCTCCAATGCGCCGCCGGCCTGCAGCTCCACGCGCGAAATCTCGCCGGTGTAGGAGTCGTCAACCGCCAGCGTTCCGTTGGACGCAACCCAAAACTTGACATTGAGCGCCTGCGTTCCGCCGCCCTTGCTGGAATCCTTGACCGTCAGAGTATTGGGCTTGTTCCCACCTCCGACATGAATGTAATAACGCCCGCTGCTGACAGTTTTGCCATTCAGATCCAGCGTCGCTGGGTAGGTATCAGAAGAGCAATTTCCTGTGAGCGTCACATTCCGCAGCAGCGTCACGGTGCTGCCTCTGGCTGCATTAAACGCATCCGTCAGCGTCTTATAATAGGCGCTATCGCCCACGCGCGCGTCGAATTGCGTTTTGCACTTCTTGCAGGTGTAGCCGGTATCGTCCATCTCGTGCGTGCAGGGCACAAGATAGACCTTGCCGTCATCGCCCAGGCTGGTCACGCTGTCGGCGGCGTCCGCCTTGAAGTTCTCGGCGCGGAGCGTCACGCCGCTTGCCGGTTCGGCGATGGCCCCATGCTCTATGCCTTCACGCACGCCCACATGGATGACCGAATCCTCACTCAATGCGCCTGATACAAGAATGGGCAGCTTCCAATCATAATTGGCGTAATAGCCGGCCTTCACCGAGCCGGAAACGGTAAGTTTAGGGTTTGTGCTTTCTGTTCCGTCGTAGTAAACGTCATATTGATTGTTGTCGGTAACGGTAGCATCGGTGAGGGCGATAGTGCCGTTTCCATAGATGCCGCCGCCCTCATAGGTGCTGTTGTTTCCGGTGATCGTCACATTCTTGACGGTTACCCCTCTCTCCGAATAAATGCCACCCCCGTGGCCATACCTTGTATTCCCCGTGGCGGACGCCTTGTTGCCGGTGATCGTGGCGTTGGAGATCGAAACATTGCCGGCGTTAAAGTGGATATAGATGCCGCCGCCGTTGCCGGCGGTTGCCGTGTTGCCGGTGATGGTGCCGCCGTCCATGGTGAAGCTGCACTTCTCACCCACATATACGCCGCCGCCACCGCCGTCAGACGCACCCGCAGTGTTATCGGAAATGGTGCCGCCGTGCATGGTGAAGCTCGGCGGGTCGATATGATTCGTCGTGCCGACAAGGAACACACCGCCGTAGTCTTCATTACCGGTAATCGCTCCACCATACATGGTAAAGGACGAGCCGGTCTGATAGTCGGCGCCCTTTTTACCGACCTGCACGCCGCCGGTGATCGTGCCGCTGTACAGTTCCAATTTGCCGCCATTGACGAGCACTTCGCCTTGAACCCTGCCGCTGTCGGAGCAGTCAGTCAGCGTCAGCGTCGCGCCGCTGCCGACGGTGATTTTACCGTTGATCGTCTGCCCGTTCAGGCAGAGGTTGACCTCGCCGTCCGTTGGCACAGTCCAGTTCTCCGACACGGACTGCGTCAGATAATAGCTGCCCGCAGTACCGGGCAGGGAATCGGCTGCCTTCCATTCTGTGTTGGTGCTATGGGTATGACCGTTGACCGTTGTACTGCTGTCCTTGCCGCAGACGCAGTGGGTATGAACACCGGACTGTGCGTCTGCCAGCGGCGCGGTCTGGCTGTTGAACCAGCCGAGCAGCGCCTCGAAGTCCACACCGGTGATCTGCGCCTGCTGCTCTGCGTTCAGCGCTTCATAAGCATCATACGCCGCCTGAATGTCGTCATAAGCTGCGTCCAGCTCGTCGGCGGTCATGCCGTCCAACTCACTCACGATGGGCAGCGCATCGATCATCGTCTGCACAGCGGATACCGCCGCGTCCGCATTGTTCCCGGCGTTTTCATCCTCGCCGCTCTCGGGCGCATCTGCTTTGCTGTCCTCAGCGCCACCGGCGTCAGGGGTACCGGTATTCTGCGGGTCACCCTCTGAACCGTTCTCTTCCTCATTCGTTCCAGCCTGTTCGGATACGGCGGGCGAAATTTCCTCCTGCTGCTCCTGCTGCACAATGGCGCCGCCCTCTGGTGCGTCCTCCGCCGCCTGTTCCGATATGGCGGGCGAAATTTCCTCCTGCTGCTCCTGCTGCACGATGGCGCCGCCCTCCGGCGCGTCCTCCGTCGCCCACGCGGGCGCGGGGAATAGCGTCAGGCACAGCGCCAGCGTCATGAGCATACTCAATACTCGTTTTTTCATGTACTTCCTCCTTGAGAAATAGTCTTGCTTTTATGTGGAAATCCGGCTTCTGCCGGATGCTGTTTTTACAGGTCCTCGGGGACTAAATGCAGCTTCTTCGCGGCTGTCTTGGCCTCCGTCCGGCGCTTCACGCCCAGCTTGTCGAGGATGTGGCTGACGTGGGTTTTCACCGTGGGCAGCTTCACGTCCATGATCTGCGCGATCTCGGCATTGGACTTGTCCGCGCAGAGAAGATGCAGAATTTGCAGCTCCGTGGGCGTCAGCTCCTCGCCGGGGGCAAGGCGCGGCGCGAGAAAATGCGGGTAGAACGCCGCTTGCATCCGCACCGCCGCCATTAACTGCTTATACCACTTTTTGTCGCCATCCCAGTCCAGTGCTCCCAGCAGCGGCAACACTGCCGTGCCGTATACACTGACGGTGCGGATAAAGCTGTACTCCGCCGCCGCGTCCAGCGCCGCTGTCAATCGCTCGCGCCACCGTTCGTCGCGCTTGCGGTACAGGGTGATGGCCGTCAGGACATTCAGGTGAATGCCGTCGATGATGCGGGCGCAGTTTTGAATGTACGGCTCCATGGGTGAGAGCGTCAGCAAAGCGGCGTCCGGGCGGTTCTGCATAATTTCCACCATTGCCTGCGTCAGATACCGGTAGCGCCGCATGACATTCAGGTGCGTGGGTTCGCGCGGGGCTTTTTCCCGATACCATACGTCCGCCGCGTCAAGGTTGCCGGTGTGCATATCAATACGGCAGAGCATGGCGTCCATATTGGGCAGAAAGCGTGTCAAACCGCGCTCGGCAAAGCATTCCCGAAGTACCTCGATGGTGCGCCGCGCGTCCATCGCCTGCCCGTTTGCCAGCTGGCTGCGGGCGAGCAACCCGCTGACGGCGAACTCCATGTCCGGCGTACCCCGGTTGCGGACCTCGTTCAGCTGCGGGAGAAGGGACAGCATCCGCCCGGTGACGTCCTCGCCCTTTTCAAATTTGCTCTCGGCAATGGCGCAGTCGGCAAGACCCACGCCGTCCCGCCCCAGTACCGCCTCCACGGGGATGCGGAGAGTTTTGTAGAGCAGGTCATCCTTTTTGCTCCATTCGGAAAAGTCCTTACCGCCGTTCATGATGCTCGGCAGCGCGCTCGTGACGGAAAAGGACGGCAGCGCCACCTCTTTGTTCGTCAGCAGCCGGAACACGGCGGGGATGGTTTCCGTCAGACCGTTCACGCCCCGCTGGGGCAGGGAGATGTCCAGCCATGCAAGGCGACCGCGCGCCTGCTTTCCGGCAGCGTCCTGCCTGCTGCAGTGTTCGGCAAACTTTTTTAGTTCGCCATACCAGCGCTCCGAGCCTTCGTAATCCATGGCCAACGCGCAGAGCATACTCATGCCCTGCATGAGTGAGGGGGAGGCGAGAATTTCCGTCTCCGGCAGTCCGCGGTAGTATTTTTCCATCTCGGCATAGTGACCCATACCGGGGTGTAGATCGGCGTTGCGCACCAGCAGTTCGGCCACCCTGGTGTGGTCGCCGCCCTGCGTGTAGCATTCCAGCGCGTGGGCATAGTCCTCTTTCAGTTCGTAGTAAAGCCCGCCCCGGCTGAACAGCGCTTTACGCTTTTCCTCCGTGTATTCCCGATCCATCTCCCAAAGGAGAAAGGCGCGGAAACCGGCCCAGAAGTGGAATCGCTCCCGGCTGTCGTAACGCAGCATGGTGGTGTGCCGCAGGAGCCAGTCCATCCGTTCGCCGGCACGGGGGTCGCCGCTGACCATCCGCACCATTTCCATGTCAAAGTCCTCAAACAGCGAAAGCTCCAACAAAAGCCGCCGCACAGGAAGGTCAAAGCGGTTGTACACAGCTGCCTCAAAGTAGGCGAACACTTCCCGGTAGGTGTGCGCCGTCAACTCCGTGCTAAAAGGCTTGCCGTCGGACATCTGCCGCGCCGTAATTGCCACACCCAGCGGATAGCCGATAGATTCTTTCAGGATGCCGTTGATTTCGCTTTCCGTCACGGCTACTTTGCAGGAGGCAAAAAAGTTGCGTATGTCCTCATGGTCAAAAAGCAGGTCGTCCGGCTCCAAGGTGGTCATCAGACCCGTGTACTGGAATGCCGTCAAGTACGCCGGCGGCACCCCGCGGGAGAGGAACACAAACCGACGTGCCGGGTTGGCACGGATCAGTTCACAGAGCATCTGCGAGGTTTCCTGCTCCTGCAAAAGTTGAAAGTCGTCGATCAGCAAAATATCCCATTCGTCCGGCAACGCCTGCAGCGAAAAATCCGGTGCATCGGCACGCAGGCAAAGTGTGCGCCATTTGCGCAGCAAGGCGTTTGCCACAACCGTTTTGCCAAAGCCGCAGGGCGCGCTGAAAAAAAGGATGCGCCCGCTTTGCATAACATGGTCAAATTTTTGCTGCACTGATGGCTTTATGAGAATATTTCCGTTCAATTTTATCTCCTTTTCGATGAAGGATGAGGGAAATGCTATACGATAACAGTTAAATTATACCACCCGAAGGAGAAAAGTAAATCGTCCCAAAGTATGAGATTCTGTCGTTTTGAAGAACTCCATGCGGCACTTTTCTTTTCGGTTCTTCGATATATTTTCTCAAAAAGCACTTGACAATTCAAACGGTTCACTTCATTATTTATATAATTATTGTGGTGCTGTCAGCGGACAGCAAAGAGCGAAGGAGGCAAGATGAAAAAGCCAATCGTAAGCACCCTGCTTGCCCTGTGTATGCTGCTGTGCCTTATGCCAACAGCGGCTTTTGCGGAAGGCAACACGGAAACCCCGCCCGTGTGCAGCTGTGAAACAGCCTGCACGGCGGACAACATGAACAAGGAATGCCCTGTCTGCGGAGCGGAGAACGCCATACCGCAGAACTGCGGTCAATACATCCCTGTTGAGGACAGAACCGGCGAAAACAGCAGCACCGAGGGAGCCGATGATCTGGATGGTGCCACAGAGCTGAGTGCCGCAGATCAGGTACAGGCCATGATCAACGCTTTACCGAGTGCCGAGGCAATTACAGAGGACAACACCGAGGAAGTGAAAGCCCAGCTTGAAGCCATTGACGAGGCAAAGGCGCAGCTTTCCGACGAGGAATTAGACCAGCTTGATTTTTCACTCTACACAGAAGCCGCTTCCGCGCTGGGCGGGCTGGCTAAGCCTATGCTGACCGATTCCACCAAAAAAATATCTGTTAGAATGAATGCGAAAAATGGCAAGTCTACAGATTCTGTGTCTGACGGAGTCTCAACAGCGTATGGAACGACCCATACGCTTACTGTTACACCCCAGACAGGGCGTTATGTAATTGCCGGATATTTTGCCGGAACAGATTATTACAAAGCAAATCCAGCGAAGTATCAGTACAGTAAAATGACTTTGCATAAAATTAGTGAAGCCGATCCGCAAACGGGAGCCGTTCAATACCAATTTACTGCAACAGAGGTTATTCCCATCAGCAATGATCCGAACTATGATTATATTTGCCTGTATTTCCACTGTGCCAAACTACCTACGCTCCTCTGGACATTGGGAAATATTAGTGGGGAGGCAACGGCTCCTTCGACCGATGGAAATAGAGCAGCAATACCGTATGTCAGCCAAAAAGAACTTTGCGGTGATCCCAATGAATATACGGGTTATTATAGCTTGGCTGATAAAAAGGACAGGCCGTATCTTGACTGGCAAGTTATCTCTATTACTGATAAAGAAGGAAATATAGCGGGCGGCACTGTTGCTTTCGATAATAACCACCTGACATACACGCCAACAGCCGATGAAGCTGGAAAGACCGTAACCATTACAATTCGACCCAAATTAGGCTATGTAGAAGAGGCAAACACACCGCTGTCTTTTGAGATCGAAGTTAAGAAACCCGTTGTAGAACAGAGTGAGTTTAATGTAACAATGGTGACAGACGGTTATGGAAATGCTGTTGCAATGCCAAATTCGGCAAAAGAAGGAGAAGAAATACAACTGACCGCAATACCAGATAGAGGACACCACTTCAAGGAATGGCAGGCCACTTCGGGCACTTCGGGTAAGATACTGATCACCAATGATAAATTTACCATGCCAGCCGGAAATGTGACTGTGAAAGCAATCTTTGAAGCCGACACCTACACCGTCATGCTGAACGCAAACGACGGCACGATCAACAGCGGCAATGTCACCAGCTATACCTACGGCGTGGGCGCGAAGCTCCCGACAGCCAACGATATGACCTATACGGGATATACCTTCAAGGGCTGATATGACAACGAAGGCCTGTCCGGCTCTCCTGTGACAGCAATCGGCGACACCGAAACGGGTAATAAAGTGTATTGGGCGAAGTGGGAAGCAAATGCCTACACCGTCACGCTGAACGCAAACGGCGGCACGATCAACAGCGGCAATGTCACCAGCTATACCTACGGCGTGGGCGCGAAGCTCCCGACAGCCAACGATATGACCTATACGGGATATACCTTCAAGGGCTGATATGACAACGAAGGCCTGTCCGGCTCTCCTGTGACAGCAATCGGCGACACCGAAACGGGTAATAAAGTGTATTGGGCGAAGTGGGAAGCAAATGCCTACACCGTCACGCTGAACGCAAACGGCGGCACGATCAACAGTGGCAATGTCACCAGCTATACCTACGGCGTGGGCGCGAAGCTCCCGACAGCCAACGATATGACCTATACGGGATATACCTTCAAGGGCTGATATGACAACGAAGGCCTGTCCGGCTCTCCTGTGACAGCAATCGGCGACACCGAAACGGGTAATAAAGTGTATTGGGCGAAGTGGGAAGCAAATGCCTACACCGTCACGCTGAACGCAAACGGCGGCACGATCAACAGTGGCAATGTCACCAGCTATACCTACGGCGTGGGCGCGAAGCTCCCGACAGCGGGCGATATGACCTATACAGGCCACACGTTCAAGGGCTGGTATGATAACGAAGGCTTGACCGGCGATCCTGTGACGGCAATCGGCGACACCGAAACGGGCAACAAGGAATATTGGGCGAAGTGGAAAATCAATCAATATACCGTCACAGTCAAGCCCGAAAACGGCAAAGCAGATATTACCATAACGCAGGATTACGGCACACCGATTACCGCTCCGACCCTGACAAGAGATGGCTATCAGTTCAACGGCTGGGATAAAGCATTCCCGACAACCATGCCCGCCGAGGATATGACTATCGCCGCGCAGTGGAAAGACAGCGAAAAGCCCGCGGGCGAAATTAAGGCTGAAACGGCAACCCCGCAGCCCACTGTGACCCCGCAGCCGACGCAGACGGCGCAGCCCCAGCCGACGGTGCAGCCTGTTTCCCCGATTCCGCGCACCGGCGACGCCGCCAATCCCGCTTTGTGGTTTGCGCTGCTGATTGTCAGCGGCTCCGCGCTGGCGGCAATTTTCGTACTGCGCAGGAAAGCCAATCGCAAGTAAACAAAATGGGTATCGGCCTATATCAGCGCACGGAAACCATATCCATAGGATTCACGCGCACACCATTCTGCATCACCTCAAAATGCAGGTGGAAACCTGTGCTGTCGCCTGTGCTGCCCACATACCCAATCACCTGCCCTGCCGTTACCGCTTCCCCTGCGGTAACGGCAGTTTGCGTCATGTGGGCGTACCGCGTTGAAAGACCCGCGCCGTTATCCAGCAGTACCTGATTGCCGTAGCTGTCGTTCCAGCCGCTGACCAGCACCGTGCCGCTGTGGGCGGCGAGGATAGGCGTACCCTCCGGCGCGGGAATATCCGTGCCGCGATGCCCGGCATTGCCGAAGGCGTCTACTTCCCCGAAGTGGCAGGATATATAGGTGTGCCCCGGCAGCGGCCAGCACAACTCGCCATCGGCAACAGCAGTCCCGCCGCACAGAGCAAGCAGGCTGGGGCGCATTTCCTCGGATAACAGCTGGTGCAAAATGTCCCGTTGGTCTTGCGTAAAGCGGTACAGGTCTGCCAGCGCGTCCACCGATTTGCTGCTGACCGTGATGTGCAGAATGTGCTCCGTGACCGGCTCCGGGTCGGGTTCGTCTTCGGTCGGTTCCGGCGTGGCGGTCACTTCCTCCACCTCGGCATCTATTTCGTGCATCGCCCAAAAGGTGTCCTGAATCAACTGCTTCTTGCCTTCGTCTATGACGATCACATCGCCGTCGTTATTCAGGTTGTTCTGTACAGCAAAGACGGCCAGCACTTCGGGCCAGTAGCTCGCCCAAGTGTGACCGTCCTCGTAGTCGTATTCCATCATAGTTTCGCTGCATTCCGGGTGCGCCGACACAATGTCGTTGATGGTCGTGCCGAAGTCGGCGTTGGTTTCCGCAACGATTTCGGCAATGCGGATGCTGTTCGGGTCGCCGGATTCATCGGCAAACAAGATGCCCATCGGGGAGCCGATCACCGCCGCAGCCGCGCCTATGACCATCGCCAGCGCCAGCACCACGCCGCCCGCGCCAAGCAGCGCCAGCAGCGAACCGGCTGCGCGGCGTATCGTGCGCGCCAGTATCGCTTTCAGCCGTAGCCACGCAGTTTGCAGCACCGTGCGAATCCTGCCCAGCGCGGCTTGCCTGATGCCACCGGAAAAAGCAGGGACAGTATCGGGCAGTCTGACGCCGCTGCCAAGCACCGTGCCGCCCGCCTGCTTTTGTAGATGGCGGCGCACCGTTTCGCGCGTGAGGTGTTGGCGTTTCAGCGCCTGCATTTTGTCACGGTAGGAATCGGGCGTTTTGATCTCCTGCTTATCCAGCGCCTTTTGCCGAAAGCGCTGGCGCTTGAAGGTTTCTCTCTTGTCAGCGGATTGCGCCAAGGGGGTATTTTCTGTTTCAGCGGGCTGGGCGGCGTGTGTGGTTGGCATACGCTGGCACTTTTCCTGTAAAATTCGGAATTGTTGGTAGCTGATTCGTCCAGTGTCCAGCGCCTTGCCTTGCACATTCTCTGCCGCCTGTGCGTTTTTTTCGGAAACAAGCGTCTGGGCGTATTCTTCCGGCGTCTGTTGCTCGGTTTCTGCTGCCGATTCTGCCTGCCGCGCCGTCTGCTTTCGCTTGGCTTCAGCTTTTTGCAATGCCGCGCGTATCAGCCGCTTGCGCTTATACTCCATACTTAGCGCTCCCCACGGTTGGCGGCGCTGCGCTCCTGCATCAGGCGTTTATACTGGTCAGGGGTGCATTTCATCGGCATAATGCCGATGGGGGTCGGCAAGAACAGCTCTGGGTCACGAAACAGCTTTTCGTAGTAGCGGAACTGTTTGTCGGTCAGGCTGCAAAATTCCTCCCCGGAAAAACCGCAGATAAAGAAATTGCCCGCGATTGCATCGTACAGCAATGCTTTCCCGCGCAGTTCCGGCTGTTCCTGCATTTCGACACTTGCGTAAAAGGAATTGCAATCGCAATGCAGTATATGCCGCTGTCCCATATCGTTCCTACCTCCTATACAGCTATTGTAGCGCCACAATGTTTCACTTTCAAATGCAATTTGCTAAATTTTAAATGAAAATCCGTGTAATTGTACGTTTGACTTCCCATACAAAAGGCGGTACAATATAGCTGAGGTGATATACCGTGAGCAACTGGAACAAGCGTATTCGTGCCGCGCGTGAGGCACAGAAGATGACCCGCGAGATGGTCGTACAGAAAATGCAGCAGTTCCTGCCGGAATCCGAGAAGGCTGTGACCACACGTTCCTTGATTTCGTGGGAGGCCGGCGAGCGTGAACCCCGCGTCACCGTGGGTGTGGCGTTAGCAAAGGCTTTGGGGTTTGAGGATGTGGCAGATTTATATCTGGATTCTGAACCCAAACTGAATCCGGTGGGGCAGCAGCGTCTGGGGGAATACCGTTCCATGCTGCTGCACACGGCAGAGTTTATCGAAAAACCGGAACCGACACTGCGGTTGCTGCCGGTCTATTTACAGCCTGCCTCTGCCTGTACCGGTCAGTGGCAGGACGATGACGCCCAAGAGATGACCAAAGTGGACGAATCCGTACCCGCCAAGGCGGAGTTCGGTGTCCGCATCGCCGGTGACAGTATGGAGCCGCGCTTTGTGAACGGGCAGACTGTTTGGGTCAAGGCTGCGCAAGATGCCAACAACGGCGATATTGTGCTTTGCACCTTGAACGACCAAGGCTATTGCAAAAAGCTGCGCAAGGATGAAAACGGCATTGCGCT